>ERZ1026868.463-NODE-463-length-26485-cov-5.156943_pt1 | contig 26485 bp, 40 predicted proteins | sample MGYA00380164_ERZ1026868 | MGnify/ENA primary metagenome ERZ1026868 (study PRJEB33269, sample SAMEA4719800) | human gut metagenome | biome: human-associated habitat; feature: organic feature; material: feces | place: Cameroon | collected 2013-10 ... | reverse complement strand
TTTTTAAGTGGGCAGAAACGCAAATCCCCGCCGCAGATGTTTGGGCGGCAATCGGGGAACGTCCCCTTTTCGGGCATCATAGCGGCAAAAAATCACAGACCTTTTGGGGCTGCTTTATGAAGTTGGAGGACACATGAGCATCGGAGACACATACAGTTGAACACCCGCAGCCTTTGAGGGCGCGAGCGGCATTTGCGGTTTCGAAAAGCTGAGAACCGTACACGGCAGAATCGTCTACATCAACGAGGCGTACCGCTACTTTACGGCGGAGGCGGATCTCAACGGGAATAAGCTCAGAGAGAGCTTTAAATTTTAGGAGGTAAAGATGGACGCTTTAGAATTTTTGAGAGAACGGAAGAGAATGTGCAACTTATGCAAGCATTGCGAGGGCTGCCCACTTGAAAGAGCTGGATGTGGCCTTGGCACCAGCGCATCCGATGAAGAGTACGAGAAAATCATTGCTGACGTTGAGCAGTGGTCGAAGAAGCACCCGCGCAAGACGCGGCAGAGCGTGTTTCTGGAGCAGTGGCCGGAGGCGGAAATTGACATATGTGGGAGCTTGATGCTATGCCCAAAACGCATTTCTGCTGATTGCAGAATCAAATATGGAAATTGTTCAAACCGGCTGTGCTCTGACTGCCGCCGCGAGTTCTGGAGTCAGGAGGTAGAGTGATGATTTCGGACGAGGCATTGAAAAAGCTGCAAGAGCAGATCGCGGCATGGCCAATGACGCAGCGATTCGTAGTGCAGCAGCTTATTGAGGACTACCAGAGGAATCGAGAGGACTTGCGCGCCTACAAGGCGACGGGGCTGACGCCGGAAGAAGTTTTGCCGAAAGATAAGGCGGACGAGATCGCGCTGAAGCTCATGCGTCTTGCTGATTTGGAGAATTTTTGCAGTTACACCCGCCTTCGCGAACTGGCTGAGGCCGACAAGGCCGGTCGCGTGGAGGTGCTGCCGTGCAAGGTGGGCGACACGGTGTGGGCGAATCTTGATGGGATGCGGCACCCCCGCAAATGCGTGATAGAATTTGTGAACATTGGAAGCCACGTTACGACCATTGTATTTTCTACAGTAGATGGATTAAGAGAACAGTATGGGGTCAATCCCAGCTCATTTGGCAAGACCGTATTCCTGACCCGCGAGAAGGCGGAGAAAGCATTGGAGGCGATGAAGGATGGCTGAATACATTCAGCGGAGTTACATCCGCAAAATGGCAATGTTTGAAATGGCATATACGATGGAAACAGAGACTGATGCTGCGGTTGTTCTCCGTATGATTGATGACGCTCCCGCCGCTGATGTTGCTCCGGTGGTGCATGGGCGGTGGGAATACACCCCGTGAACGTGCGCTTGAGATAGAGAGCGCAAAGATGGACGACAAGGAGGGCGCAAATGCTGACGATCACGATTAAAGCCAACGTCCCCGCCGCTGACGCGCAGGGCATCAAGGAGCGCATCGCCATGGATATCGAGCGATACGGCGACTGCAAGGTCGTGAGCATCGTGAGCGACCGGGGACGAGAAGAACAGCTACAAATGAAAGGAGCCAAATTATGAGCATCAACGTAAAGAAGTACACCAAAGACCAGATGGCAAAGATGGTGGAGGAAGCGCAGGAAGCAGCGGAAAAAATGAATGGGTGCATGAACGAGCTGCGAAGTCGAAATAGCGAGCTGGAATTACAGGTCCGCACGTTGAAGGCCAAGAACGCTGCACTGACCGAGCAGATCAGCCAGATGAATGGCGAGGCAATCAACAAGGCAAACGTGATCGCAAATCTGAAAGCGGACGCGGATGCGCTGCGAAATAAGCTTGCTGACACTGAGGCGGCGCTTGGGCGGGCAAATGCGTGCATTGCTACCATGCAGGTTGAAAAAGACCAGCAAACGAAAGAACTTTTCGAATGGCGGAGTAGCGCGCAAGCATTGCATGATGACCTTTTGGATGCGCGCGAGCGCGCCAATTACGCAGAATCCCGCCCGTGGAGAAACCTGTGGGCGTGGGTGAAGAGAAAGATGGTGCGTCATGAGTAAAGATAGCGGCGAGCGCATAATTAAAATTGAACGGGAGAAATTCGATGACTAAAGAAGAGAGAAAGACATTTCTTGAAGCGCTGCGCGTGTTTGGCAGTCAAAATCAGATTACGATGGTTTTTGAAGAAATGGCCGAGTTGCAGGACGTGCTGTACAAATTCTTGCGTGGACGCATTGACGGCGACACACTCGTTAACATTGCCGAGGAGATTGCCGATGTCGGGATTATGCTCGATCAGATGGCAATCGAGTTTAAGGTCGAGGACGCGGTGGAGGAGCTGCGAGCCTTTAAGGTTCGGCGGCTGAGAGAAAGGATTGATAAAAATGTCCGACTGTAAGTGGTGCATGGATGAAATTTGCGTCAACGATGATTGCCCGGTGTGTGCCGACTATTGCCCGGTTCCAGACACCGAAGGCGTGTGTCGTCACGAGGACAGGAGATAGTGATGATGGATAAATGCAACGAAAGAGATCACGCGGTGCTGTCTGCGCTGGATGACAACATCCGGCGTGCACCATCGCTCGGAGTTTGCGCAGAATGCTTTGCAGCACTGAAACTCGAGTTCGAGCGCGTGATGGCGGAACGGGATGCAGCCAGAAGAAATTCCGTAATCGTTCCAAATGGGTTCCGCGTTTCTAAGGTGGAATTCAAGGAGATCGATGGCGAGAATGTTCGCAGTAAGCGCCGCTGACAGAGAAATGACTATGCTCAAATGCCGGAAAGTGAGGGAGTAAGATATATTACTCCCTCGCCTTTTCTCACTTGTAGGGGAGTGTGGTGAGAAGGAAAATGGCGGAATCTATGGGCTACAAATGGGCTACAAAATGGCAAAAAACATTGATAAATCAAGGGTTATTGTTACCCTGCTAAGGGAGTAGGACGTGTAAAAAGCGTCGCGGAGGTTCAAATCCTCTCTTCCGCGCCATATCAGAAAAACCTTGGAATCTCAATGGTTCCAAGGTTTTTTCTTATTTTTCACGAAACATGTTTTTGCAACTTTTGGCGGGATTTGGTTTGGTTAATTTTACTCTGTGGGCTACAAAATGGGCTACACGCTCGCCGCAACATCCCACAAGAGAAGGGCTACAAACTCATTGCTTCGTCAGCTGATTGATGGCCTTATGCGCGGCTTCCGTAGAGACGTGGATGTATCTTTGTGTCGATGCTAGTTTAGAGTGGCGCATGATCTGCTGTACGACGGGAAGCTCCACGCCCTTCTTGACAGCCTCGGTCGCAGTTGTGTGACGGCATGAATACGGGTTTAAGTCCCGCACGCCGATCGCTCTTGTAGCAGAATGGTAAGCCGAATAAAAAGTTCCTTCATCTCCGCCGAATATTTTCCCTGTTTTGCTGGTGGACTTTTCACTTAACCCCTTCAGGACCGGCTCGATGAACTCAGGGAAAACGATAGGAGTGTCTTTTCGTTTTTTTGTCTTTTTACCGCATCCGTAAATTTCATGCCGGTCATAGTCAATCATATCGGTTTTGCACGAAAGCAGCTCTCCAGGCATCATTGACGTATAGATCATCAGCAGCATATATCCAACGAAAACATTCCCTTCATCCCACGCTTTCCACATGGCACTGACTTCATCCTCGGTAAACGGCTCTGGTACTTTTTCCTCAAGATCAGGAAGGACGATGAAGCGGGAAAGATTCACCGTCACCCATCCGTTGCCTCCTCCGCTCGCCATCGCCCTTTGATACAAATGAGAGAGCAGGGATTTCATGTCTCGGGCAGTGTAATACGATTTCGCTCCGGCGTTGACGGTAGACTGTAAGTCGTCGATAGTCAGATCGCTTATTTTTCTTGCAATGATCGGTTCAATGCGTTCACGCGCTTTTCTGTATGCGATCTGCTTGTCCTTCGAGCGAGTGAGCAAGTCGTTCTCGCTCCATCCCTGCCAAAGTTCCAATAGGGTGGGTGGCTCCTTCTTCACCTGCTGTACATCCTGTGCGGCCGCCCATTCCAGCGCGGCCGTTTTTGTTTTAAACCCGCCTTTTGTGGGCCTTTTTCGTATCAGCTTTGTATCGCCGTTTTCGTCTACGATGGTATAGGAATATCCTGTTGCGCGGCCTGTCCAAGTAGACCCGCGCCGGTAAGCGTTGCCTTGCCCGTTTTGTCTCATTCGACCGCGGCGCTTTTGTTCAACTTGCTTCTTCCCGCAAATGTGGCAAAAAATCGCTTCTTCCGGAAGGTCTGCACCGCATTTTATACATTTCCTCATATTGCTATCACCCTTCTACAACGTGGCTGTTAAGAGACGGAGAACGAATGTTCTATTTTGCAAAACATAAAAAGAAATCCCTCATGAGTTTTGTAAAGCCCCAGTTGGGATTTGGCACGTCAAAATGGAAGAAATAAATGAGGACGATCACAGATAGGATAACAGAAAGATAAATTGCAAACCTTCCAGCTCTCTTATCCTTTCGCAGCTCGCTAATCTGGCGCTCCTGCATGGAAATGATCTTATCCTGATGCTGAGCGTTGATGGATTCCACTTCCTCTGACAAATCGGACGAATTTTCGTCAGATTCTATTCCACAAACGTTATCGATCGAACAATTCAGCGCTTTTGCAATGCGGAGAACGACATAAGCACTGGTCGCCTTGGAGCGGTTGGAAAAGTAATTGTTGACCGTATGAATGGAAAGACCGGCGGCATCCGCTATTGCCTGATTTGAAAGGCCGAGCAAGTCTCTTTTGGCTCTCAATCTTTCTTTCAGAGCTAAGCTTTCATCAGATATATTTTCTTCTAAGCATTCAGGCATTGTTTCGGCTCCTTTCTACTGCTTGCTGCGCTTTTTTTCGCACATCGTCATTTTCGCTCAGCGAATAAAGTCGAACCGTGTCGCATAGGAAGATGATGACACTCGGATAGGAAGGTTGTCTTGTAGACGGTCGAGAATAAATCTGCTACGATAGACCCATAGCAGATCAGTGCTAGAACATGAATCTGCTATACCGGAGCTGCCGCTTTCGTGGCTGGTGCGGCGGCTCCGGTATCGGCGGAACATAGAATGAGAGAAGGAGAAGGGCGAACAGAATGGATGCGATAGACGGCCTGCAAAAAGAGGTGTATGAGCTGTTTGAGCGCATGACACCGGAAAACAAAATAAAAGCGCTTACTTATCTTGAGAACGTGCGACGAGATCAAAATAGTCGCGTACCTTCGCGCGATTCTCAGGCGTCAAGTCGCTGAGATCCAGCACATCGAGCTTGCTGCCCTCCGGGGCGGCAGGCTCTTTTTTTTCGCCATCTATGTCACCCAATCCGAGATAAGATGGGTCGACATCTAATATTTCAGCCATCCTCTTGATTTTCGGCGGAGACGGTTTTGTGCGCCCCATGTTCCACTGTGCAACAGCGGAAGATGAAATTGGCACCATGTCATAAAATTCAGCCTTTGATAATCCCTTTGCACGCAAAAGCTGATCTACCCTATAAAGCATTGTCGAAATATCCATATAGCACCCCTTAGTATTGTGCGAATTGCAGAAATGGGCGCAACAACAAAAATAAACGTTGACTTCGTAAAACTAAGTGATATACTTAGGATTGCAAAGCAAAAGCGAAGAAAATGGAGAAAATGCTAAGCGAGACGTTTACTTATGTGAAGCGGCTATTTATTTCTGGCAAGATGGATTGTACAGCTACACTTAGTAAATGTCAAGCAAAACTAAGAAAATACTAAGAAGAAAGTGGTGATGCTTTATAGCAAACGGATTCAAGGTCTGCCGAGTGCGGGCAGACTTATCGCAAAAAGACGCCGCAGAAAAGCTTGGAGTGAGTACAATGACCATTTATCAGTGGGAGACGGGCATTACGGCGCCTCGCGCATCCAGACTTCCTGAAATTGCGCGTCTGTATAAGTGCGATGTCAATGAGCTGCTTTTCAAGGAGAAAGCGAAGGAGGAAGCGTTATGAATGAAATACCGCTCAGAGCTATATCGAAAGGCAAAGATTTAGGAAGGGTTCTCCAAGAATATATGCGGGCGTACAGTGATTCCGCAAAAATATCCGTCTCCATGGGGAAATCGGATGATGAAGTGCTTTCTGATGCAACGATGTGTGCAGTGTATCGCATTTATCTTCTTGGTGTTGAGGATGGAATGAGAAGGGGGACGGAAACAAATGGGTGAGATGCAGACCATCAACAATGTGGCGCTTACGGTCAAAGAGCACCACGGGGTAAGAGTTGTGACCTTTAAGGAGATTGACGCTGTGCATGGCAGACCGGACGGGACTGCCCGCAAGCGGTTCAATGACAACCGTGAACACTTTATCGAAGGTGAGGATTACTTCAAAGTTAAGTGTTCAGAGGTGCGTCCGTTTTTCGGACAGACCCCTCCGAACGGCTTTAACCCCGATGCCGACATTATTCTCATTACCGAATCCGGCTATCTCATGCTGGTGAAGTCCTTCACCGACGATCTGGCATGGAAAGTGCAGCGTGAACTCGTCAACGGATATTTCCGAGCAAGAAAGAGTTTGACCGGGGCGGAGCAGTTATTGGCGCAGGCTCAATATCTTGTCGAGCAGGAACGCCGCTTGAAAGCTGTGGAGGAAAAGCAGAACCGCTTCGACGGTGCGCTTGCGGTGATGGCCGCGCCGATGCTGGAGAGCGACGGTTGGCAGGAGCGGGCGCAGAAGGAGATCAACACCACCATCGAGCAGTTCGGACTGAACCACCAGATGTTCCGCAGAGACATCTACGACGAGGTGGAGCGGCTGGCGCATGTCGACCTCGAGCGCCGGCAGACGCTGCTGCGGAATCGCATGAGCCGGATGGGCGCATCATCCAGTGAGTGCAAAGGTGTATCGAAACTGCACGTTATTGCCCGCGACCAGAAACTGCGTCCGATATTCGAAACGGTGCTGCGGCGCAAGGTGGTGCGGTTGACGCAGGAACTATGAAAGGGTGATGGCCATGACACTGAAAGATGTTGTAAATATGGACAAGGCGTACCTGACGCCGGCGGAAGCGGCAGAGATTTTAGAATGCGACCCTCACGCGATTCGCATTGCGGCGAAAAAAGCGCCGGAGCAGCTGCGGTTCCCAACGATTTTGATCGGAAATCGAGTTAAGATCCCGAGGCTTCCGTTCGTCGAATTTATGACGAAACTAAAAGGTGCAAGCATCTAATTTGCGCGCTGCAATCCTTTACTGAAATGCAGAGGGAGAGGGGAAACGGCTATGCAGACCAAAACTGTAAAATTTGGGCTGATCTACTGCGACGAAAACGAGATTCCGTATATCGACAAAGCAGAAAACCCGCACAAGACGGATGACGGTGTTCGCAGAGACGGATTAAGCGTTCTGTTCCAGCTTCAGCGAGAGACCAGGGCGGCACTGAATGCCATATCCAGCGAGTACAAGGTGTACCTTGAGAGAAAAGTTGAGTATGCCAAGGAAAACGGGGGCTACCCGAAATCGGATGTCGTCAAGGGATGGTACGGAGGAAAGGCGTTTTCGACATACCTGTACCACGTTGCAATGGGCAAGTCAAATTACATATCATCCAACGCTTTTGCGTCTCTTGCGAACGGAGAATTATCCAAACTTGAGAAACGCAGCAAAGACATTCTTCGCGGTGATATGGCGATACCCTCATACGGCAAGAACCAGCCGATTCAATTCCCTGCGAGCAGCGTATCGATCACAGAAACCGACGGGGTTGTATATATCGAGATATCTATGCTTTCCATCGTCGGCAAGAAAAAGCTCGGGGTTTCTAGCGCAAAGTTTTTGTTCAGGCTGCTCGATAAGGACCGCGGCACTCGATCCATCATCAACCGGTGCATGGGCGGAGAGTACAAAGCGGGGAAGATTTCTCTCAAGTACGACGAGCGCAAAAAAATGTGGTTTGCGCACATGGCGTTCAGTTTTCCTGACGCGAAAGCCGCGTTCGACCCAAGCCGCATCCTTGGCATGGATCTCGGCGTTGTGAATGTTGCCTGCTATAAGGTCGGCGGGGAACACGGCGCTAAGTTTGTAAGGGGCGGCGAGATCGAGCACTTTAGAGCGACTTTACAGGCAAGAAAACGCTCCATCCAACAGCAGAGGCCCTATGCAGGAGACGGTTCTATCGGCCACGGATACGATACGCGGCTTGCTCCGGTTTTGAAAATTGGAGATAAAGAAGCAAAATTCCGCGATACTTACAACCACAAGATCAGCCGCGCAATCGTCGATTATGCCGCTGACAATGGATGCGGCATAATCCAAATGGAGGATTTGACCGGAATTTCCACAAAACACAAATTCTTAAAAGATTGGCCGTACTTCGATTTACAGACAAAGATCGAGTACAAGGCAAAGGAACGAGGAATTTCCGTTATTAAAGTACCGGCGGCATACACCTCGCAGCGTTGCAGCAAGTGCGGATTTATCTGCGAGGATAATGTACACGATAACTACAGAAGATTCACCTGTCAGTCCTGCGGATACGACGCGGACTCGGATTATAACGCGGCTGTGAATATCTCGATGCAAGGTATCGGCGATATTATCAAAGAGTCTCAGAAAGAAAAGAAGTCTGGTGCGAACCGGAAGCCTGCGTGAAATCGCAGGACGTTCGCACCCGATACGAGGGTAGACTCCACTGCCCAAAACCGATGAAGTATCCCAGAAGACGGGATTTCCCGCAGGGACAACACTCGGTAAGGTTAATGTCGCCATAGTAACCCGGCGACGGCCCAAAACTTAACACGGATTTGAGCGTGTGAGTGCTGGTCGGAGGATACTGTGTTTGTCAAGGAAGGAAACAATCCGCGCGCGAGTGCGGGTCGGAGGGCAAGGTCGAAAATCAGAATGGACGTGTGGGACGCGAAACAATCCGCGCGCGAGTGCGGGCTGGAGGAAAGCAGTTTTTTGTTTCTGATAATACAGGTTCGAAGCAATCCGCGTGTGAGCGCATGACAAATGAAGGAGAAAAAATGGCAGATAAGACTTACATAGGCGCGAAAGAGGCGCAGGCTATCGATGCTTGCCTTACGGCAGGGCTGGACGTGCAGATCACGCGGACGGCGTTTGGCGTGAAGATCGTAGGAGTGGAAGCCAAGAAAGTCTTTCGCTCCAGCGAACAGAAAAGCGAATAACGCACCTGACCGCAAGCGGGCGGTCGGAAGAGCCAAGAGGGGCTGAGCAACCGGGGAAATCTCGGGACTCAGCCCCTCTTTTTATTTTTACGAAGAAGGAGAGCACGAAATGAATTTCGAACCGAATTACCCAGAGATGAACCGGGAGCCGAACGAAAGCTCGAAGGAGCGCCAAGCGCACATCGCACAGATGGAACGCCGCGAGCGGCGGAAAAAGATTCGCAGACGGCGCCGTATCCAGCAGTCGGAGGACGCGGTGACATTTCTCCTCCCGTATCTGGCATTTCTAATGCTGCTGGTCAACATTCTGATTGCGGTCTGGGTTGTGGGAGAGCTGCTTCACAACATCAGGATGACCGAGACCGCTGTCGAAACGGAAAGCGCGGAATGCCCGACACTCCCCGCTGAGGATGCACAGCCGGTTCTGATGATCGATGACGCGCTTGTTTTCTCGGATGGCGCGGTGGCGGAAGAGTACGCATACATCCCTTTCCCTTTCAGCGAGGATATTCCTCTAAGCTACGAGGAGCAGAAATCTCTTTATGGAGCCTGCGAGGAGTTTTCGGTGGACTATCCACTGATGCTTGCGCTGATCGAACGGGAGACTCACTTCAAGAACGAGATCGGAGACGGCGGGAGGAGCTATGGCTATTGCCAGATCCAGCCGCGCTGGTGGTCGAAGACGGCAGAAAGCATCGGCGTAACAGACTTGATGGACCCGTCGGGAAATTTTCGCACAGGCTGCGCAGTGCTGACACACCTGCTGGGCGTTTACGGATGCGGCAACCTGACAGATGCGCTTACAGCTTACAACACCGGCCACGGCGGCGCGAGCGAATACGCGAGAGACGTGCTTGAGAAACAGGGAAAGTGGCAGGGAGTTCTGGGCTATGCCTAAGTTTATTGATCTAACCGGACGCCGGTATGAGCGATTGACGGTCGTTCGGCAAGACGGTCGGATACACAATCGCCCGGCGTGGTTGTGCCGGTGCGATTGCGGCAAGGAAGTTAGAGCAAACGCGGGCGAGTTAAATGCTGGCCGAGCAGAGAGCTGCGGGTGTTTGCACAGGCAGAGGGTAAGCAAGATGCTATCGGAGTTGAAAACAACTCATGGTGGTAGCGGAACAAGGCTTTACACCGTATGGAACGCGATGAAACGGAGGTGTTTTAACGAACACTGTAAGGAATACCCGCTTTATGGCGGACGCGGGATTGTGGTGTGCGACGAATGGCGCGAGAGTTTTGAGGCGTTCCGGGATTGGGCTATAGGAGCTGGATATGACGTGCAAGCGCCGCGCGGGCAATGCACCATCGACCGTATTGATGTAAACGGGAACTACTGCCCCGACAATTGCCGCTGGGCGACGCAGTCCGAGCAGTGCAATAACAGGCAAAAAAATCACTTTCTTGATATTCGGGGAGAAAAAAAGACCATCGCCGCATGGTCAAAGGTTTCTGGAATTCCCAGCCACACGATATACGACCGGATTCGTAGTGGATGGGATGCGGAACGAGCGGTATTCGCCCCACCCCAAAAAGGAGGTGAACCGAAGGTTGATAACGAGAACAACGTACCCAAATCGTAAGGAATGGTTAATTGGTCGATCTCACGGGCTGGGAGCAAGCGATATTGGTTCGGTCTTGGGGGTGTCCGGCTTCAAGACGCCAATCCAGCTCTGGAAAGAAAAGTTAGGAGCCGTTACGCCGAAAGACATAAGCGATAATCCGCGCGTTCAATTCGGCAACGCCGCAGAAGAGCCTCTGCGGGAGATGTTCCGGCTTATGCACCCGGAATACGAATTGACGTTTGAGCCTTTTACCATTTTGCGACCGGTCGGAAGATACAGTTTTTTGTCCTGCACCCCGGATGGCGAGCTGGTTGAATTGGCCAGCGGACGAAAGGGCATTTACGAGAGCAAGACCGCGACGTGCCTCGGAAGAAATGACTGGGAGAAGTGGGACAGACAAATTCCAAAAACATATTATGCGCAGATACTCGAGCAAATGTTTTGCGGTGAGTTTGAATTTGCGGTGGTTTGGGCACTCCTGCTGAACGCTGATGGTGATGCAAGCTTACGCGCCTACAAATTCGAGAGAAGCGATTGCGAATCAGATATTCAATTTTTCCTTCCTCGCGCAGAGGCTTTTTGGCGGCACGTGGAAAACGGAACGATGCCGTCGCAAATCTTGACGCTCTGAGCGTTGGCTCTGAACGATAAAAACCGAAAAGGAGAACAACAAAATGGCATTGGAAATCACGGTAAGGGATCTCGAAAAACAGGAGGAAATCAGCAAGATGGTCTGCGAGTGCGCGCTGCTGTCGATGGATGAGGCGGGCGAGCACGGAGACGCAAGAACCATCGTATTTACCGAGTGCGGCGCGCTTTCTATCGCAGATACGATCCTGCGAATGGAACGGGCAATCGATGAGCTGAAGGAATACCCTGACATTCGCAAGACTGTAAACTTCGCTCGCTGGCTGCGCTCGGAAACTAAGCACGAGGAAGAAAAGGAAGAACCGGAAGCACAGGAACCGGATATTGCGTTCGCGGTCAAGGTGGCGCGCGTGCCGAGAAAGGGCGGTGAGCGATGATGTATGTGACGGTCCGATACTACAAGCCGCAGCTCAGCGGCTATGCGGGTATGGCCTACACCTACCGCACCGATCTGCCGCTCAAGGCGGGCGACAAGGTGATCGCTCCGACGAAGGGCGGAGACAACCGCGCCATTGTGCTGGACACCGATGTTCCGGAGAGCAACGTCGCGCCGCATATCCTGCCGCTTCTGCGCGAGATCACGCAGTATGACACCGAGGAGGTGCAGGCATGAGCGGCCAGATGGCGGAATTTTGCATTACGAGCGATTTACAGGCGCTCCGTTCCCAGATCATAACCACTAATGCAGAGGAAGTGAAGGCGTGGGCTGAAAGGGTTACACAAGCGCATGAACACGTTGTCGTCACCGAAGACTCTATTTCCAATGCGAAGAAGAACCGCGCTGCATTCCGAAAAGTTCAGGCGAACATCAAGGAAGTTTTCCGCATGGGGAAAGAAGCTGCTATGGAGACCGTTAAGCCTCTTGAGAAAACGTGTAACGAATTGAATGCCGTTTTTGAGAGGGCTGTGGCTAATTACGACGAGCAGATCAAAGCCTTCGACGAGGCGAAGAAGGCGGAGAAGAGCGAACGTCTGCGCTCGTTTTTCAATCAGAGCATCGGAGAGATGAACGATTTCCTGACGTTCGAGAACATCTTCAATCCCCGCTGGCTGAACGCTACCTATACCGAGGAGCAGGCACGCAAGGACATCATCTGCGAGATCGCTAAATGCTCCAATGCCGTGGAGAGCCTGCGCGCGCTGCACAGCGAGTTTGAAACCACGCTGCTGGACGAGTTCCGCCGGACGCACGATCTGGCGGCATGTCTGAAACGAAACGAAAACCTGCTGAGGATTAAGGAAATTGAGGAAACGCGCAAGCGTATGCGCCGTGAGCAGGAGCAGGACGTGTCGAACAAACTGGCCGCTGCACGGACAACGGAAGCACCAACGCCGAAGATAGCAGAGCCGCCCAGAACGGAGGAGCCGCGCGAGACTGCGCACACGGAGCAGACGGAAGAGACACCGAAGATGTTCGAGCTGGTCTTCCGCGTTCGCGGCACAGCGGAGCAGCTGAACGGCTTGAAGCAGTACATGAAGGAAAACGGCATCCAGTTTGGACGCGCGGACGGATAAGGAGGAAAGATTATGAATCCGAAAAACACCTTTACCCAGCAGACACAGAGCAAACCCTCGTTTTCGCTGGCGGTCACGTCGCCGACGATGCAGGGGATGATTAAAAAGGCGCTTGGCAGCGATGCTGCCGCCGCCCGCGTCACATCGACGCTGATCTCGGCGGTCAACGCAAGCGACCAGCTGCGCAACTGCGAGGCGTCCACCATTGTAGCCGCGGCACTGCGCGGCGAAGGCCTTGGCCTGATCTATGGCCACGGCTACTATGTTGTGCCTTACGGCACGGTCGCCACATACATCATGTCGTACAAGGGTTACATCCAGCTTGCAATGTCTACGGGATTTTATGCGGACATTGACTGCATTGAGGTGCGCGACGGCGAGCTTGACGGACGCGACCGCCGCACCGGAAAACCGAAGGTAAACCTCGCAAGATACGAGACCGACGAAGAGCGCGAGCAGCACGCCGTGATCGGCTATTACGGATATTTTGAGCTGAAAGACGGGACGTTCCGCTACGAATATTGGTCGCTGGACAAGCTTCTGCGACACGCCGACCGCTATTCCAAGGCGTTTCACCTTGAAAAATTCCTCGAAATGCAGAGCGGCAGCATGAGTCCGAAGGACGTGGAAAAGCTCCTGAACGGCTCGCCCTGGTACGACCCGAACGGCGGGCAGGACAAGATGTGCCGCAAGACGGTCATCCGGCAGCTGCTCAACAGCGGCTACGCACCGCTTTCGCCGGAAGTGAAAACGGCGTTTACGAACGACAGCCAGAGCGAAGACAGTGGCGTGATCCCCGACTTCCAGATGCCCGAGCGCGTGATCCCGACGACTGGGGAGGTCGTTGAGGCTGCGGCAGATACCGAGAGCACCGCGCAGGAAGCCACAGAGGGGGCTGTGAGCACCCCTTCCGCTTCGGACGTGAAATTACCTTCCCGAAAGGAAAACGCCGCACAGCGCGTTTCAGACGCGAATACGGGCGATTACGCGCAGAGCTTCTTTGACGACTAAGGGAGGCGCGCAAAATGGGGATCATGGTTGGAAAGGCAGCATCGGACGGTTCTCGTCCGATGCACCTTTGGGGAAAACTCTCGCGTGAAGTCAAGATCGGAGAGACCGCCAAGGGAGAGCCGAAAGTGCAATTCGGCGTGTGCTATTCGCGCGGCGAATTCATGAATATTCTTGCGGTCGGAAACGATGAAACAACCAGAGTTGCCTGCGCGCTGGAGAAGGGCGACGTGGTGAGCATCGACGGCGTGTGGTCGCAGAGAAAATACCGCACGCGCGACGGTGAGGAAAAGATTTGGTCCGAGCTTCGTGCCGACACGATCTCATCTCAAAGCCTTCTGGCGGCGGTGCTGGATATTCTGTCCGCACCGCGCCCATCCACCGAATCCGCCCCTCGCAAAGATGAATTTTATGCAGAGGAACACCCCGCGCCGGCGGAAGACGGCGGAAAACTGCCGTGGGAGCAGCAGGAGCAGGAAGACGCTGAATATGACTACGTGCCGACGATTTAGGAGGACGGATTATGGCAAGCGACGTGAAATGGATAAAGATCACAACAGATATTTTTGATGATGAGAAGGTTCTGATGATTGAGTCAATGCCAAGTTCCGACGGAATTATCGTGATCTGGTTCAAATTATTAGTGTTGGCCGGGAAGCAGAATAACGGTGGCGTGTTCATTATGAACAACCGAATCGCGTACACGGATGAAATGCTCGCATCCATCTTCCGGAGAGATGTCAATCTGGTTCGATTGGCACTGCGGACGTTCGAACAGTTTGGCATGATCGAGATCGTTGACAATGTAATCACTATTCCGAATTGGAATAAGCACCAGACGCTGGACGCTTACGAAAAGAAAAAGGAACGCGACAGGACTTATCAGGCGGAGCGCAGAGCTGCGCAGCGGGCGCTTATTGAAAAATCGTCTGACGCATCGACCGACGTATCGCACGACCATCAAACGACCTCATCGTCTGACGTCGCTGTTTCAGAAAGAGATAAAGAAATAGAAAAAGAAATAGATAATAGTTCTTCTTCACTACGTTCAGAAGAACTCGTTGCCCCCGAAGCGGCGGCAACGCCCCAGTGGGAAGAAACTGAGCGCATCCCTTACGCAAAGGTTCGGAAGCTGTATAACGATCTTTGCCCGAAAATGGCAAGATGTACTGTCATGAGCGATGCACGGAAAAGAGCGATCAAAGCTCGATTTTCAAGAGGGTACGAACTGGAAGATTTTGAACGCCTTTTCACGCTGGCGGGGCAGAGCACCTTCCTCAACGGCGGGAACATGCGGAATTTTGTGGCAAATTTCGACTGGCTCATCAAGGATGCGAACATCGCGAAGGTTTTGGACGGGAATTATGCAGACAGACCCAACGGAAACAATAGCCCTGACGGCGGCGGGTTTACCTACGACTACGGAGATATGAGCGGGAGTTTGTGATGCTGGATGATATTTTCACCACGTTGGCGCGCCGATCGGCGGCGCTGGCTGTGCCGGAAGAGGGAGATTTCATGCGAGACGGGCTGCTGCACTGCGGGAAGTGCGGAAAGCCGAAGCAGTGCCGTGTAATGCTCCACGGGACGGCAAAGACGCCGCAGGTCGTCGGGTGCTGCTGCGACTGCACGAACGAGGCGTATCTGCGCGGAAAGGAAGAGCGTGAGCGAGAGGAAAAGCGGCTGCGCATCGAGGCGCTGCGCGCTGACGGAATCCGCGACAAGACCCTGACGGCGTGCCGCTTCGATGCCTCTGAAATGACGGATGGGCTTTTGAAATGCAAACGCTACGCCGAACACTGGAAGGAGATGCAGGAGCAGAACAGCGGGCTTCTCTTGTGGGGAAACACAGGCACCGGGAAGACCTATGCGGCGGCCTGCATTGCCAATTACCTGATCGACTGCGGAACGCCAGCAATGGTGACAAGCTTCCCACGTATCCTGAACGCAGGATGGGACAAGCAGGAGATCATTGACCAGATGCACTATTACCCTCTGGTCGTAATCGACGATCTCGACGCAGAACGCAGCAGCGAATACGCGATGGAGACGGTCTACATGGTGATCGACGAGCGATACAAGGCGAAAAAGCCGCTGATCGTCACGACGAACCTGACGCTTGAAGAGCTATGCAAACCCAAAAACATGGACTACCGGCGCATTTACGAGAGAATCCTTGAGCTGTGCGTCCCTGTTGCATTCAAGGGCGAGAGCTTTCGCCAAAAGGCTGCAAACGAAAAAATGCGGCGCATGAAAGAAATTCTTGAAGGAGGCGCGTAAGACATGAGCGGATGCCGGTTTGACAGCGTGAGCGATCTTCCTGAAAAGTACCGCGAGAAAATCAATGCCGAGATCAAGCGGCAGAACGTGAACCGCGCAGCACGCGCCGCCGTAGAGCTGGTGCAGAGCGCACAAAAGGCAAAAGAAAAGCCTAAAAAAAAGAGTGAACGCAAATTTCATAACCGCCCGACAGAGCGGATCATGCCAAACGGCGATGTGCGGACATTCGACAGCGCACGGGAGGCGAGCCGCTATGACGAGCTGATGCTGATGCTCAGGGCGGGCGAGATCCGTGAGATGAAGGTTCAGCCGCAATTTACGCTGAAAGAAAGCTTTGTCACGCCGGAAGGCGACCTGAGCGGCAAGGTGGTATACATAGCCGACTTTTCCTACGAAGCGCGAGCGAAAGATGGGGCGTGGCACTTCGTCGTGGAAGACGTGAAGAGCGAGAGGACAAGAAAAAACAAGGATTATCGCATCAAGGTAAAACTGATGCAGGAAAACAGAGGAATCACCGTGCAGGAGGTTTTCTGACAGAAGGAGGTGCAGACGCATGGTGGGGAGCTACGAAATGCACACACTGATCATCCATGCCGTTGCTCCGTGGGAGAGCGAAGATGCGAAGGCAGTGGAGGCGCGGCCTATTGAAACACACAGCACGCAGGAACAGATCGACTACTGCGTGAACCATTGCCCGTATGCTCATTGCGTGGACTGCATGGGCAGAAGGAGATCGGAGAGAAAGACGGCAGGGCGTCCGAGCCGATACGATTCACAGACATTGCGCGAGCTGCTGACGCTGAAGCTCACAAATGCGGAAATGTGCAGAGCGCTGGGGTGCAGCAAAAGGGCGCTGAGAAATTACAAGAGACGGGAGGCGGCAGAACGATGCCTATGAGCGAATACGCAAAAGACCGGCTGATGCCGGAGGTGATCGGCAAGGCGAAACGAGAGGAAATCCAAAAGCAGCAGGACCAATTCCGCACGGCGGCGCTCAATCGGCTGCAAAAGGCGATCCGCTATGCGCAGATGCAGAAAAATGACCCGACGATTTGCGACCGATACGCAGACCTGCGATATTGGGACGGCTATCTGGCGGCGCTGAACGAGGCGAAGAATCTGATATGAAGCGCCTCAAGGCGGAGTAAGAAAAATATTTCTGGAGGGAAGGCGCAATGGATCGGATGCCGGAATACGCCGTTCGGCTGCGGAGACTGCGCGAGCAGAAAAAAATGAAGCGCCGCGTTGCTTCGGAGCTTTGCGGGCTGAGCAAAAACATGATGAAGCGCTACGAAAACGGAGAGGTAGAGCCGAGAGCAAGCGCTCTCATCCTGCTTGCGGACTTTTACGACGTTTCCGTGGATTACATCCTCGGCGTGGAAGACAAAAAATAATTTTCAAAAAATCCCCATATATGGGGCGCACTTTTCCTGAGATGTGAAATCATGGGAGATGTGGAGGTATAAACCTCAACGTCTCCCATCTTAATTTTTCGAGCAAGGAGGTCGCTATGGAAGAGCAGACGGTTGAAACGCTGACGCTGGACGAGCAGCAGAAGCAATATACCGCAATCGCGCGCGAAACCAGCGACAGCCTTGCCCTTTTTTATTGCTGCATCCGCTTTGACGTTCCCTTCGATATGCTGGCGGTTCCCAAAGAGGTCGGGAGCGCGGAGAAGTGGGTGGACTACTGCGACAATCTGCGAACAAAGGGGCTTGATAAAAAGCGCGGCGAGACGCTGGGATTTCTCGATGGGCTGACGGACATCATGGAGATTTTCGGCGAGCGGCTGGACGTGGGCGAATTCACCAAGGCCGTGGGCAACGAGAAGAGCGCGAGAAACCGGAAGATCGGAACGGCGAAGCAGCGCAAGGACTGGGGAGAGAACAGCACAAAAAACCCCTATACCGCCGAGGACTACAACGAGCTTGACCGAATCTATGACGCGCTGGCCAGCGACCTGATGGCGGCGGGCGGCGTGAGCGTGAAGCAGGAATTTATCCTGCGCGACTGCGCCAAGATGACGCTCGACCGGGACAATATGCGCTCCATCGGACAGTTCGACAAGGCGGCCAAACTGAACAGGATGATTCAGGACAATCTGTCGAGCGAAGGATTGAGAAAAAAGGACGCGAAGCCCATTGACGACCTGCGCATCGACAGCCTGACGGAAGCGCTGGAGCGCAAAGGGCTGCTGAAGAACGGGAAACCGTGCAGCCCCGACGAGGCCTTCAAAATCTTCTTCGGCAGGCCGTGTAAGTACCCGTACACGATGGATGCGGCGGAGCAGATGATCCTCATCAACGAAAACCGGATGCGGCAAAACGACGGAATGCCGGAGCTGGTAACACTGCCGGACAACATGAGGCTGCACGACGACCTCGGCGAGTTTGCCGAAGAGCCGAACGAACGGGAAAGAGAAGCATACGCCAAGCTCGGACTCGTAAAAATGCCGCCGCCGAAAAAGAAAAAGCGGTGACGCTATGGCAAGAAGAACGGGGAAAGTCTGGTCGGCAGATGTCGGCTGGATCGCAAAAAAACCGACGGAGAACCGCGACTATGGCGATTACGAGGATAGTTTCTGGGCATTTGTGGTCTGGGTCATTCGATGGTTCCCGGACAAATTGCTGGATATTGCGCGCAGCGAGGAAGCGGATTTTGCGAACGAAGAGCTATTGCAGCGCGTGATGATGCGCGAATATGCGCGAAAACGCGAGGTTTCGATCACCGGCACGAGAAGCCTGACGAAGACCAGCACGAAGATGAAGTATGCAATGGTCAACGACCTTGTCTGGCCGGGAACGCAGAGCGCGTATTATGGTCCGTCGTACCGACAGCTTGCGGCCATCGGCAGCAAGACCTTCCGGCAGATCGAGCACGATTATCCGATGCTGGCAAGGCATTGGCGCGTGACGGCAGAGAGCAAGGACGACTTCAAAATCGAGACCGACTGCGGAAGCGCATTTTACATCTCGGCAATGCGCGGCGACAACCTGCATGACGTGACGGCGGAAGAATACGCGCAGGAGGAAGCGCCTGCGTTCGATTATGGAGAATACTCGACCGTTGTTCTTCCTGCGGTGCGACTGTGGCACAACGTCAAGGGAGAACCGGACCGCAATTTCGTAGGCTATAAAAAGCACGCCATCACAAGCGCGGGACGAAAGCAGAACCACGCTTTCCAGACACGCTGCAAGGTGATGAAGAAAATGGCGGAAGGCGAAAGCGCCTTTGCCATGGATATTTCATGGGAGAGCATTGTATTGATGCAGATGCGCCCCTATGAGTGGGCGATGGGGCTCAAGGATGAGCTGACGGTAGAAAAATGGATGCGAGAGATGGAATCGCGCTACACGGGGGCGGACGAATTCCCAGTGCTGTCGGACGAGGTGCTGACAGACAGCCAACGGCTGAACCTGATGGAAACGGAGCACTGCTGCAAGGCGGCGCGCCCGATGCTCGACCCGGAGGACGTGATCTACGTCGTCGGCTACGACGTATCATACGAGGATTCTTCCAAAAACGCCAAGTGCGCCTGCGTGGTTCTGAAGCTGACGCGGCAGAAAGAATATCTCAAGCGCGACCGATTCCTGAAACAGCTCGTTTATATTGACGACTGGCCGCCGCCCGACCAGAGCAAAGCCCAGGCGCGGAGGCTGAAAGGAATTTGGCATCGCTTCTGCTACGATGGCAGCCAGACCTATATCGCCATCGACTCATGGCAGTATGGACGCGGCGTGCTGGAAGACCTGATGACAGACTTGGGAGACGGCTTGCCGCCGCTTTGCATCCGCAAACACGCAGCCTACGTCTCGGCAGAGCTGCCGGATGCTATCCCGGTGATCTACCCGATCAAAGCGGGCGGCACGGGCGTAACCGACCCGGACTTTGAAATGCTGAAATACGCGCAGACGGAATTTGAGCACCACAACGTAGAGCTGCTGACGCTGAATGCCAACGAGGGCGTGGAAGCATATAAGCGGGCGCACCGCATCAAGGACGATGACCGGGACTACCAGATCGCACTGCCGTACCAGAAGTGCCGCGAGCTGAGCGGGCAGATCCAGAACCTGAAGCTTGTGCCAAGCGGCTCGGGGATGAGCGAAAAGCGAATTTCCAAGGCAATCCAGCGCGACAGCTGGTCGGCGCTCAAATACGCGCTGCGGCTTGCACAGATCATCGAGCGAGAGGAATTGCTCAACGAGATCAACAGCCGGAAGAAGAGCGACTGGGCGGAAGAGCTGAAAAAATTTGAAAACGGCGGAACGGTTGGTGCAGGAATCGCCGGAAGGGCGATGGGGAGAACCGTGACCGAAAGACGCGGAGGAAGGATCTACTGACATGGCGGTAAATTACAGACTGTTTGCAGCGCCGGTGAGTGCGGAAACCGTAAGGCGCGCGGCGGACGAGCGATTCTCCCGTATCACGGCGGAATATATCCTGATCTACCGAAAAACAAAGCCGAAAAACCTGCCGTGCGCAGAGATCAAGGGCGCGGACACCGAACACCTTACCGAGCGCGACAGAGCGTGGCTGAAGGATTCCATCCTTGTGCTGCTGGCGGAAGCGGCGGCGAAAGCACAGGAAAAGTCGAAAGAGCGCATGAATGAGCTGATGGATAACCTGGAAGATGCGCTGCGGGAAGAACAGGAAAAACTGAACGAGGGGACGGAAAATGGAGGAAAAACTGAATCTGACAACTGAATTGCAGGACGTGCAGTATTCGTCATATTCCGACATTTTCGGACGCTTCAAAAAACTGTCGGAACAGTACGGCGGGATGCCGATGAGCAGCCTGATGAGCGCGTTTTCGCGCACGACGGGGGCGCAGTATTACCGAAACGACCCTTACATCCAGAACCGCCGCGTGCAGGCGATCTCTTCGCTGCCGAATGAGTTTTCAAAGAACAAGGTGGCAGAAATGCTGACAAGCCCGCTGGCCAACGAGCGGGGACTGCGGCAGGTGGAGCACGCGCTGGAATACACCGCGTATCCGCTCTTCCACACGCGCAAGATGTATCAGGATCTGCTGACGTATCACAGTTACATCGTGCCGGAATTCACCGAAAAGGATGCTGCGAAAAACGACGACTTCTGGAGGGAATGGAAACTGCTGGAAAAACTGCGGCGCAAGCTCGACCCCAAAACCACCGCGCACAAGATCGCCGGTCAGGCGGTGCAGGAAGGAAAGGTCTTCTACTATCCGCGCATCAGCGTGGACAAGCCGCACAACAAAGTGGATTACGCTTTTATGCAGCAGTTACCGTCCGACTGGACGAAGATCGTCGGGTTCAACAGCGTGAGCAAGTACACGGTCGCCTTCAACCTTTTCTACTTCCTGCGCCCGGGGTGCTTCCCGGAGCAGTTTGGAGACCTCTTTGAGCCTTATCTTGACACCTTCTCGATGGTGGTAGACAGAGCGCCAAAGGGCGTTGGGAAAAAATATGTCTACGCGGAGAAGGGCACTGTGGACATGGGGAGATTCCGGCAGATCGTGCAGGATAATCCGCAGGGGCTTGCGGGAGAGCCGGAGGTCTACTACCAGAACGGGAAATGGTTCTACTGGGTGACACTGCCCGTGGACAAGATTTTCACCTTCGAGATCGATGACGCCAATACGACAGCAGTTTCTCCGCTGACGGGGCTGTTTTTATCGCTGCTGCAAATTGCACAGTACGAACAGATCCAGCTGGAGCTGGTGCAAAACCCGCTGATCTCACTCTTCACGGGAGAAATTCCCTACAAGCAGAAAAACGATCAGACTGCCATAGAGGACGATTACCGGCTATCCGACGCGGGGCGGAGGCTCTTTGAATACCTGTGGTATCAGATGCTTTCCGACAGCAATACGAGCGGCATCGGGTGGTTCACAGCACCTGTCCAAAATATCAAAATGCACCAACTGGCAGAAGCGCCGAGCGCGACGAAAATTTCTTCTGCGGGTTATGGCTACACGATGGCAAAGGCAGGACTTTCGGCTCTGATCCCGACGAGCGACGAGCCGCGCGCAGGCGTTGCGAACATCAGCCTACAGATCGAAAGCAAATTTGCCGAGCAGATTTACCGCTGCTACGAACGGATGATGCAAAGCATCTTCGAGGGCATGAACCTGAAATACAGCTGGCGGTTTTCACTTTTCGGAAATATTGCTGAAGATGCAGACACGCTGAAAGCAGCCAAGGAAGGGATGACGCTCGGCATCCTGCCGCAGACGGTCATTTACCTTGCATTGCATGATATGAGCGTAGTGGACGACCTGACACTCTCGCACGCGATCAGCGAAAGCGGCGTGCTGGATCTTCGAATCCCGCTCGTTTCGACGTATTCCGCGAAGCAGGGGGACAGCAGACTGCCGCCACAGGCGGCACATGACGCAAACCCCGGCGGACGTCCGGACGCGGAAGGGAAGAAGACGAGCGAAGGCGCTGAGGCAGGAATCGACGCAAACGGCTGAAAAAGGAGATGAAGACGATGGCAAAGGCGAGAGAAATTTTCACATATGACGATGCGCGATATGCGCCGCTGCGCGACGCGGCGCGAAACGCAACGAGAGCCTATCAGGACGCGGCACGCGGACTGGATACGCTCAAGGAGTGGGTGCTGATCGAGTTTGGCCTGATGAACTTATCGAACGAGATCCACGCGCTGGCGCACGAACAGCCGAAGCGCTTCGATGCGATCGGAGACATTCTGCACCAGCGGCATTTGATGCAGGAATATCCGGCAACGGAGGAATACCGGGCGCGGCCTGCGAATCTTGACGAAGTTTTTGAAGAGATCATCCGAATGCTCGACCGTATCGAGACGGCGCTCAAGGAATGCGTGCGCGTTTCGGATGAGCAGGGGCTTTACCCGCTGGGCAGGGCATTCGAGAACCTGCAAATGCAGAACAGTGAAAGCTATGAGACGTTCCTGTACGCATGGGAGATGTTCGACGCGACCGACGGCAGCGCCACCAGCTATGACAACTGGGTGCGAACGCTGTTTGAGAACGAGGGGGAATGAAAAATGCCATTCAGAACAAGAGAACGACCGCCTGATCGAGTGAAATATTCCGGAGAGCTGCGCGTAATGCAGAAGCTCGGCCCGTATGAATTCGGCGTTGAGCTGTGGCTGATGCGCGATGGAAGGAACCGGAACAAGTGGGACTACCGCAATCTCGAGCGGTATTACCTGACATTTGTGGGGCAGCCCATCCTGTGCGCTTACATCGGGCCAAAGGTCGGCGACGGACACAATATGTCCGAGCGCGTTGACCCGAGCACGGGAGAAAAATACTATAGTTTCACCGATGGAACGGCGGAGCGAATCGTCGGAACGCTTTCCGACGACCCGAAGGACTTTACCCTTGTGGAAAGGGATGGTCATACATGGATCGTGGCGAAGGGAAAGCTCTACTCTTTCTACGCCAAGGAGCTGGTGGACAAGATCGTGCGGGCAGGGCGCATGGATGTGTCATCGGAGACCTTGGTAGAAAAGGAGTATGAGGAAGACGGCTACGCGGTATTTACCGAGTGGACGGGCATCGGCGTCACGATTCTGGGGGATGACGTTTCCCCGGCGATCCCGAGCGCACGCATTGCGGCGCTCAAGGCCATGCAGGAAGAATTCAAAACGCTGAAACTGCGGGCGGCATCGCTGAACGACGGAAAGCCGCAAACCAAACAAAACCCTAAAAAAGGAGTGAAAAGAAGCATGAACAAGAAAGCAGCGGAACAGCTCGCTCCGAAGTTCGAGGGCTACAAGATCGTGGCGCTGAGCGAAGACGGCCTGCGCGTTGGCCTGATCGACCAGACCGGCGCGGCTTTCACCTATGTTTTCAACAGCGAAGACAATGGGGAAGTCGTGGCAAGCCGCATCAAGCCGTGCTACCTGACGGCAGCCTTCCACTTCGACGCGGAGAACGAAGAGAGCGTGGATGTGTGCGACATCTGCGAGCACGCCTGCGCGTCCATCCGCGACAAGAACACCGACATCAATGCACTGCGCGCGCAGCTGGAAAGCGCAAACAACCAGCTCGCGGCCATGCAGGAGACGGAGAACAAGCGCCGCATGAACGCCGCAAAGGCTGCCGTAACCGAGACGCTGAACGCCTTCAACCGCAACCGCGAGGACAAGATCGGCGAGGATGCGCTCGCCGCCGTCTCTGCCGATGTGGAGGCGGGCGTTTACGCCAACAGTCTCGACAAGGATGGCAACTGGATCGGCGAGAAACTGGTGCGCGACGCAGTGCTCGCCGTGTGCGGCGCTGCGGTGATGGCAGCAGACGAACGGCGCGCAAACGCAAAGAAGACCCGCTTCATCGGCGAACGACTGAACAGCGGAGAGCAGCGCGAGGGCGTTGCAAGTCTGCTTGAAAAGTGGGGCATCGAGACGACCCCGCAGGGCAACTAAAGGAAGGAGTGAACAAGAATGTCTTATATCTCTAAAACTGCATTTGAAGCCCGTATCACGAACAACGAGTTCAACGAGCTTTGCAACATCACGGGACGCTATCAGGCCTCCAGCGCGGACGCGGACTGCTCGGCAGGTCTGCTGTGCGTGAGAGGTGAGCAGCTTCCGTGTGCCGGATTCACCGGCATTAAGAACGAGAACGCCTGGTATATGAACGCTGCCGGTGCTGCGGCCAACGTGGACACGCCTGTGTATGCCGCCAACACCTACGAGGTGCAGCGCCTTGCCGGAAAGAACGGACAGCTCTACGCCATCGGCACTGAAACGCTGGGTCTCGGTATCCCCGCCGGACGCGACGGCACCTTTACCAAGATCGTGTTTGACGATGAGCACGTCTATCGCTTTGGCGAAGGCAACCTCTCCACCGCCATCGGCGAGAACACGTTCTTCACCATCGCAAACGGTTTGCTGGTTCCCGCCGCGGCGGCACCTACCAAGGCCGGTTCGATCTATTTCAAGCTGCGCGGCAGCGGCAAGTTCACCGAGGGCACGACTGCAAGCTTCGGCTATTACGATCTGGCTGCCTGCAAGGTGAGCGTCGCAGCAGGCGGCTAAGCGGAAAAGTAAGGAAGGAGTGAATAGAAAATGGCTAAACTGACTCTCAACAGCGTGTCGAAGGACAATTTCGAAGTCCACGGCAACAACGAACGCGAAGACATCATCGCGGCCGGCCGCACCCTCTTTTTTGAGCACTCGGTCAAAGGCAGAAACGAGATGCTCGCCGCAATGAACGGACGCGGCACCGCGATGCAGCGCATGACCACCGACGCGGGATACAAGCAGCTCAACGACAAGTTCCAGCGCGACCACATGCTGTACGCGGCGAAGATCGCCTGCGCACAGACCGGCGAGAACGCCCCGAAGAGCTGGGAGGATTTCAAGCGCGACGGAGGACGTTTCTACGGAAACGAAGCGTTCTACCGTGTGCAGCAGGGAATCTATATGGAGATCCTGCGCCCCATCCTTCCGGCGGTCTACTCCGAGGCCGTCAGCCTGTTTGCCGATACCGTGGAGGTCGACTTCGGTCAGACGTACATGGTCAGCATCGGCAGCAACGACATCCCCGTGTTCCAGGATTCGAGCTGGGGCGCGTCGCGCAGCGTGCCGCGCAACCGCTTCTACAGCCGCGATTACGCACTGAACCCGCAGCCCAAGAGCTGCTGGATCACGGCAAAGTGGATTCAGCTCGTCGGCAACAACATGGACTTCGGTGACTTCTTTGCGAATATCGCCGCCGGCATGTACGCCAAGACCATGGGCATGTGGAATCAGGCAATGAACATCGCCAAGGGCGACGCTTCCCTGATCCCCGCGAACCTGAACTACACGTTCGACACCCAGAACTGGGTGAAGGCGGCAAACAAGGTTTCTGCGCTGAACGCAACGCGCATTTCCAACCTGTTTGCGACCGGAAGCATGGTGGCACTCTCCAAGGTGCTGCCGACGAATGTGACCGGCTCTACGAACGTCAACATGGACGCCGCCATCGCAACGCTGCTCGGCGCGGACTACACCCGCAGCGGCTATCTCGGCGAGTTCATGGCGGTACGCCTGATGCCGATGCAGGATGTGATCGTCCCCGGCACGCAGAACACTGCGCCTGAGACGCTGCTTTCCGATACTGACATCTACATGATGTCCTCGAACGGCAGAAAGCCGATGACCATCGGCTATACGGCAGGAACGCCTATCACCATCGAGATGGACCCCACGAAGTCCGCGGACTTCGAGATTGGAATGAACGTCACCATCGCCCTCGACACGGTGGCCACGTTCTCCAGCAAGATCGCCCACATCACGGTTTCCTGATAACGGCGAAAAGCGGGAGGGGCAAACCCTCCCGCCCATACGCGGCGTGCTGATACAGAAGCGG
>ERZ1026868.457-NODE-457-length-26853-cov-8.342451_pt1 | contig 26853 bp, 20 predicted proteins | sample MGYA00380164_ERZ1026868 | MGnify/ENA primary metagenome ERZ1026868 (study PRJEB33269, sample SAMEA4719800) | human gut metagenome | biome: human-associated habitat; feature: organic feature; material: feces | place: Cameroon | collected 2013-10 ... | reverse complement strand
TGTCGCTGATCCTCAACGGCGCCGACTACCACCATCACGGCTACGGCTATGGTTACGGCTACGGCTACGGCTATGGTTATGGCTATGGCTACGGGTACGGCTACGTGGATGGCAAGAAAAAGAAACGGAAAAGGTAGCCGCCGAACTTGTTGGAAGAAACCTCTTCCAACTTGGAAATAGCGCAGAATACCGAATAAACGTTTTAAATCACGGATAACAAGTTTTTTATACTTTTTTTGTTGCATTTTTTCCAATTAATATATAACTTTGCTTCCGATTGGTTTAGAGTACTGCAAGACATTATAAAATAACAAATTAGTTTTCAAGAAAATACTTAATAAGAAGACAATATGAAAAAACATCTGATTACAGCGGCTTTAGTCATGCTGGCAGTAACCCCGGCACTTGCCCAGCCGTCAGTGAAAACGGACACCACGGTCAACGTCATCTATTCCGCAGACAAATTCAAAGTGGAGACCAATCGTTTCAAATATGACTGGTTCATCAATGTCGGAGGCGGAGCCCAGATTTATTTCGGAGACCACGACAAACAGGCGAAATTCGGAGACAGGCTTGCTCCCGCATTGAACATAAGCGTAGGTAAATGGTTCACCCCGGCTGTCGGAGCGAGGATCGCCTACAATGGGCTCAGCATGAGGGGCGCCACCCAGAAAGGTCCGGACGAGGCGTTCTCGACAGGGAAGGAGGTTCCTGGAAAGGGCGGAAACGGCTACTGGCTGAACAAGCAGAAATTCTCGTTCGGTGATGTCAGGATGGATGCCATGCTCAATCTTTGCAATGCGTTCTGCGGCTACAAGGCAGAAGGCCGCTTTTGGAATCCAAGCCTCTACGCGGGTCTGGGATTCGCCTGGACATTCGATGAGCCAGGCAACGGCAAGTCCAGATCCCACGAGGTTTCCGCAAGCATAGGAACAAGCAATGACTTCCGCTTGAGCGACGCTTGGGCGGTAAACCTCGATGTACGCGGAATGTTTGTCAACGACCGGTTCGACGGAGAGATGGGTCATCGCTGGGGCGAAGGTGTGCTGAGCGCCACGATTGGTCTGACCTACAACATCGCACCACGCGGATGGAACAAGAGCAAGACCGTTGTCAAGACTGTCAATAACAACATCGCCGACTTCCAGAAGGCCCTCAGCGAGTCCGAAACTGAAAGGATCCGGCTTGAGAAGGAACTCGCCGAACTCAGGGCCCAGCCTCAGGTTGTCGAGAAGCAGACCACGGTCGCCGCTCCTTACTTCGTGATCTTCGAGATCAACAAGAGCAAGCTCAACAAGGCTTCCCGCGTGAACCTCGGAATGCTCGCCGAGATCATCAAGGCCAACAACATCAAGTACATCGTGACCGGCTACGCCGACGCCGCGACCGGCAACAAGAAGATCAACGACAGGCTCAGCCGGAATCGCGCCCAGGCCGTCTACGACTGCCTCACCAAGGAGTTCGGAGTTCCCGCCGACCTGCTTGAACTCGATTTCAAGGGAGGTGTGGACAACATGTTCTACGATGACCCGGCCCTTAGCCGCGCCGTCATCACCAAGGCGAAATAATTTAATGATGAGATTGTTCCTGCACCTTAATCACACATTATGATGAAGAAGACAACAACGAGAAAGCGCTATCTGACCCCAGCCACACAGGTGGAGCGGGTCGCCGTCGAGAGTTCCGTGTGCGCCAGCAGCGTGAACATCAAGGCGAAAGAGAACACACCAAACGTCGAGGTTGACGACTGGGATTCTATCGAGAATGGAGTTACCTTTGATTAATCTATGAATATCATGAAAAAAACTTACAGAACACTTGCGGCCGCCCTCATGGTGTCCGCAGTCCTCGCCGGGTGCCAACGGGAGGTAGAACTGACGAAAGTGGAGAAAGGTCTGCCGGTCAGCATTTCATTCAACGTCGAGGTTCCGAAGATGGATGAAGTTGTCAACACAAGGGCCACTGACGAGCAGGAGACCAAAATAGAGAAGATGGCGATCCTCTTCTACGATGCGGACAGGGCGAACTCGAAGCCGGTCGTGGTGAAGGTGAATGACCTTGGCGCCCCAACCCTGGAGAACACAACGACCAACTGGCTCTACAAGATCAATCTTGACGAGAAGCAGCTCAACGGGGTCTACAGCGGGACATGGTACATGTACCCTATCGCCAACTACGACAAGTACACGGTGGTCGATCTCAACAACCTCGCGGGGAAGACCCTTGCGGAGTTCAAGGAATATACCATCACAGCCTCGGGACGTAACATCACCTCCACATCCGTGATGATGTCGGGGCGCTACGGCACCGACGACAACACGACAATCACCCTGAAGCCTGGCGAGAACACATTCGACAATGTGTTCCACCTGAAGAGAATCGTCTCCAAGAGCATATTCAAGTTCAAAAACGGCTCCGGAGTGACCTTCACCCCGCAGAAGTACAGCATCTACAACTACTCCACTTCCTCGACACTTCTGGAAAGGAACGCGCTGGATGAATATGCCGGAGCCGGCTCGTTCATGGAATTCAAGGACTTGCCTATCAATGAAAAGGATGCGGAGAACCTGCCTACATTCTTCTTCTACATGCCGGAGAATGTCCAGAAGGCAGCCAACAAGGAGGGTTCCTGGGCCTACACTGACAGGGAAAAAAGGGTCGCTGATGACTACAACACCTTCGCCAACGCCCCTGCCAATGCCACTTATGTTGTGGTTGAGGGGACATACTCTGGTCCGGGAAAAACCGGTGATGAAGGAACCGTGACAGGAACCGTGAAGTACACAATCCACCTCGGGAACTTCGACACGAGGGAGGACAAGGGCGGTTCTTTCGACAACTTCTCAGTGAAACGCAACACGAAGTACACCTACACGGTCACCGTCAACGGGGTCAACAGCATCATCGTAGAAGCGACAACGAATGTAGAAGGACAACCTGGGGCCGAGGGCTACATCATCAAACCTTCTCCACACGTTGTCGTCAACCTTGACTCCCACTATGAGAATGTGCTGTTGTCATTCTCGAAGACAAACATCGAGAAATGCATCGTCAGCGGCACAGTACCGGCAGGAGAAGGAAAGATGACATCCTTCACCGTTAAGGAAGGATCCACTGATTCGCACCTTAAGGACATCGCCTGGGTGAAATTCGGCAAGCCTGCCAGTGAGACGACATTCGCAAATTATCCTGGAGACGCCAACTTGGTGAACATCTACGACTTGATTGAAGAGATAAAGTTCGGCACCGCGACACACTGCATAATAAGCGGAGACAATGTCTACACGCAGGCCTACGTGGACGAGTACTTCTACAATGACAAGCCTTACAAGGACTTCGTCAACACGGAGGACAGGATCTTGTCATTCACTATCGGCAATGCCAATATAAGCCAAGACGGCCAAAGCACGTACGTAGAAGGTAATGGATTCACGCTCAAGCAGAAGTCCATCAAGACTTTCTACAACGACAATGCCGGCAATCCGTTCGGGTTGGAGACTGTGGAGGAGACACCGGATAATACCTTTAGCGAAAGCACCGATTACCAGGACCTCGGGACAAATGCGCAAAACGGATTGACAAACACCCGCGCCATAGTCCAAAACGCATCGTCTCAAAATTGGACGGATTTTGTCAACATCACAAATAACGGATTCACCGGTTCAACCGCTCCTACAGCAAGCGAGATCATGACCGCGAAAGGAGCAAACCCTCTTTACCAATGTCTCTCCAGAAACAGAGACCTCAACGGCAATGGCACGATTGACCAGGACGAGATCAAGTGGTACGTCCCTACTTACCGCCAGTACATCTACCTGTGGTGCGGAATGAAGTCGATTCCACCTGACATAACGTTCGAACACGAAAACTACGTCACAAGTATGAAAGGTGGTTACCGCATATGGTGGGCTTATGAAGGCACGGCTGTCGGCTCCGCTGAAGGCGGGGCTGCAAAGGTACGCTGCGTAAGAAACCTTACCGACAGAACCGACGATGTCTCGGCCATCTCATCGACAAATGACAACTACACGGTGACAATCACAGGCCTTAAGGACGAAGCGCTGAGAACCAACACACAGGAAGGAGAGTACCCGGAACACATGCACTCCGACCCTTCCAGCACATTGCCGAGAGCTTTCACAATCGCCAAGAATGATTTGACGGCTGATGTTGATGTAACAATAGCGGCTTCGACTAATTACACAACTAATGCAGGACAAATAAGCAATTTGGTGGATGGCAATGAAGATACATATTGGCAATCGAACGATTATCAAAGACGCGGTAGATTTGTGCTGCTTACATTTTCCGCCCCTGTCAAGGTGACATCAGTTCGTGTTTTATCTAAACAGTCTACGCAGTCTCCACAAAATCAGACTTTACAGATTTCATCAGATGGAACCACTTGGACAGACATTGGCACAGTGAATACTACTGATGTTACCGTGACAACCAATCTTGATAAGTCTGTAAAATACGTACGGCTTTACTATAATAACTGGTATACAAGTAGCAGCCAGCTTTATCTGAATGAGATAAATGTCAACTATACAACAATCAAGAACACATTCACATACGATGAGATTGTTAGTGGGGATAGTTGCGAGAGGTACTACACTGAAAAAACAGACAAATCCGATTTGGGAAAGTGGAGAATCCCGAATGAGAAAGAGCTTTACTTTATTCAGTTATACCGCGGGGAGGAGATTACTCCTAATCTTTCAAATGGAGGAAGCACGGGCTCGTTTTATGCAGCAAAAACCAAGTTTGATCGAAATCAATACGGTCAGGATATACACATGATATATTACATTATGAAAGACAATACGAGCGGCAATCCTATCATAACCACAGGCCATGGACAAAAAGACTCGGAGTTTAGAATCCGCTGCGTTCGTGACGCTGATCCTGTCACAAAATCCTATGACTCCTCCTACGGAAGCGGAGGGACGGGATTCGGCCTGTAGCAAAGGCTACGACCTGAAACTAACCTATGACTGAATAGGTTAATTTTTAAACAACACATAAATGATGAAACGAATTCGTTTGGATTTTGCGTTGATGGCATCCGCGGCACTCATGACCGCATCTTGTGTCAACAACAATGAGATGCGGCTCTCAGTCCCTGAAGAGATCACTTTGACAGGAGAACTCCTGCGGCCGCCCGTGACAAGAACACAACTTGACATCGAACCGACAGAGGATGGATCACTTGGAATAATGTGGTCACCCGGTGACAAGATCGGGGTGTTCGGCAAATCCACCAAAAACGCAGAGTTCCACGGAACGTTCACCACTGCTGTAGCATCAGGATTGTTCTCCGGTAAAATGACCGGAGACAATCCTGAATTTGCTTACTACCCTTTCGTGGAAGGAGCCACAGACAGCAAGGCCATCCCGGTCACCGTCGCCAAAGTGCAGACCTACACCGACGCGACCTCGATAGCCGCCAATGACGTGAAAGCCAGCGACACCCCCGTCAAGAAAGCCGACGGCTCCCACAGCTTCGTGTTCAAGCCCATGGTTTCCATCCTGAAAACAGAAGTGACTTTCGGCTCCAAGCTTGCCGCCATCGGAAGTACGGAGAAGCTGCAGTCCATAATCTTCAGGCAAAAGAACACGGGCATCAGTGCCGGTCGTTCGTGGACGGGAGATTTCACAATGAACCTAGGCAATCTGGCTTCGGGTCTTACTGCGGTTGACGGCAAGACCGCTTCCGAAATCACAATCAAACTGTCAAACGATGAGGATGGTGGAGTAGCTGTAGGAAACAAGGCTGTCGCCTTCGCCACGATCGCACCAGACATCAAAAAGGGAGATGTGATTGAGATCGAGCTCCGGACCAATGTGCACAAGGTCACATTCGAGGTCAAGGCGGTTGCAGATTTCAAGGCCGGAGTTTGTTATGATGTTCCTTTAAGTCTTGACAATCTGAAAGAAGAGCATAACTTCACGGTCGGGAACCTTGACGCCAATCCGCCGGCATTCGAGAGCTTCAAGTTCGAGATTGCTAACAACGAGGCCAGCCTTCTGAAGAAGACAGCTGTCCTGAACACAAGCACAACGAAGACGGAAGTCAAAGCTGCCGAGGATTTCACCTGCGACATAGACAAGACTCTCAACACGGTTTCATGCTGCATCCCTTATCTTTACAACTTCACTCTTGCCCCTACCTTCACCGTGGCGGAAGGGGTGAAAGTCTACTGCAACGGTGAGCTTCAGGAGAGCGGTGTCTCAACACAAGACTTCAAGAATCCTGTTGAATATACCCTTGTTGACGGGACAGAGAAGAGCACGTTCACAGTTTCTGTGAACAACACCGGACTGCCGGTGGTTGTCGTCAACGTCAACACTCCGGGAACAGTCAGCTTCCTTGACTTCGCCATCCCTGCCAAGGACACGGACTGGAGCGAGGCCGACGACATCGCTGTCTACAAAAACGGTGTAGCAGACTTGAATAAGGCCGGTTGCAGCATCAGGCTCAGAGGAAACACGTCATCCAATTACGACAAGAGGCCGATGGCTATCAAGCTGAACAAAAAGGCGGGCATCCTTGGGATGAAGGAGCACAAGAGATGGATTCTGCTCTCTCCGTGGACGGACATGTCACTCATTCGTAACTATCTGGCGTTCAACATCGCCCAGACTATCCAGAACCATTTCATCAACGGACCGACGGACGGAAGCACCTATGGTAAGGGATTGGTCTGGAATCCTTCGGGAGAGAATGTCGAACTTGTCATAAATGGCATCCATGTGGGGAACTATCTTCTTTGCGAGCAGATCAAGATTAATAATAACAGGCTGAAAATGACAAACCCGATATTTGAGGATGTTGTCGAGAAAAACACCAGCCCTACCGTGAAGGATTGCAGCTACCTTATCGAGTTCGACAATAATTTCGACGAGACCTGGAGATTCAAAACCACGATGCGTGAATTGCCTTGCTTGTTTAAGGATGACTTCAAGGTTACAGCGAAGAATGGCACCACATATGATGGCAGCGCGATTTTCGAGAATCTGAAAACCTACATCAACGCCATCGAGAGCAACCTTACTTATGGTTATTACACAGAGGCCTACAAGAGTCTCGACATCAACTCAGTGATCGACTACTGGTTTGTCTACGAGATCGCGATGAACGACGAGATCCAGCATCCAAAGAGTGTCTATATGTACAAGGACGGGGACGGAAAACTCAGCGCCGGGCCAGTGTGGGACTTTGACAGCCAGAACTTCACGAATGTGGACACGGAAAAGAACGCTTACTACTATCACACATGGAGTTCACTTCTCATCGAAAGAGCCATTAAATATAATGAAAACCCAAGGAGGTACTATATGTGGTGGCCTCTGTTGATGAAGGATCAGAACTACATCACTAGAGTCAAGGCTCGCTGGGCGGATGTCTACCCAGACTTGATTGATGTCGCCAACAGAGTCGTGGAGGAGAGGCGCACCGCAAACAGGCTTTCTGATGAGTATAACCGAAAGATTTGGAAGGTCGGTAATTATCTGGATGAGCATTGGCTGTGCGGTGACGAGAATATGGAGTTCGACGCCGTGATGGACAACCTCAAGTACTGCTACAACAAGCGTCTTGAGAACCTCAACAGAACCATCACCAATCTCAATAAATGGTAATATCAGATTGGTTCGTGTGTGAAACGGGGAAAATTCCACACAAAGTGGGGTGGAAGGTTAGACGCTGATGAACAAGATTGACGCCAACCCGTCTGAGTTCGCGGTGGTAATAATGCAGTTCGAGAACGGCAGCCCGACCTATAACGACCGCTCGGTCTGGAACTCCCTTATGACGGAATTCCTTGGCAGCGAGGAGACTTTCCCGTCAAGGTTCCGCATCGACTATCGTCCTGACCTGACAGTGGGCGACCTTCGCGGCAAGATTCTGATCCTGTCACGTGACGCCTACGCAGACCAGCCGATAACCGGCGGCTACATCTCAGGATGGAGTTTCGCCGAGGAAGGCACCACCAACGCCAGAATCACGAGCAAAGTGGCGACGGGCGTGCTTGGAGTGCAGGATTACTACCACGTCGAGAAGCCGGAGGTAAAGGTCAAGGCGGTGAGCGACTTTATGGACTGGGCGGCGGGCAATGCTTCCAAGAACGCCTGGACCATCAACCACACGTCCGGCTACACCGGCATCCTCTCGACGGACAACACCTACCGTGAGAACGCGGCGAACAACAATCCGACCGTTTACCGTCGTTTGATCAATGGGGAGTGCGCCTCCACGGGCATGATTATGATGGACTGGGTCGGCAACTTCAAGTCTGGCCGCTACGAGGTCTATGGCGACCTCCTGCCTCAGGCCATCATCGACAACAACTTCAGGAAATAAAAGAGTACGAGTCATAGAGCTGTGATGCTTAAGCAACGCAGGCCATTGGGTCTGCGTTGTTTTTTCGGATCTGTTCGGTAGCATTTAGTGCGAATAATGCTGCCGAAGGGGGTCATACAACACTCTAGGGCGACACTTTGGACGGAAAACGTTCCCGAAGAGTGCTGGGCGACACCTTCGGGTGACGTTTTGTGCGGAAAACGTTCCTCAAGAGTTCCCACCATACCATCGGACGACGTTTTGCACGAAAAGCATTCCCGAAGAACGCAACATAAAATCCTTCGGTGGGTCTTCGCAGCAATAACCTTCTGATCCAGAAAGAGCTAACGTTCTCCAAGGCACCATATTTGCACGTGAGAATGAGTTTGACAATTTTAACCACATAAAAGCACTTGTATTATGGTACGCACTCTTAAACTCTTGGCGATAGTGTCGATGATGACACTGCTGCCATCGCATCTGCACGCAGGCGATGTTGACAACACTCCCGTTGCTTCTCTCGATCTTTCACGCTATCTCGGTACCTGGTACGAAATCGCAAGATTTGACCATTCGTTTGAAAGAGGAATGAACTATGTGACAGCCGAATATATTCTTAAGAAAGATGGAAAAATCGAAGTGCTGAACTCCGGTTGGAAAGATGACAAGTCCAAAACCGTCAGAGGGAAAGCAAAACAACCGGAGCCGAAGTCGCATCCTGCCCTGCTGAAGGTCTCTTTCTTTATGTTTTTCTATTCAGATTACCGAATCCTGATGCTCGACGAAGACTATAGCGCAGCCTTGGTCGGCAGTTCATCAGACAAATATCTCTGGGTTCTCTCACGCACCCCATCGCTGCCACAGTCCAAGCTCGACAAAATCATTGAGGAAGCCAGCCGACGCGGCTACGACACCTCACGGCTCATCTGGGTCAAGCAAGGTGTAAAGCAATGAATATAAAGTAAGCAGCCGAAGAGTACCAGCAGCCTCTAAGTGGCTCCTCCTGACAGAAAACCGCTCCGTACAGACAACGGTACGGAGCGGCAAACAATCTTACGGGAATATTCCTACTTCTTGGTGGTGTAGCTGAACTCAATCACCACCGGGTAGTGGTCGGCGAGGCCGTCATAGCCCTTTTTGTCGCAGAGGTAGCCGTTCGCCTCGATCTGGGTCGGAGCGGCGGAGTCGTTGATATAGAAGACCTTGTCAACCACCTCGCCGTAATAGTAGCCATAGCCGTTGCCGTCCGCACCGCAGTCATCGTCCGGATCTGTGGTCGGGTAGGCCATAATCGACTTGCCAGGATAGTCAGGATATTTGCCTCCCCTTGGATATTCAATCCACGGGTCCGTGACTGTCAGGCCGTCAACGGCGTTGATCGCCTCGATGAAAAGTTCCTTGATCTTGTGGCGGGTGTAGCGGAGGTTGGTGTCGCCCATCAGGATAGCCGGGCGGCCGTTGCGGTGGGCAATGATGTAGTTGGCGATCTGCGACAGCTGGGCGTGCTGGGCGTTGATATGGCCGGTGCCGGACGAGCTGTAGGTGTTCATATGGGTTATGTAAACATCGATCTGGGTGCCGTCCTCAAGGGTCACGAGGTAATAGCGGAAGCCCTTGGTGATGCTGGTGTTGGCACCTGCCGTCAGTCCACCGTAGGAGCTGCTGAACTTGATGCGGGTCTCGTTCGTGGCCTTCACCTTATCTCCGCTGCGCCAGGCGAGGTTGATGCCGTCGGTGCTTCGCGTGGTGTAATTACCCCCGTAGGTGCCGAATGTGAACTCAGGCAGCCCGCTCACCAAAGTGGAGTGGTTGGTGAAATCCTCCGAAACGCCGAAGAAATCCCACAGAGATGACTGATTAATCAGAGTTCCAATTTTAGTGGTGCCGTCTTCTCCAGGGCCTTCCGAGTTAATGGAGAAGATGCCAATCTTCTTTGGAAGCCCATCCACATTGTAAGATGCGCAAGTAAACGTCCCCGTAGTGACCTCTGGCTCAGGATCCGTCTTGCCCCCATCGATGACAATCTTGTCCTTGAAATTGCTGAGCGTAAGCGGGAAGGAGTACATCTGCTCTTTCTTGAGGTCCCTGATGCAATCTACGCTGAGCGTGGCGGTGTGCTTATCCGTAGTGAACGTGAAGTTGAGTATGTCACCCTTCTTGATTTCCGGGAAGACGCTGATGTAGCGTTCGATCTTCGAAGCGAGCGAAGCGCCTTCGCCCCAATCCATAGTCAAGGTCGAGGAACCGGTGCCCCTCAGTTGCCACTTACCGGTCAGAACATTGAATGTGAACTCACCGCAGATCGGCACATTGGACTCTCCACGCTTCACGCTGAGTGTTACAGTCTTAAGCACATCGTCCGCCAGTACTGTGCCCGTAGCGTCAATAGAGACATTCACAATAGAGAAGAAGTGCTGGAAGACAAACTTGTACCCAGACTCCGCGGAACCTTCCTGCACACGGCCATATTTGTAGTCTCCGGAAATATTCCCGCTCGTCATCTCTTGAGTCGGAGGCAATGTGCCGTAGAGAGAGGTGACCGGACGGCCTTCGTTCGCCGAATTGTATGGGTAATAGGCGTACAGCGGCGTGAAGTCGGTGGCCGTCGTCGTGAAGACTGCCTCAGCCTCATTGGCCTCGCTCTTCTTCGTGTACCTTACCTGATTGCCATCCTTCGAGGCGAACACTCCAAGCTCATCGCCGGATGTCCACAGCAGACCCACAGACCCGCCAGCGTTTGCCGGATCTCCATCAATGCAGGTTCGAGTGGCCGCAGCCTCCTCAACTCCGGCAATGATGTCATTGTTGTTCGTCTTACATTCATTCAGGTTGCTTTCGCAGGCACTGAATATCAGCCCGGCACAAATGGCGGCGGCTGACGCGAAGTGGTTCTTCTTCATAATGTTATCTGAATATTTTAACTTTCGTTATTCCTTAGACTCGCTTCTTAATGATCAACGGAAAACGTCTCGGGGAAAGACGTTTTCCGTTTAATCATAGGCTATTTAAATCCAATTTAAGGTGTTCTGTGTCCTTAGAAAGCGTTCCAGTTCTCCGTGTCAACATTGAACCCGGAACTGTACCCCTCCTTGGCCGACTGAACTGGGGTCGGGGTGTCGTTATTGTCCGTTTTCCTGCCAAGTTCAAATCGGCTGTTCATTCGAATGATCGCCTCAATAAGCTTTTGGCCTTCCGTATCCGTCACAAAGTTTACGAACACCATACCCATAGGAGACGCTTCACCTGCATCTACTTTTTGATTGATGACATCAGCAAGATGCCCATTCAGTACATCCGATACACTGGTAGGATTTCCATCTTTAGATGAAAGCGTACTAAACAATGATCCTCCTGCTCCTACCATACCCCAAAGGTTGTTCTTTCCTGCTTGATGAGCCTTATATGAATTTAAGATGATTTGTGAGATCGCCTCTTTTCTATCATCAAGTACAGGGTGTTCATCTGTACTTGATGACGTTCTATTAGCAACTGTATAGTTCCAATAAAATTCGTTAGAAGATGGATTTATGTCAGTGTTTGCCATTGATGGTTTACCTTTCCACTTCAAAGTGGAAACGAAAGAACTATTCGACCAATTATATGTTGTGTAGGAAAATAGTGCAGGTATGGCTGCAAATTCGCTTTCATCAACATTAGCGATTTCTGCACTTTTATACATATCATCAATGTTAATCTTTAATATCAACTTTCCTCTTAGCTGCTCCACAGTAGTTTCTGGGGTTATTTCATCAGTATACAACACATTATTTAGTGCATTCGCAACGTCTGTTTCAGCCAAGACATCTTTAATCTTACTTATCCATATTCCTCTCCACGTTTCATTTACTCCGAATGTACCACCATCTGCAAAAGCCAAAGTCAAAACAGCGAATTCTTGTGTCCCCTTTACTTTATTTGCTATTTTTATAATTGCATTATTTATTGACCTAGCAATATTGGATCGAAATGTTGGTGATGTAAGGCCATCCCCATTAAAATATGCTATTCCAGTTCCAGATACAACTACAGTTGCATTAGTTGTTGTAGGACGACCGTCTGTAATTTTTCCTACTTTGGTTTCTATATAAAAAGCCCTTACACCAGCATCAAATTGATTCTCAATCCCTGTGTTTTGGTATATATCTTCAGCCGTACTATTATCTGTTTTATTGGAATAACAATACCACGCTCCAGGCAACGAAATTTCCGTGAAATAAATCTTATCATCAAGGTCAGCAATCCACGCTGATGGATTGTAATTCCAACTATTGTCAACACTAAAGGCCGGCAACTCTGGAAGAACGTGAATGCTACCAGGAGTAAGTTTATTTGCGGTTGAGCCATTCTTAAGGTTCTTGGTCCATTTGCCAGCAGATGTGTTCACAGTTATAGTCCAATTTTCATCAACTGACATACCTGCATTTGGAAGCAGGAACATATCAAAACTGAATGGCACGTTCGGATCAATATCCACTCCTCTTAATTCTCCGCTCTTAAATTCTACAGTTATTGCGTTAGATGTGTTTGTCGCTGTCCCAACAGTTGGCTCAGAGGCATCATCTTTCAATGTCAAATCAAAATTACCTGCAATAGCGTTATTGGCTGTGACTGTTACAGAGTAGATAACCATATTCCTCTGTCCAACTGTACTTGTCAAATTCCAGCCTGCCATATTAAAATGAAGTACTGTAGAATATGGCTTAAACTGCAAATTAGCTGTTGTATTTCCTGTAGCCTCATCGACAATAACCTGTGTTTGGCCTTCCAATGGCTGCGCATACATTTAATGTTATTCACCATATCTTCGGTGTCAGGCTCATAAGCATTGCCGTCAGCGTTCTTTTTCAGCGTCACAGTCTGTGTGGACGCTATTGAAAGATTAGCGACAACGGAAGATCCATTGATAGTCATTTCAGAGGATGGATATACCGCATAGAACTTACAGTCTGTCGCAGCGGTTTCTCCCCACTGAACACCATACGCTCCAGTCCTATCAAGGGACTTGGCGTAGTTCAAGTTTTCTGAGTCTTCAGTATTTACTTTATATTGGGCTACATTACGTCCATCCATACATTGCGGGCTGGCGACCTCGATCAAATCACCGTCTTTCCAATACACCGGACGACTTGTGGTTCCAAGGTCACCATAGGCTGTTCTTGTTTTAGCTGGCATAGAAACCGAGAATGCCACCTCATCACCAGATTTTACAGCAGCCGGAATGTTTTCTTTGTTATCCGCACAACTTGCCAGGCACAAAACTGCGACAGCAATCATATAGTATTTTTTCATATTCATAGGATTTAATCTTAATTAGATGACTGATTCCAATCATTCTCAAAACTTCCTCCGGTCATAGAACCAGAGTCAACGCCTTGTTCGTTGATCTGCCCGATTGTTTTATCTTCTAGGTTTTTTATATCCGCAGACGCTCCGCAGATCTGTCCCTCCATCTCCACGACCGTGAGGGTGGTCAGTGGGGATGTGTAAATTGCTTTCTTGTTCATATTCAAATAGCTTTTCATTCTATTGTTATTTCGCCCTTGTGATGACGGCGCGGCTGAGGGCCGGGTCATCGTAGAACATATTGTCAACTCCGCCCTTGCTGTCGAGGTCAAGCTGTGACGCTGGTACGCCGAACTCCTTGGTGAGGCAGTCATAGACGGCCTGCGCGCGCTCCTGGCTGAGTTTCTCGTTGATCTTCTTGTTGCCGGTGGCGGCGTCCGCATAGCCGCTGACGGTGAACTTTGCTCCGGTGGTCTTGAGGATCTCTGCGAGGAGTCCGAGGTTCACGCGTGCCTCCTTGCTGAGTTCGCTCTTGCCGAGTTCGAACCTCACGTAGTAAGGTGAGGCGATTGTGTTGGTGGTCTCGACGATCTCCGGCTTGGACTTGAGTTCGGAGAGTTCCTTCTCAAGACGCTCACGCTCTGCCTTCAGCTCGGCGAGGGCGATCTGGTACTGAGTGATGTCTGTAGTCTCAACGACCTTCACCGTCTTGCCTCTTTCCCATCCGCGCGGTTTGAACTTGTAGGTCAGACCGAGTGTGTCGGAGAGGTTGCCCTCGCCCCAGCGTCCACCTGTGTCACCGTCAAAAGCTTCGTTGATCATCATAGCGTGAACATTGACATTTAAGTCAAGAGCGTCGCAAACTCGGAAACTGTTGATAATACCACCATTAGCACTTATCTCGTTGTCCTTTGGAGCCTCTGAATAGACGTGAGCCCATCCCAATCCGACGAATGGCGTAAAGTTCCAGAAATGTCCTTCTGACTTGTAGCCACAGATCACATTCGAAAGGTTGAACAGAACATCTCCGTGAATATTGAAGAAATTAAACTTCTGCTGCTCAAGGTTTGAGCCCCATCCGTCCTTGCCCGGGACACCTTCGCCCGTGGAGTGATGCGGATTGAATGCCTTTGTCGCACCTCTCTGTCCGATGCCGCTATAACCCAGCCTGGCACCCACAGCCGGTGTGAACCACTTGCCGACATAAATGTTAAGCGCAGGAGCGAGTCTGTCCCCGAACTTGCACTCTGAATCAAACTCTCCGAAGTAAACTTGCGCTCCGCCGTCCATTCCGATAAACCAATTAGATTTGAATCCCGCCGTCTCCACTCTGTTCTTCCCGGTGTGGTACTCCACCGTGACCGTAGTGTCGGTCTTTACAGACGGCTGCTGCGCCAGCGCCGGAATTGCCGCCAGCGCCGCCATTGCCATTACAGTTAGATGTTTTTTCATATTGTTTGTAATTGTTTCTAAATTCAAACTCATTATTAAACCTTACACAATATGTCCCCTCCATCCCTGGAGAACATTTTTACAAAAGTACTCCTTTAACAAAATTCCATAGTTAACCAACTGACTATTAATCAATTGCATTTAGATACAACGTCACAAACAAAGTCATACATACATCAATGATAATCAAGAACTTACATCAAAATTCCCAGAGATTAACGCCCGTCTTAAAGTCACGTGTTCTGAGATTCCGAAGGAAAGAACTAAACATTTTAGTTCCCGGAGTCGTATCCCTATTGACCAACTTCCACCGCGACACTCTAACGTCCCGGGGTAGGTCCCCACCCTCGCACCTGGAATACTAACGCGCTATATATCAAGCGGATGCGGTTCCAGGTGCGTTTGGTATTTCACACCTGGAAGTCCGAGGTGCCTACAGAACGCTCTGTGACAAGGCCGCCAACTCTCAGGTGTGTGAATATGTTCGCACCTGGAACGCCAACACATTAGATATCAAGCGGATGTGGTTCCAGGTGCGTTTGGTTTTTCACACCTGGAAGTCCAGGGAGCCAATAGAACGCTCTGTAACGAGGTTGCCGACTCTCAGGTGCGTGAATATGTTCGCACCTGGAACGCCAACACACTAGATATCAAGCGGATGCGGTCCCAGGTGCGTTTGGTTTTTCACACCTGGGGGTCTGGGGAGCCAATAGAACGCTTTGTAACGAAGCTGCCGACTCTCAGGTGTGTGAATATGTTCGCACCTGGAACGCCAACACACTAGATATCAAGCGGATGCGGTCCCAGGTGCGTTTGGTTTTTCACACCTGGGGGTCTGGGGAGCCAATAGAACGCTTTGTAACGAAGCTGCCGACTCTCAGGTGTGTGAATATGTTCGCACCTGGAACACTAACACAATCACTATCAGTGGAATGAAGTTTTAGGTGCGGACGATTTTTCGCACCTGGGAGGGTTTATGAGGGGACACTCGGAGATTTCATTGGAGAATTGGAGGAATCTCTTTCGGGAAACTGATTCATTTCACTAAATTTGTCTTGCGGTTAAGATAACAGTTGGAATTCCGGCAAGGATAGCGACTGGGTTTCCAGCTATGGCAGCAATGAAACTTACTGTAAAGGCAGCAGCCAGATTCCGGCAAGGACTGCAACGGGACTCCGGCAGGAGACAGTAGCGAAGTCGCCGGCAATAATAGCAGCAAGGCTTCCGGCAAGGACTGTAACGGGACTCGGCCGGGGGACAGCAGCGAAGTCGCTGGCAATAATAGCGGCAAGGATGCCGACAAGGACTGCAACGGGACTCCGGCCGGGGACAGTAGCGAAGTCGCTGGCAATAATAGCGGCAAGGATGCCACGGGGACTGCGGCAACAACAACGGCAAGGACAATGGTGGGGACTGACGGCAAGGATCACAAGGCTGCTTACAGCAATGACAGCTAAGTGACTTCCGGGCGACAGTCGTAAAACAAACATAACAATAAACAACACACTATGGCATTAAGACACAGCAGGATATTCATAAGCGGGGCGGCGGTTTTGCTGACCCTGATTGGAGGGGCGGCGGCATCAGGGACAGCGGCCGCTCAGGCATATTCACAACAGGACATTCACTTCAAGGCGCCGGGGGTGCCGAGGCAGGTGGTGTTCGCCGGGGACACGGTGCGGTTCAGCAGAAGCGACCTTTACGAGAGGATGGACCGGGAGCTGATCTCATTCACGTATATGCACTCGAACTCGATCCTGATGCTCAAGAAGTCGGACCGCTACTTCAGGCAGGTCGAGCCGATCCTCAAGAAATATGGCATTCCAGATGACCTGAAGTACCTTATGGCGATCGAAAGCAACCTCAACCCGAAGGCTTATTCATCGGCGGGAGCTGCCGGACTTTGGCAGTTCACGAAGACTACGGGAAAGGAATATGGGCTGGTCATCGACGGCGAGGTGGACGAGAGGTACAACATCGAGAAGGAGACCGAGGCGGCGTGCAAGTACCTGAAGCGGGCGTATGAGAAATATGGGGACTGGATGACGGTGGCGGCGAGCTACAATGCGGGGCAAGGGGGAATATCCCGACGGTTGGAGAGCCAAAGGCAGAAGTCGGCGCTGGATCTGTGGATGGTCGAGGAGACTTCGAGATATATGTTCAGGGTGCTGTCGGCGAAGATGTTCTTTGAGAATCCGACGGCGTTCGGGTTCAAGGTAGAGTCGTTCGAGAAGTACCCGTACTACTCTCCTAAAGAGGTGGTTACGGTCAGCGGAAGCATCGCGAGTCTGGTGGATTTCGCTGAGGAGCACGGAGTGACGTATTTCCAGCTCAAGGAGGCGAATCTTTGGCTGCGGGACGACAAGCTGCTTAACAAGAACGGGAGGACCTATCAGATTGTGATTCCTAACGGGAAGTAATCAAAACCAGTCCAGTTCCAGAAGCGAGGCGAAGTCGTCAATGAGATAGTCCGCTCCGGAGTCGGCGAGTTCCTCACGGGAAGCGTTGCCGTAGGTCACGCCGCAGGTCCTGGCCCCCGCACGCTTGCCCATCAGAATGTCATAGGGCATATCCCCGACAACGAGGGTCTCCCCCGCCCCGAACCCTAACCCCTTCAGAGTCAAGAACACCGGTTCCGGATCAGGCTTCGCCTTCTTTACATTGTCAGCACCGAGCACAAGCGAAATTTCCTTGTCAAAACCGAAAGTCCTGACAAAATCCATCAGCGAACGGTTGGAGCGGGACGAAGCGATAGACAGCGTGAACCCACGCCGCCTCAACTCCCGAAGCGTCTGCGTCACGTGCGGAAAGACCGTCGGCACCAGCAGCTTTTTGTTTTCCTCGAATATGTCCCTGTAGGTCTCGGCGCATTCATTCGCCTGATCCATAGTCAATGACGGGAATATGGTCCTGAAGCTCTCACTGAGCGGCAGGCCGATCGTCGCGGCGCAGACATCCTCCTCAGCCACCGGCAGGCAAAGCTTCTCCATCGTCATCTGGAGCGTCCTGACGATGGTTTTCCGGGTGTCGCAAAGCGTGCCGTCAAAATCGAATATTACAAGTCCTGTGTTCATTTGAGGACAAAATTAACTCAAATTGTCGAATATTCAAGGCCGCGGCACAAAAATGGCTTCACTCCCCTACCGCAGACGAAGGGTGACGTGCAATGAATATGCCGACTCACTCTCCCCGCAACGTTACTATTTAATTAACAATAAATTAGAAGTTATGAATATTAAAGGAAAACTCACACGCGCACTTTGCGTCATCGCTTTGATGGCCTCATTTTCGGTGCTCGCTATGGCGGCGGAAACGTCATTAATGGAGGAGCTGTTCGATCCTACCCAAACAGAAGACCCTGCGCTAACGGAGTCTGAAATTCTTGCGCCAATGGAGTCAATGAGGTCAACGGAATCGTTGGAGTCAAACGTCTCATCAACAGCGAACTGTATTATGACTGCCTTGCAGGCCGCGGACGATCCGAACTCTTCGGCGGACAGCATCGTCGGGAACTATCTCGTCGAGTTCAAAGGGGAAAAGAGCAAGGTCAAGATCTCAAAGGGGGCCGACGGCACTTACACGGCTCAGATCTACTGGGTGGAGAACCGTCTTGAGAAAGACGGGACGGTCCGCAAGGACAGCAAGAATCCCAACAAGTCACTCAGGAATGTGGACTGCGACAAGATCGTGATCTTCAAGGGGTTGAAGTACGATTCCACGGCCAAGGTCTGGAGCGGGGCCAACATCTATGATCCAGTGCGCGGAATCAACGCCAGCCTGAAGGCCTGGTTCAAGGATTCCAAGACACTGGCTTTGAAAGGTTCCAAGATGGGATTCTCGGAGACGGTCACTTGGACACGTATGTAAACTATTGAAAAACGGATAGGAAATCCCCGTGCACTCAGCGGTTGGCGAGCTTGCCGAACAACCTCAGTGCACGGGGATCTTTCGTTTATCAGAATGGTCGCATCGATGGTTGGTGAGCCTGTCGAACCACAAGCTCAGCGACCGTAATGCTTATTCCTCCGGAAGGAACATCGGGTCCCAGGCCGGGAGGAGGGTCGGCTTCTGCTTGAGCATATTCATAACATCCGCAGGGACGTACTTCTTCTCGACCACGAGGCGGAACATATAGTTGTCGAACCACTCGTCGGTCATAATAAGGTTGCCCTTGTAGCCGGAATCGGCACCCCAGCTGTTCTCAACCATCCATTTCACAGGCTTGCCGTCCTTAAGGTCCACAGCGATGAGGGTCATCGCGTGCGACGAGCCGCTGGCGTGTGTCTGCACCCTCTGGCACTTGTCCATCGGGAATGTCGTTCCGAAAAGAGAGCCGTAATCGAAATTGTTCAGATCGAGAGTACCCTTCTGGCGGTCCATAAACTTGGCCACGTCGCAAGAGAAGTACATCGCCGTGTTGTCCTTGATGGAGGCGATGGCCATCTCCTTGATCCTCTCGATCGGAAGGTTGATGTAGAGCCAGTTCTGTCCGTCATAGACGTGACGGTCGTAGTCAATCTCATAGACCTTGCCATATTCACGGGTAGGGTCGTTCATCACCATAATGTAGTTGTTCTCAAGATCCGCTCCTACATATTCATTGTAGAAGGATTGAGGGGTGTAGGTCTTGGTGCTGACGAAGTTGCCCTTTGAGTCGTAGCGGGTCCACTCGAACTCAACCGGCGGCTCGCCGAGGCAGAGGACCAGCATCCGGTAGATCTCCTTGAGCATCTCGGTCTTCATCGCAGGGCAGTCCTTGGCGGCGGCGTCACGAAGTTTGAGTCCGTCCTCACGGAGCTTGGTGGCGATCTGTGTGCGCATCTGGGACGTGTTGTTGGCGCAATAGGTCTCCGGCATCAAATCCGACGGTACGACACCGTACTTCATAATGAGGTTGGACACTCCGGTGAACTGTCCGCCGTCCCCGATCGGGTTGCGGAACAGCCAGTCAACCTTGCGGTCATCGAAACTCAGACTCTTCGTGTCAATCACGCCCTGGAGGAACAGGTTCGCCTTCTCAAGCTGGTCGTAAAAGAACACATAGTTCTGCGAGAACGTGAACGCTCCAAGGTCGTATTTGTCAATCATCCTGGATCTGAGCACATTGAGTCCGGTAAACAGCCAGCAGCGGCCTGAGGATTTCTGGTTGGTGCGCCCCTTGGTCTTCACCTCGTCGGAGAAGTGGGTGTCGATCATCGCGATGTTCTCGGAATTGGCGGCGAGGACATTGATGGCGGCGGCGTTGAGGGCGTTGCGGACCGCCTTGTCAGAGGCCGTGCCTTCATAACCTTTACGGATCTCGGTCAGCATCTCGGCTGAGATGCCCCCGTTCTTGGACTGTTTCTGGGCGAAAGCGCCGGTTCCGCAGAGAACCAGAAGCGCGGACGCAAGGATAAGAGTCTTTTTGTTCATAATTATTCAAAGATTTGGTGTAAATTTAACGAAAATTTTCGGGAATATCCGAAAGATTGCAAAACTCTTTCTGACAACATTGAAAGGCGGTTTAAGGATGAAGTCTCGCTCAAAAATATTCCTGCTTGCGGTGGCGGTTCTGTCGCTCGCCGGGATCGATCTTGCCACCGGCGGGGCCGGGTTGGGCGTGACCGACACGAGCATATTCCTAAAACTCAGGTTGCCAAGGATGCTGACGGCTGTCCTTGCCGGCGCGTGCCTTTCCCTCGCCGGACTCCAGATGCAGAGCGTGTTCCGCAATCCGCTCGCCGACCCGCACATTATGGGCGTGAGCGCCGGGGCTGGAACCGGAGCGGCGATGGCGACCCTCCTCATCGGCACTGCCCTGCCCGCCGTTTTGTCCGGCTTGACCGTGGCCGCCGCGGCTTTCGCCGGAGCGCTGCTGACTTCCCTACTGGTTGTCACCGTGGCATCTAAATTCCAGAGTGCCACAACATTGCTGATCTTCGGCGTGATGCTGGGGTTCATCTTCAGCGCCGCGACCTCCATCCTTGAATATTCCGCCAACGCCGAAAGCCTGAAGGTCTTCTACAGCTGGTCGGCGGGAAGCTTCTCCGGAAGCCGGCCGGGCGAGATTGCGGTGATCGCAGGGGCGCTCTTCACCGGAACGGCGCTTACCTATATTAACAGCAAAGGACTGGACATAGCCCTTTTCGGGGATGAATATGCCAGCCTGGCGGGAGCTGACATCTCCCGGATCAGAGGTGTGGCGATGATCGGGAGCTGCCTGATGGCCGGGGCTGTCACGGCGTTCTGCGGGCCGCTTGGCTTTGTCGGAATCGTGGCCCCACACATCGCCAGAGGCTTTCTCGGCACCTCAGTGCACGTGAAGGTTATCCCGGCGGTGATGCTCACGGGGGCGGGATTCTCCCTCGTAGCCGACATCCTTTCAAACGCCTTCCCCGCCCCCCTGCCGGTCGGAAGCACGATGGCGCTGATCGGCATCCCTATCATTCTGGCCATTCTGACAAAAAGGAGGTGAATATGCTGAAAGCGAACGAATTGACAATCGGCCACAGAGGCATCAAGGTCTGCGGACCACTGACTTTTGAATATTCCGACGGACAGTCCGTGATGCTCTGCGGGCCGAACGGCAGCGGTAAGAGCACGCTGATGAAGACCGTAGCGGGGACCTTGCCTCCCCTTTCGGGTGGATTCTCGGCCGGCGGCCCGGTCGTGATGGTGCCCACACATATTCCTAAAGTCAAAGGATTCTCTGTCAGGGAGTTCATCCGCACGAGCCTGTTCTCGGCTTCGGGAATATTCAGGAAACTGGACTCCAGGGCGGAGACCGCTATGGAGGATGCGATCCGCACGCTCGGTCTCGGCTCATTGGCCGACAAGGACATCAGCCTCATCTCAGACGGGGAGTTCCAGAAGGCGTGCATAGCCACGGCCTTGACCAGAAAGGCGAACGTGCTGCTTCTGGACGAGCCTACCGCCTTTCTGGACGTGGACAACCGGGTTATGGTCCTTCGCACCCTCCAGAACCTTGCGCACACAACCGGGATTACGGTGATCTTCTCCACGCACGACATTTACGATGGGGCACGGTTCTCCGATGCGACACTCTCGCTCGGAAACCTGAGGAGTGCGAATAACGGTACGACAAGTACGATCATCCAGCTCGGAAACTGACACATCAACCCACCCGAATCCCAACCTGCCGAAATGGCCGTTTCCGCTAATCGATTAATTTACAACACATTCCAAATTCCCGCCAGTCAAAATCAGAGGGTAGCATTCCAGAACTGGCTGATAATCAGCCGATGGCATTCCACTAGCTGATTGTCAGGAGGTTAGCGGTCGGTCTCCGGAAGAAGTTTTGAAACCACGGAACATTTTATTATCTTTGTGAAGATAGGGGCTGATCCGGACGGAGCGACAGCCCGCTGACAAAACAAAAAACGATAATGCCGGGAAAGATATTCTTCATAGACGGGCACGCACTGATCTTCAAGATGTACTATGCGTTCCTCAGAAGGCCGATGATCAACTCCAAGGGAGCCGATATGTCGATTCTTTACGGGTTCACCAAGTACATACTCGAACTGCTCGCAAGGGAAAAGCCGGACTATCTGGCCGTGGCTTTCGACCCCCCGGGCGGCACGTTCAGGAGCAAGATGTACCCAGAGTACAAGGCGAACCGCAAAGAGACTCCGCAGCTGGTCATCGACGCCCTTGAGCCGTTGATGGAGCTATGCAAGGCGATGAATATCCCGACCTTGATGCTGAAGGGATTCGAGGCCGATGATGTGATCGGTTCTATGGCCAAACGCTGCGCCGGAGAGGGGTTGGATGTCTTTATGGTGACCCCTGACAAGGATTACGGACAGCTTATCGAACCACACATCTGGCAGTACAAGCCGGGAAAGGCCGGCAACGACAACGAGATCATCGGGGTCAAGGAAATCTGTGAGAAATACGGGATAAATTCCCCGGAACAGGTCATCGATATGCTGACCATCTGTGGGGACACGGCCGACAATGTGCCCGGTGTGAAGGGTGTCGGCGAGGTCGGAGCCAGCAAGCTGGTCGCCAAGTACGGTTCCGTCAAGGAGATCTACGAGCATCTGGACGAGCTGACTCCTCGGCAGAAGACCCAGTTCGAGGACGCGCGGGACCACATCGGGCTCAGCCACGAGCTCGTCACCATCAAGACGGACATCGAGGTTGACATCCCAACAGATGGGTTGAAGGTCAATCAGGAATACGGTCCTGAATTGGCGGACCTCTTTGAGAAATACGAGTTCAACTCCCTTAACAGGTTCATAGGCCACGTCGGTTCGGCGGAGAGAAAGCCGGATGCCGATCTGCCGGAGATCGCCAAGGTGCGTCCGGCAGAGGCTGTCAAGGCCGCCGTGAAGGCAGGATTGTGCTCGGTAATCACTGAAGGAGCCGACGGGAGCATATTCACAAAAACAAGAAGGATCATTGTCGGGGCTCGCTCCGGGGAGAGGATTGTCGCGGCGGAAGGCGGTCTGCAGGAGTTCAAGGCACTGCTTGAGAATGACACGGTCGCAAAATGCGGCGACGACCTTAAGAGGCAGATGAATATTCTGGCCGCCGGTGGCGTGTCGCTTCAAGGCAGGCTGCACGACATCGCCCTGATGCACTATCTACTTGACCCAGAGAAGAGTCACAAGATCGAAGTGCTGGCACAGGGCGTTCTGGGAGTGTCGCTTGACGATGCTTCCGCAAAGACCTCCGTACCATCCACAGGTTCCCTGTTCGATGACATTCCTTCGGACGAGGTCTCGGTGGACAGAAGCAAGGAGGCCGCGATACTGCTGCTGCTTCAGGAAAGGCTTCGCGAGGATCTGGACAAGGCTTCGGTCACGGATCTGTACGACACAATGGAGGAGCCGCTGCTGAAGGTGCTCTCCAGGATGGAGCGCAACGGGGTCAGGGTTGACCTGAACTCATTGAAGGATTTCACCGCTCATCTACGTGCTGAGGTGACATCCCGTGAAGCAAAGATCCGCGAGATGGCCGGAGAGCCGACTCTCAACGTCTCGTCTCCGAAACAGATCGGGGAGTTGCTGTTCGAGAAGCTGCGCCTTTCCGACAAGCCGAAGAAGAACGCCAACGGGACATATTCAACGGAAGAATCCACCCTGCTGGATCTGGCGGAGAAGCATCCTATCATCGACGAGATTCTTGAATATCGCGCCGTGCGGAAGCTGCTGTCCACCTACATAGAGCCGTTCCCAGGTTACATAGATCCGTCTGACGGCAAGGTGCACACGACCTTCAATCAAGCGCTTACGGCCACTGGCAGACTCAGTTCATCGAACCCGAACCTCCAGAATATTCCTATAAGGTCAGAACAAGGAAAGGAGATCCGCAAGGCCTTCGTGCCGAGCGCTCCGGACGGCCTGATTCTGTCTGCGGACTATTCTCAGATCGAGCTGAGGATTATGGCGCACCTGAGCTGCGACCAGCATCTGATCAACGCTTTCAAGGACGGGATAGATGTCCACGCGGCGACCGCCGCGAAGATTTTCGGGATCCCTCACGAGCAAGTAACCGCCGACCAAAGGCGCATCGCCAAGACAGCCAATTTCGGGATTATGTACGGAATCTCGGCTTTCGGACTGGCACAGAGATTGAGAATAGGCCGCAAGGAGGCCCAGAAGATCATAGAAGACTACTTCGCGGGATTCCCGTCCATCCGCTCGTTCATCGAGGACACAAAGGCGGCGGCGAGGGAGACCGGCTACGTTGAGACCATCTTCGGAAGAAGAAGGTATATACCTGACATCAATTCCAAGAACGGAACGCTGAGGGCTCTCGCCGAGAGGAACGCCGTGAACGCGCCGATCCAAGGCACTTCCGCCGACATCATCAAGATGGCGATGATCGAGGTGGACAAGAGTATTGCCGGAATGAAGAGCCGGATGGTTCTCCAGATCCACGACGAGCTTGTGTTCGATGCGGTTCCCGAGGAGATTGATGAACTTAGACAGATCGTCATTGACCGCATGGAAAATGTCGTGAAACTTTCAGTACCACTAACAGTTGAATGCAATTATGGGAAAAATTGGCTTGAAGCCCACTGATGAGCTGATCATCCTGGCCCAGAAGGGTAACGGACTTGCGTTTACCGCCCTTTGGGACCGCCACATCGAGCAATTGAGGTCTTACATCAAGGCCCGTTTCAAGAATATAGACGACTACGTTGCCGATGACATCTGCAGCCGGAGTTTCGAGAAGGCCTTCCGGCAGATTCTGAACTACGATCAGTACAAGAGTCGTTTTCTGACCTGGCTCTGCACGATAGCGAAGAACACGGCTCTGGACACTCTGGAGCAGGAGCAGAGGGTGCATCCGAAGAACCAGATCGTCTATCTTGACGACGAGAACAAGCCTTCAGGTGTCGAAGGGATTCCGGACCAGACCGAGGACGCTCTCAACTCCCTCATCAAGATCGAGAACGAGGAGGAGCACAACAAGTACATCGACCGGCTGCCTGACCTTTACAGGGATATCGCCCGCAAGAGGCTGATCGAAGGAATGAAGTACAACGAGATAGCCGAGGCTCTTCAGATGGAGCTCAACACCGTCAAGACCAGGATCCGCCGCGCGAAGCAGATGATCGACGACCTCCGCAGGAAAGAGGAGGAAGGAATATGATGACGTTCACCGATTTCGAGGTTTTGCTGAAGGCCTCGTTTCCGGATGTCACAGAACGGATGCTTGAGCGTTTCAGGCTGATGGACGGCGGCTACCGCGACTGGAACGCCAAGATCAACGTCATCTCACGCAAGGACATCGACGGCCTGTACGACCACCACATCCTCCACTCGCTTGCCATAGCTGAATATCTCCGAACGCAGCGTCCGGAGATATATTCATTGTTCACAGCCCCACTCACTGAAGGTCCAGGGGGGGCCGCTGAATCCAATGGAGCGGCTACACCATCGGCTGAAGCCTCACAGGCCGTATTAAAGGTTCTGGACCTTGGCACCGGCGGCGGATTCCCGGGCATCCCGCTTGCCGTGATATTTCCGAACGTGAAGTTCACCCTTTGCGACTCCGTCGGCAAGAAAACCATCGTGGCCAAAGAAATAGCGAATATGCTCGGACTTGAAAACGTCGAGATCGTCAACGCCCGCGCCGAGAGCCTTCCCGTCAGGTTCGACTTCATTGTGTCCCGCGCCGTGGCCTCCCTCACCGATTTCTATCCGTGGGTGAAAGGGAAATATACCCGATCCATCCTCTATCTGAAAGGCGGTGACATCAACGAGGAGATCTGCGACCTTATGGCACGCGAGCGCCTCCGCAAAGGATCCGTCTCCACCTGGCCCGTCACCCAATGGCTCACAGACCCGTATTTCGACGGCAAGTTCATCATTGACATACGGCGGTAGTTCCAGTTACGGCACGCTCATCGACCGGAATATATGTCTCGCCAGCAGGCCGTTGGTACACTGATATTTTTTTTCAACTACTATTCCGATCCTGTTTTGTTGGCCGGAAATGAGTCCTCGGCAAAGACAATGGTAAGAAAAAATATTTTTGTTTTTTAATACGGTTTTTCTGTTTCTTTTCATTATTTACGTTTATTGTGCATATTATTGTAGTTCAATATTTATTTAAAATTTGAACTATGTATTTCAATGAAAAGAAACAAGAGCTCGCTCCGTTCGTCAACCTGCGAAGCGACGTGGGATTCAAGGCGGTGTTCGCCGACAGGAACAACAAGGACATCCTCATCGGGGTGCTGAACCAGATCCTGCCTCCTGAGGCAAGGATCGAGGACATCAAGGAATATTCCGACCGGGAGCAGCAACAGGATG
>ERZ1026868.454-NODE-454-length-27036-cov-7.417627_pt1 | contig 27036 bp, 64 predicted proteins | sample MGYA00380164_ERZ1026868 | MGnify/ENA primary metagenome ERZ1026868 (study PRJEB33269, sample SAMEA4719800) | human gut metagenome | biome: human-associated habitat; feature: organic feature; material: feces | place: Cameroon | collected 2013-10 ... | reverse complement strand
GTCTCGTGGGCTCGGAGATGTGTATAAGAGACAGGTATTACACCACCTTCTATTAATTTGGAAAAAGACCGACAAACAATAGTTGCAAATTATTTATATACAACAAAGAAAAATAGTTTGGCAATAACAGTGGAAGATGTTTTAGAATTTTGGGATTACGAGAAAAATTATCCTTTATCTCCTTTGTAGATTCCACCTCATTTTACTAAACCTGTATGGTGGATATGTGCTCGTAAACATAGTTGGCAAAATGCTCCGTCTCATCGTATAATGAAAGATAAGGCAGGAATTTTATTTAGTAAAGGTTGTCCCTATTGCAACAAAATTATAAATCAACACACCTTATATAATACTAAAACGCATTCTCTTTATCATTCGATGAGGGAAGCCAGCAGAGAAGAAAAACAAAATGTACGCCATATACAAAAGAGTTTAAAAGAAAAAGACGGAGAATGGGTAGAAATAGAGACAAACCGTTTCCCATCTTTTATATCTCCTTTTGCTACAGAACTATATTATAAAGATTATTATTATAAAGAACTATACACAGAGGAATTAAACCATGTTTGATAAAACCTATCTTTTATCTCCTCAAGGACAAGCAGATTATAAAGCTTGGATTAAAAAACTAACAGATATTGCCGCAAAAGAAGCTGGCGTTTCTGCAACAATAGATAACGATGGAGAACCTGTTCTTATGCTTATCCGAGGAAGTGACCATGTACCAGAGAAGCTAAGAGATAAAAACGCAAATCTTTATGTAATTAAAGTTACAATTGAAATTAAAGATATTCTTATGCGAGAACTTGAAGAAGTTGATGCAACAATCAGAAATTACAATTTTCCAAAAGAGGCTCTTCCAGAAGTCTACGAAGGTGTAGAAGAATCTATTATTTCTTTTCTTAAGACTCGTTTTACAGAACGAGAAGAAATTCTTCGTAAGGCAGAAGAAGAAAATAAATTTAAGATTTACGACTTCTTTGATAAGGAGGATAAAACCGATGAAAATTCAACAGGTAGTAAACAATCCTGACCTCATTGTAATTGATGGTCGTTGGCGAATTTCTCTCACCACTGGCGAGATAACTAATTTTGATGGTTCAAAAGCCTATGACCCTCCTGAATATGTTTTCAAATTTCGTGATGAAGCTTTAGCTGGAAAGTGAAAATACTATGGAAGGCGTTACAATTCTTTATACCTATACTTATACTCCATGCAAAATTGAATTTATATTTTGTTTGTGTATGTTTGTCGCCTTTATGTCTATATCTATTGGGGCATTGTTGGCTGTCGATAAGAGCCTGAGTTTTATGGGAACTGTGGCTGCTTTAATTTTTCTTATTGGTTGTATTTTTACCTATAGCCTTACGCTCAATTCTCGTGAGCGATATGAAGTTATTATTGACGATTCAATTAATTTCTCTGAGTTTAATGAAAAATATAAAGCAATTGAGATTCGTGGTAAAATCTATACAATCGAGGAACGTAGATAAAGCTTTAGCTGGAAAGTGAGTATATTATGGAATATGTTTCAAAAAACGATTTAATTGAAAAGATTGAATATACTATTTGCGATGTTTTCTCTTATGCTGATGATTATCCCGAATATACCGAGCGTGGTTTTTCAAGAGAGCTTCTAAATGAAATTATCAATTCTCTTCCAACCATCACTCTTTCTGACGATTAAAAATATTTTAAAAAACTCTTGACAAATGCCTTTTGGTATGTTACTATTAAAGCATACCAAAAGGTTATTTCTTTTTTAAGGAGTCAAATATATGTTTTCAATTGAAACTGCAATTATTGATGAGATTGTAAGATACAATAAGGTAAATTGTCCTTTTGTTCTTTCATCAAATTATCAAGAAGGTGTTAAAGAAAAAGTAGCCAAAAATTTTGAAGATATTTATAATTTGCCTATTCTTTGGCGATTGCGCAGAAAATCTATTTCTTCACCTGAATTTCCTATTTATGAATTTCAAGTCTTTCATCTAAAAAGATTGGTTTGGGAAACTTCTTACCGAAAAATGCAAGATGTTCCAGAATGGAAAGAATATTTTGCGGGGCAACTTGTGCTTGATTTCAATCGCGGAACAATTCAGTATGATACTCTCATTAGCAACGCAAAAGAATTTCTAAAAAAAGAAGAGGGCTGTGTAATTTACGAAGCCCCTTCTACACCAGAATGGAGGACAAAAGAATGATTCAGATTCGTGATAATGTGTTTGAGACAAATTCTTCATCAACACATTCTCTTTGTATTTCTAAGGAAAAATTTGACCCGAAGAATATCCCTGAGTATCTTAATATTACCGCTAACGAAGATTTTGGGTGGCGTAGCGATACCTATAGCACCGCAGAAGAAAAAGCAAATTATATTTATGAAGTTATGTGTGAATGCGGCATGATTGCTGAACTTAAAGACTTCAAATCTAAAATTAAAAAGCTTGGAATTAAAGCCAGTTATCCTCGTATGGAAAAGGATAAATGGGATGATATTGTCATTGGCGGGTATGTAGACCATGCAGGAGAAGCTGCCCCATTTGTTCATGAGCTTTTGAAAGATGAAGACAAACTTTGTCGTTTTCTATTTGATTATAAGAGCGTTGTTTATACTGGCAGTGACAGCGAAGACGATGGCGACGCAAGTTGTTATGTGGCAGAAGCAGCAGAAAACAATGGTTATACTTGGGGATATGATGAAAATGATGAATGGAATGAAACTCTTCATGTTCATCCTATGTACGACCCTGACCACTATGAATATTTCTTTAAGGGGAACTGACTATGACTAACAAGATTAACCATCTCGGCACTCGTATTTACGCAGTAACTTTTCTTGAGTATACTAATCCTCTAAAGGACTGTGTATCTTTTAATCCAACAGGCGAAATTGGAAAAGCAGAATATATTTATACCGAGCCACGCACAGGAACAATTCTTGTGAGTGAAGCTCATATTGATAGCATTAAAAAGTTTGGTATTAAAGATTTGTCTTTTGTAGGCTTTCTCCCTGATAAATTTTTCTATCTTTAATTGAGGTGAATTAAAATGATTCAGATTCGAGACAATACTTTTGAAACCAATTCCAGTTCAAGTCATTCTCTTATTATTACTGATTTCGATGGTAAGTATACTCCCGAAGAAATGATGCAAGGTATTTATCTTTGGGATGATAAGAAAACAAGAATGTATGAAAGCGACCTTGAATTTTATCGTTCTCCTTTTTCTTTACTCGCAACTTTTGCATCTAAGTCTCGTTATGCTATCGCATCTTCACATGGGCGTTTAGCTGATGAAGTTGAAAAGCTTTGGTATAAATATATCCCCAATTTTAATGGATTTGCCTTTGATATGAAGACCGAAGAATATGACTATAATAAAAAGGATTGGGTAGACCTTGACGAACCTAAGCCTATTTACGGTGGAACTGATGATTATCAAATTGACGGGTGGCTTAGGCGTTATAAGGTAAGCCTTGAAGATTTTCTCACTATGCGTCGCTATATGGTGGTTTGCGATGGAGACGAATATCGAGAGTGGTATCACATTCTTGATAGTGGTCTTGTGGATAAGTCTCACATCGTTCATGACAGCGAAAAAGAAGTTGCAGAAGAATGGAAAAAATATTTTGCAGAGGAGAACAAAAAATGAATTCTTTTACTATTAAACAGATTACAGGAAATGTTCTTGATTCTGACGCTCCCATTATCGCCCATCAAGTTAATTGCCAAGGTGTAATGGGAGCAGGGGTTGCAAAATGTATTCGTGAGAAATACCCTGATATTATGTTCACCTATTCCAGATGGTGTAAAACTTATGATTCTAATCTTCTGGGCATGGTTTTAGATTATTGCACAGAAAATAATCAAATTATCGCAAATTGTTTTGCTCAAGACAAGACTGGTTCTGGCCGTCAGACTAACTATGAAGCTTTTTATTCTTGTCTTGAGAATATTCGTAAAAGCTTTGATTATTATGGCTTTGAGCATCGAATTGCTTTTCCCTACAAGATTGGTTGTGGTCTTGGTGGAGGAGATTGGGATGTTATCTTGGCTATGATTAAGTCTGTTTTTGGACATGATGGAGACTACACCATTGAGCTTTGGGCTATTGATGGCTTTGATTTTGCGTCCTAATAGGATAACTTGTTTATCCTATATAAGATAAACAAGTTTATTCTATTTTATTTTCCGACTAAGGTGGTAACGCCTATGTCAGATACTTTACACTTTGCTGACCGAATAGAACGACAGAAATTTATCGAATCTATAGGTCGGTATGGGGCGATTATAGCCGAAGTACATACTGATAGGGGACATCCTAATGGTCCTGAGATTCATAAAATTACGGACAATGCCATTATTATGGTTTACAATGAACGAACTGGAAATCATGTAACCGATTTAATTGCTCGACCACGGCAATTATTGAGATACAAAATTCCTATTCCAACAAAGGTATTAGAATTAGCTTATCAGCATTATCAACTCGGTTATAACAATCGTTAAGAGGTTTAAGTTTTTTTCTTAAATCTCTTGACATTTATATATGGATATGCTATTATAGGTATACAACTTAAGGAGGTTGAACAAATGGAAAATAATCGTATTTATTGTGCTTATGACACTCTGAATCCCACTATCAATCCTGACGGGTCTGAAAAGCATTGGTGCGCTCACTATGGAAGCTATGTTTGCAAGGGCTGTGACCATCGTTTTGATGGAGACCGTATTAAGAAGTACATGGAAGACCATCCAAAGGAGCATTAATTATGGAAAATAATTGGGTTTCTTATAAGAACGGCAACTATATTGTTGCTCTTGATACCGTACATGGCACGAAGATTCGCTATAACGACCTTACTTTTTTCAAGGCTGACCGTCCAGAAAATATGGACATTAAGATTACAAATAGCTGTAATATGGGATGCCCTTTCTGCCACGAAAATAGCGTATGCAATGGTAAGCATTCCGATGCTCTTCACTCTAAGTTCCTTGAAACTCTTCCTGAATGGACAGAGTGTAGTTATGGTGGTGGAAATGTATTGGAATATCCTGACCTTGTTCCGCTGCTTCGTAAGTCTAAGAATTTTCATCTGATTTCTAACATTACTGTAAATCAGAAGCATTTCATGGAAAACCTTTCTTTCCTGCGTGAGCTTGTTAATCAGAAGCTCATTTACGGACTTGGCATTTCTCTTACCGACCCCTATCAGGAAGGTTTCATTGAGGCTGTTAAGACCTTTCCTAATGCTGTTATTCATGTGATTAACGGTGTTGTAACTCTTGCGCAGCTTTCCGCTCTTGGTTGTAAAGACCTTAAGATTCTGATTCTTGGTTATAAGGAAGTTCGTCGTGGCGTAGCGTATAAAGCTGATGTAGACCATTTAGTTGGATTGCGTAAAAACAGACTTTATGCAAGTCTACCTTTTATTGCGGAACATAGTTGGTTTAAGACAATTTCTTTTGATAATCTTGCTCTTGAACAGCTTGAACCTAAGCGTTTCCTGAGCGATGAATTTTATGCTACTCATAACCTCGGGGATGATGGATTAATGGGAGAACAGACTTCCGCTTCGTACTATGTTGACCTTGTGGAGAATGTTTTCGCTCGCAATTCTTGTGATGTTGAGCATCGTTACCCTCTTGAAAACCATACTGCTACGGAGTGCTATCAGCTTCTCCGCGACAATAAAATTTAAAAGGAGATAAATTATGAGCTTACTTGGATTTGGCTCTCCGTTTGCCGACATTTTCATGGCTATGACAATGGATAAACGCTTTAACGAGCCTAAAGACAATTTCGGCATTCCCTCTACTCCTGATGTTTGGGATGAAGAAGAACTTGACAATGATTATTTCAGTGATTTTACAGATTGTGAGGAAGAATATTAATGTTTATTATTTATGATACCAACACAAACGATTATGTTTGTCGAGCCCAGAATGGACAGTATACAATTTGCAAGAATCTTCCTTGTGCTGCTCTTTTCACTACTGAGAGGGGTGCTCAGAACATCCTTAGCAATGGTGGACTTCCCAAGCTGATTGCTTCTAAGCACACTTTTACAATCGCCCATGTTTCTACAAAGGCTGGTAAGGCAAACAAGATTCTAATTGAAGCAAAGGCAACTCCCTCTTCCTCATTTGATTTTTCTGCTCCTGCTGAGATTCGAAATGCTGCGGCTTATCTTGGTAAGGTTATGGAAAATGCAGAAGAGCTTGCTATTCTGCTTTCCAATATCGACCGTGAAATTAGCGATATTCAGCATTATATTGAAACAGCTAATCTCAATGCAGCCCAGCGCAGTCATGTATTTAAAATTTTCCGAGAAAAGCTTAATGAGCGCCGACTGTATAAGAATCTTATGGATGTAACTGGCACTATGGCACAGGTTGGACTTTCAAAGAAGAATTTTAATAATACTGTTGCCTCTCTTGATGGACTGGACACTAAGCAGTATGCTCCTCGTAGCGCCTATGGGGAAACTCTTTTCAAGACTAACAAAGTGGAGGAATAATTATGATTATTACAACTAATGACCAAATGAAAGCTATCCTTAGTGCAATGCTTAACGGACTTCTTGAAGAGTCTGAACTCACTCGTAAAGACATGAGTTATATTCTTGAAGACCTCTTTGATGAATTTCGTTATTAAGAAAGGAGTATTTTAATGGGATATTGGGACCCGCCTGAGTATTTTGATGAAGCAAAGTATCCTGAAATTGATGCTGAAACCGATACTCTTATTGAGCATTTAGTTGGAGCAATCAAAGAGGAATACAAAGATGTAATTGCAAAAGAGTCTGATGCTTATCAAGACCTTAAAGCAAGTAATGAAAATTTGCGTAGAGAGTTGACAAATAAAAATAGCGACCTTTTAGCTAAAGATGGGCTAATTGAAACCCTTAACAAAGAATTGGCTAAGAAGAAAATGGAGCATCCGTCCTTTAAGTTTGATATTGGCGAAACGGTTTTTTACGTTCGCGCAGAATACAACTCTGAAAAGAAAGCTCGTTGTCCTCGTTGTAATGGTAAGGGATATATTGAACTTGATGCAGAAAAAAACAATCTTCCGCAAGATGTTACTGAGCCCGTAAAATATCTTTGTCCTGAATGTAAAGACTGCACAGCAGGAATTCTTTATAGGGGAGCAAAGCATTTTAAAGAATATTCTTATTATTCATACACTGTTGCACAGGGAACTATTGTAAAAATTTACTATCAAGTAAAAGAAAATGGCGAAACTCAAACCACTTATTACGTTAAAAACTCTATTATGTTACATGAGGCAAATTATGTGGAAGAAGACCTCTATGATAATAGGGATGATGCGCTTAAAAGAGCACAGACAGAAGCAAAACTTTCTCGCATCAAAGCTATGACTTCTGTGGGTATTACAAAGGATATTATTCTCAATGAATGAGCTAAATCCATGTAAGTTTTGCGGAAAATCTCCAAAAATCTATCCACTTATTACTCGTTCTGTTATAAAAGATGTTAGCCGAAAGATTTCTGGAAATATTTACAAGACGCAAACAGAGCGCATTGAAGTTCCTGCTTTTTATACAGTTCAATGTCAGAATAATAAATGCAAGAACCACTTGCATAAATTCCCCAACAAAATGATTTCTGAGGATTCTATAAACGGAGCTATTCTAAAATGGAATCAGCAAAATTAAATTCTTTCTTTTTTGTAGGTAAAGACCCTCCTGAAAATCCTCATATTGGAGATATTTGGTGTAGTGGTGGAATAGGAAATCCAATGATGGTTTGGACAGAAGATGGAGCAGTTGAAATTGGTAACGTACCAAGCTCTTTGGATTACGATTGTCCTCCTATGACAGACAAATTGGAATATCCTACTCATTGTCCTTCTTGTGGAGCACCAGTTAATTCCTCTCGCCGCAAATGTGAATATTGTGGTGTAGAATATCGAAAAATTTCATATAAAAATTAACAAATAATTTTTTAATCTCTCTTGACAAGGTATGTAAGACCTGCTATAATGGCATTAAACCAGTCAAGGGAGGTTATTTTATGATTAAGAAGTATTCTAAGATTATTCCTGAAGAATATCTGGCTGTTCGCTGGAAAGAAGATAATTGGGAGGAAGTTAAAAAGTTTGTAGGTGACTACAACATAAAACTTAACCCCCATGATGAAAATACTTTTTTCATTGTAGATGGAACGCATGATACTTATGAAGAAATGGATTTTGTTCACATGGGAGACTATCTCGTAAAAAGAGGAAAATATGGCTTTCCTTATTCTGTTAAAGCAGAAATCTTTGAGAAAAATTTTCATTTTGAAGGTTGGGATATGACATGAACATTCTTTTTCTCGATTATGACGGTGTAGTAAACACTCCTCAATGGCGTCCTCATCCAGCAGACCCTTCCAGAATGCTTTGCACTTATAACTTCCCCAGTGATAACAAGGTAAATGATTTCCAATGCGTTCAATGGATTTCTGAATTTTGTCAAAAGTATAATTATCATATTGTAGTTACTTCTTCATGGAGATGGAAATACAATTATAAGGAATGTCTCATCAATGGCGGACTTAGACAGGGAATTGAAATTCTTGGAAAAACCCCAGATTATTCAAGATACTGTGGAGCTACCAGAGGAGACGAAATTCAGGCGTGGCTTGATATTCATCACGAAGAAAACATTAACTTTCTCATTGTGGACGATACTTGTGAAGAGGATTTTGAAGTCCACAAATGGGATTGGGAAAACAATAAAATTACTGGCTTAGATAAATTCCAAACGCTTAAGCTTCAAGACAGATTTATTCAAACCAACACGCTGATTGGATTTAGAGAGCCAAGCTTCCATTATGCAGAACAGCTTCATCAAGCTTTTAATGCAAATAAAGGAGAATAATTATGGGTTATTGTACTGAATTTGAAGGTAAGGTTACTTTTAATAAACCTCTTACTCCCAAATTTAAAGAATATGTTAATGCGTTTTGCGAAATGCGTCATGTAAAGCGAAACAACGAAAAGATTAAGGAATTATTTCCAAATTGGAAAAAATTATGTTATGATGGAGTGCTTGGCGAAGAGGGACAATTTTTCATTGGGGGAACTGAATTTGATAATTCAGTAATAGATGGAAATAATCCTCCTATTCTTATTCCCTCTCTCTGGTGTCATTGGCATCTCAATGAAAAAGACGAACTTGTTTGGAATGGTATAGAAAAGTTTTATAACTATAAAAAATGGCTTGCTTATTTACTTTTTTATTTTTTTGAGCCAAATGGTTATTTAGGCAACGGAAAATTTTTCTATGAGGGTGAAGACTGGGAATACGACTGGGGAAATTTATATGTTGTAAATAATGCTGTAAGCGTTATATATAAAGACAAAGAGCCTTATTTTGTATATCCCGAAGTTATCAAAAAATAAAACAAATTAAAATAAAAGGAGAAATTTATTATGTTGCCTGTGAATGTTGAGGGTATTACTTGGCTGACCACGAATTACACCGCATATAACACACCAATTATTCTTGGTGTCATTTCGTATGTTTTATTAGCATTAAGCTGTTGTATTGCGTTAATAACAGCTCTCCTCTGGTTTAGTTTTAAAGAAAAGTATTTAACGCTATATTTAATCGCGATTGTTGTATGCTGTATGATTTCATTTTTAGCTATTTGCCACGGTGAAAAGAAAAACCGAGAAAATTTTATCCCCGAACCTATTTCTTATGTGATATATATTGAAGATAATGCAGATTACAAAACGCTTATCCAAAATTATACCATTGAATCCGAGCAAGATAATCTCACAACTATTGTTCTAAAGGAGAACTAAAATGGAAAATTATCTATTTAAAAACATTCGTAAAATTCCTACAAATCTAACGTGTGGTGATTTGATAGATTTGCGTCAATATTTGATTGATGCTGTAAATTGTTACGATAATATTTCACTTCAAGACAAACAGGCCATTGGAGGACAAATCTTCACTAAATTTGAATATAAAATTTTTAAGGCTGTTAATTCTTACCTTGAGACAATGGGCTCTCATTCTGATGATATTGCCAACCATCCCGAATCTGATAAACATCTAACAGATACGACCAATAATCCATGGTCAAGTTCCCCACAAATCCCTACTATTACCCACAATGTCAATGAATTTGGCCATACTCCTAAACGCAATTCTGTTCATAAGACAAAACATATTCTTACTGATGCGGCAAAAAAAGACATTAAGTCGCTGGCAAATCTTTCTCGAATGTTCTGCGATTGGGCTAAAAATGCGAGTTTGGATAGGTCTCCTACCAATTTTTGTCTTGAGTATTATGGTGTAAAGATGGAAGTCTCTTTTGCTGTAAACGATGCTACTGTCTATTTGCGTTTCACAGGTCTTAATTCAGTCAACAAATTTTACAACAAATTCTATTCATTCCACTGTAGTCCAAGTGTAAAGCATAAGTCTTTTTCGCGTGAATTTTGGCACACTTATCGTAGACGCATGACCAAGACTATCGCAAAGGCTATTCGAGCAATTGATAATAATCCTAACAACTGGTATTACATGGAAGTTAAAAGGGGAGATTTGGATTAATGAACGATTTTGTTATTCAGGGCGTAACTATTTTAGGCACAGAACCAGAAAAGGGGCTTAGTCTTTATGCGCTCATCGTCATTCTCTTTTTGCTTTTCTCTGGAGCTGTAAGTCTAATTTTAATTATTTATTGGGCAATAAAAAGTAGTGAATCGTTTGTAATTCCTCTATTTTCTTTTGCGTTTTTGTGCTTATTGGTATGGGTCGCAGGAGAGTGTACACGTTCTTATATAGAGCCACTTTCAACTGTGTATACTGTTTCCATTGATGACACAGCAAGTTATAACGAAATAAAAAACAACTTTTATTACATTCGTAAACTTCCTAATGGTCTGTATGAAGTTAAGCTAACAGAAAATAACTGAAAAACCATTGACAAACCTCTGCCTTTGTGGTATATTATATGTACTACAAAAGATTAGAGGTTTTGTCTTATGACTAAAAATCGAAGAAGATTCTATCATAATTTGTTCCATTTGTCTCATATCCCCGATTTAACAGTTCTTACACCTTGTATTCCAGAAGCAGCGGTGTGGGGCTTTGAAGACACAAAACAAAAAAGAGTATGTTTTTCTACTTCAATTAAAAGATGCTTAATTGCTTTATCAGATTGTAATGGACAATACTATGTATATGTCCCTGTAAATCAGCACAAAGCTTACAGTCCAACACCAGAAGAAGTTGTTGATGTAAGTGAAACAAGTGAGAAATGGATTACTCGTCCAGTTAAGGTTAAATGCATAGGTTCTATTGTTCCAACATCTTATACCGTACAGGAAGTTTACTTTCCCATACATGATGAAATTCTTGGAATATTTACTTATGGCTGGAAATGGGTAGAAAAATATAATTAATAAAACTCTTGACAAACCTCTATTCTTGTGGTAAGATAGTATCAAACCAGAGAATAGAGGTTTTTATTTATGACTGCTCCTAACAACATTTGTATCTATGCTGACCCATTCCCCGATGGGGAACTTCACTGTCTGGCATATTCAGAAGCGAAGTATCCTAATGGAAAAATGAATATGCACTTTCCTGTTTGTTCTAACAAAAACTGTCCTCTTAGAAATCCTAAACTTTTGAATGGGGGTAAACTTAATGTCTGATAAGAAAAAATTGTCTGGTTGGTTAGCTCCTAATGGAGATTTTGCTCCTGTGTTTTGGGGAGAGCATGATGGAATGAGTGAAAAACTCTGTTCTATGTTAGGTTTAGAAGAGTTTTTCTTGCCTGATGAAGAACTTATTAAAAGAGGTTGGCTTAGAATTAGTTATACCTATCTTAAAGGCGGACCCGTTATTAATATTGGAATGAGAGAAACGACTCATTTCACCGAAAGCCAAAAGAATTTTCTTCGTCCTTATTTTGAGGATAAAGAACATTATGAGTTTTTTGCTTATCTTTATTCTATTTGGGAGGAAGAAAATGAGCGGTAAGAAATATAATGAAAAACTGCAAAGAAAAACTTTAGATTTTCTAACTCTCTCAGAAGGTTGGGGAGGAGAAAATACTCTCCCCTTTAACTTTGAGTTTGTAAACCTTTGTGCTGCAATCGCTGTTCATTTAGGAACAAAATATCCTTGGGAAGTTTACCCTACCAATGGAAATTCTATTCAGTTTGAAATTAATCTGTATAATAAGATTAATCCTAAAGAATGTGATTTCTATTTTGAATTTGAAATTTATCCAAAAGAAAATACACTTGGCTACCCAAAAGGAAATACACTTGGAGAGATTGATAAAATTTCTTATCTTTTTGTAAAAGAGAAAGAATATAAAAATGCTCTCGGCGGATTTCTTGAGCTTGAACCAAACTCTTCTCCCGCTGACATTGCAAACTATTTTAATACGCTCGTAGGAGATTATATTTATGCCCAAACACATTGAATTTAAATTAGGCTGGCTTTCTCCTGATGGTGAACTGGTAGAATGTAACAGCTTTGACCATATCGCAGCAGCCAGTGAACTTTGCAATAAGCTTAGCTATTCTTATACTAATGCAAGAGGAAATGCGCCTGATGATGTTTTGCTTGCTCATGGGTGGTTACATCTAACCTATTCCCTACTTGACCATGAGTATAGAATTTATTATGCCTATTTTAATCATATTAGGCTAACAGAAGCACAAAAGGCTTATATTCGTCCTTTCAAAGAAATGGGATATACTTTTGGAGACTTGTTTGAGATGACTTGGGAAGAGAATGAGGAGGATGATTAAATGCCAGTATCTTATGTTCTTTATCTTTTAGTGCTTCTCATTTTTGTTATCATTGTAAAAACTCCCAGTACAGATGAAAAAAGTAACAGTTTGGCAAATAAAATGAGAGTTTTATCTCGAAAATCGGTAAAATTACAACAGGATAATGAGAAGGCTTTTTATAAGGCTCATATCAAAGAATGGAAGCAAACTCCTTTTTACCAGTTTGTTTTTGACACTATTGAAAAGGTTGCAGAAAATGGTGAAAATGGAGTAATTATTAACTATTATTTTGGTAAATCTAATTTGCCTCCAATTAAACCCCATTATGCAGAAGCTGTTACTTCCAGTGGGCATAAAACTTTGTACGCTTGTTACGCATATTACTTTTCAAAAGAAGAAGAGACCAATCTTTCAGATTACGCCACAAAAGAATCTTATCTGTGTGGAATTGAAACCTATCTCGAAGCAGAGGGTTTTTATGTAAAATCTGGTAATAGTGGTTATTCTTTTTCTGTTGCTTGGTAATTTTCTCAATATTTTTATAAAACTCTATTGACAACCTCCTTAGTCTGTGATATTATTATTGCAGAAAATCTAAGGAGGTTGTTTTTATGAAGCTTGATATGAGATTTGGTTGGCTGATGCTTCGTATTTTTGCTTTTCTTGTTACGGTGTCTTTTCTTTTTGAAAATGGCTTTAATCTCACTTTTATCGGGTATTGTGTAGCTTGTGTCTTCACTTGGGTGATTGCTCTTAGGTATGAAAAGAAGCTTACCGTAAAGGAGAATTGATATGAATAGCTGGTATTCCGAAGCTTTAAATTATGCTAATCGACTCGCTACTAATTCTGGTGGTTGGAGAGAGGGAGAACAGGAAGAAGTAGAAAAGGTTCTCTCTTTTATTGGTGGTATGCATGATAAGGCTACTTATGATTCCGAAGAAGACTCTCTTTATAATGTATTCGAAAATGGTTATTGCTACTATTTCGCTAATATTTTAAATTTTGCCTTTCCTAATATTGGTCATATTGTTTGGGTTCGTAATTGTGGGCATATTGTTTGGCAAAGTCTTTCTACTGACATTTGTTATGATATTAGCGGTATTTATCTTGAATATACAAGCACAGATGATTTAGTTCCTATTGATAGACTCGGACAGCTTTTAAAAGATTTTAAGCACAATGGTGAAGAATATCGCTGCTACAATCCAGACTTTAAAACTTGGTGCGACAAATATGGGTTTAAATCCATTTTAGCTATTACTATTATTTATAAAAATCTTCCTGAACTTAGTGGGAAAATTTATCAATCTTGGGACGAACTTTATTACTACATTGAAGATGCGGCAATTAAGTTTTGGGAAGACTCTAACGCAAACAAGAAAGCTTGTCTTCATACTATAGAAGCAGAACTTAGAAAGGGTAATTTCTAATGAAACTTTGGGTTGATGATATTAGACCTGCCCCAGAGGGCTGGTATCAAGCATATTCTGTAAATACTGCTAAAGAAATGATTATCGCTAATTGGGAGAATATTGAGGGTATCTCGATAGACCATGACAGTGGGAAATACAATCGTTTTGGTGGAGATTATATCAATATTCTAAAGTGGTTAGAAGAGGAAGAACACAAAACCAACAAAAAGATTGTAACTTTTCCCATTCACATTCATAGTATGAATACAGTAGGCGTTCAAAATATGAGAGATATTATCGAACACAACGACTGGAAAGAAGTTTCTTTTTGGGATTTAATTTAAGGAGGACTAAAATGAACAAGCAGACAAATGATTTTATTATTAGCCTTAAAAGTCACACAGAGACCGAAGACCGCTTTGGAGATTTTTATCTCAACGCAACAGCAGAATATCTTTCCAATATGAGCGGAACTCCTATTGAGTATTACAATAAGAGCATTCTTTATAGCTATATTCAATCCGCTTTTAAAGATTTTATGTCTACGGCGGATTCTCCTCAGCTTGTTATGTATGATTTCTTCAACTCTTTTAATCGCAATATAAAAAAGTCTTCTGAACCAGACCTTGTTCTTGCTCGTGCCTGTTGTGCTGCTATGGATGTAAGCCAAGTGCGCGACAAGAAAAATGGAGTGTGGGTGACAGTAAATGGGTTTCATGTCCCTGCTGACCCCAAGGACGACGAAAATTTAAATAAGAAAAGCACCACACAATCATCTGAAAAGGTTGAAAATTATTCACCTATTTATAGCACAACTCGAAAAACGGCTGAGGCTTCTTGGCCTGCATGGAAAAAGGAAGTTTTTAATAATAGTGTCGCTATTTCAGCACACGCCAAAAAAATTTAAGGAGTTAATTATGGATTATATGACCGCTTCTGTGGAAATGAAAATTAAGGATGATGGTAGTCCTAAGTTTGAAGTTATTCATCTTCCAATTGCTAAATGGGTTTGTTATACCGATAAATCTGGTGTAGTTACCATTTATAAAAATGGTCAGTATTGGGACAAAATTGACGATTTTTGGAAATTTAGAGATATAGCGCGTGATAGCGGTTCAACTACTCCCTTTAACCCTCCTTATATTCGAGGTGTAAAAAAGCATGATGATAATTATGTTTTTGATGAGGATAAAAGCGTTAAGTGGAATCGCAATGCTGTAATCGAGTATAACAAGACAGTAGATTCAATTCAGGCTAAAAACAAAAAGTTTCAGAAAGAAACAGAAGATATTTTCAATATTTGTGCATCTGCCTGTATCAATTATGTGTTTATTAGTTCTTGTCTTAAAAGCTATAAGATTAGCCAAGACGAAATTGATTATATCATTGCTAAGGCTAAGGAACATGACTACGACTATATTTATGAGTTAGTTGACCGAATTGAAGATTACTGTCAATTTTATCTTGAGCTAATTAAAAAGAGGGAAAACAATGCCTGAAATTTGTGTAAAATCTTTTGCTTTTCAGTATGAAAAGCAGTTTATCAAAGAAGTCAAAAATTATGTTCTCCCTTACAATATTTACAACAGTCTTGTCAAAGAAATCAACGAAGAGCTTCTTAACATTAGCGATTATTTAATTAACACCGAACTAAATTATACACTTAATTTCCCTCCTCATTCGGGAGAAATTGGTAATTGGTACAAATGTGGAGATGGCAATTGGTGTAAAGGGGGCAAAAAGCTAAAAGAAGATAAGACTTTAAAGCTAATTCTTCATTCCCTTTGTAATAGTTGCTCATGGTATAGTCATTATCTTCATGTTTATTGGGACCACGACAAAAACATTCTTACTTTCGAGGAAGAATATGGAGATAAATACGAAAATTAACTAAAAACCTATTGACAACTCCTTTCGTCTATGGTATACTAACCATAGTAAATGAAAGGAGTTGTTTTCAATGGAAATCATTCAGGCTTTAGTCCTTGGGGCAATTACTTTTTACGCAAGCTCTAATCTCGGACGTGAATTTGCTGAGTATTTGGACAAGAATAAGGAGGAAAACAACAATGACTAAGAGAGACAATTACGAAACCCTTTGGAGAGACCTCTACACCTACCTTACTGCTTCTAAGGACGGCGAAAAGCTAACCTCTTATACTATTGCCCGTTATATGGAGGGTGCTGAGGCAGAGCTTAAAAAGCGTCTGGCAAAGAAGAACTATGACTCTTATGGACTGTCTTATGTAATGGGACAGATTCGTTATGTTTCCTCTATTATGGACCCAGATTCTCCCTATACCTTTAGTGACTGGGTAAGTCTGTATGAGACTGTTCAGAAAGCCAAGAACGAGTTTGAAGCGACTCAGATTAAGTGGTCTAATGAGCGTAGCAAGTGGATTTTCCGCAAGACTTCTGTAAAGCGTGGAGATATTCACACTGTTGTTCACAATCCATATCTCTCGCCTAAGATGCAGAGTATGCTCTGTTACATGGCTGACCACGACCTGTTTTAAGGTCGATTGCACAAAAAGAGCAATTACAAGAAAATTGCTCTTTTAAAGCAATTCAAACGAACAAAAAATAAACTAAACTAAAATAAAAGGACGGTTTTATTTATGAGTAAGACGAACGAATTTAAGGATTGCTACAAGTATTCTGACGTTTGTGCTCGTATCATTGGCGGTGGAGACCTTGATACCATTGGTGCAATGGCTGACGCAGAAACTATCTATGGCACTAATTTTATTATTCGCAAGGTCTATGACTTTGGAGAAATTGGCACTTGGATTGCTAATAAGGATTCTAAGGAAAATACTTCTCATTACTGTTTCGATAAACCTGCTCAGGAATGGCTTACTGCAAATGAAGATTGGTGGACAGGAAAGATGGAACAAGAAGCAGAAAAGAAAAATGTTTCCAGTTCTCATAAGACAGCCCATGCCAATTATTCTATCGACCATGTTATTGACTGTCTGAAAAAGTCTCCGCTTTATGCAGCCGAAACAATTGGTTATCTTTACCAGCTTAAAGACGAGGGATATTCTCTTGTTTGTTGGAGTACAATTAACGGTTGGGTAGCTATTAATTGTGATGTCGCAGAAGATAACAATCATGCTGACATTAAACGTCTTAGTTACTATGATGCCTCTATTCTTGAAGAGTGCTATAACAAGGGGTACTTCGATGAATAAGAAGCATACTGAATGTGGGATTCCCCATGCTAAAGAACTCATCAAAAAGAAAGCGAATCTAATTCCAGATAATCTTAAAAAGAAAATGGAATCATTTGTCTTTTGGCTTGATGTGTGGTATAAAAACGATTCAATCGAATACTTTAGTCACGATGAAAAGGGCTACATTCTTCATGGCTTAAGCAGACCAATTCGAGGGCGTAAAATGGGATGTGACAGAGAAATGCCAGAAGATTGTCATGAGGCTGCGGATTGGGTTTTAGACAATTTTGAATACTATATATCAGATTAATGGTTAAAATTAAGTTGAGGTAATTTAAAATGAAAGATGTAATTTATTCTATCCCCATTGACGATTTCATTGACCGAGTAAATGCTGCTGATACAGAGCTTGTAAAAGATAGAAGTGACGAATATCTTCTTAATAGCAATCTCTGGACTGATAGTGAGCATATTCTTGCTAATGCTTGTCTCAACCTCGAAGATGCTCGTAATATGGGTATGGACACAGTTATTTGCTCTATTACAGATGGTATAAGCAAATGGTATGCTATGAAAAAAGGTGCAAATGGGTATCGTGGAGAAGATACTAAGCTATTTTTTGCTCCTGCTATGTATGCTCGTTTCTTTACACTGGTAAGGATTGAGGACAAATTTAAGCCTTAATTGTGCAACAAAATTTTAATAGCCTATTGACAATCCTCTTATAGTCTGCTATACTATATTATAATAAAAGATGGGAGGATTGTTTTTTATGAAGTCTTTTAAAATCGAGGACAAAAACTTTTATCAAGCTATTCTACCTGTTCTTGAGCAATGTTTTGAAGTTGTAAACCATCCTGACCGTTATCATCGAGGGGTTTTTTATCATCTTTCAAAAAATTGGGTCGGGACTTTTAACATAACCTTTTTTTCTTTTTCAAAAGATGGTTTTTGTAATCCTATTACTTCTCTAATAGATACAGAGACAGACATTCTTTACAAGTTTGGTGGAAAAAAGTTTGCCGAAATGATTGAACACTATTTTTCTCCTGCTGGTGATACTTCAATGGGAATGATTGACTGCTGGGGACATGAAACAGCGTTTCTTTATAACACAACGAAAGAAAAATATTATGTCAATTTCATCAATCTTAATCCAGATGATGTTGAAGAAATTCACGAATTTGATAAGTAAAGTAAGGAAAGGAGAAATATATTATGTATAAGATTATGTCAAACAAAGCAGCGACTTATAGCTGCACTTGTCCTCAATGCAATAGTTATTTCCTTTTTACTCAGAGTGAGCTTAAGTATTCAGATGAGTTTTCAAATTTTGCTTATTTTATTTGTCCTTGCTGTGGAGCAAATCTTAGACAAGACAAGGCAGCAAGAATGCCGTGGGCTCACGACTCTTTTAATGAGACTACAATCTAAATGTCTGAATAAAATTTCTCTTTTATCCATTCTGAGCAATTTTTCAGAGAAAATCTATTCAGAATAAATATGCGAGTTTTTAATTTTAAAACGAATTAATATTCATTTTACTTAAGGAGAATATAATGGAAACTGTTACTTTTTCATCTCAGTTTATCGAAATTTTTGACCACCTGTGTCAGAAGTTTGGTGTCGTAATTGATTGGAGCGCTCAGAATATTGTGCCTTATATCACGGTCCTCTGCGGACGTATGACCAAGTACCTTATTTTTAAGAATGTTATTCTGATTTTTGCTTTCATTGGAGTCTTTTATCTGTTTTGGCGTTTTTCAAAACCTTGTTGCAGTAAGGAAAACAAGTGGGACCCCGACTTTCAGTATTGTAAGAGTATGAATATTTCTTATATTCTTGGTTGGCTTGGTAGAGGAATTGGCGCAGCATTTGCTATTGGTATGAGTATATCTGCTCTACTCACTATTGTTAGGTGTATCTATCTTCCAGAATTTGTGATTGTAGATTGTCTCAGCGCCTATCTGTAATTTGATAAAAACCTAAAAATATTTTAATAGCCTATTGACAAACCTCCTCTGATGATGTATTATTAAGATACAAATTTGAGGAGGTTACTTTTATGAATCCTAATGTTTGCGCTGATACAACCACTTTTGGTCAGTATATGGAGAACAATCTGCATCTTTTTTGTGTTAGTGATTGCTATGTCAATCTCTTTCCTAACTTTCCTAAGCACGATGGTAAGGCATTTGATGACCCTGTTCGAATGTCACTCAAAACCGCTATTAACCTTTTTGGAACTCAAAAGCTTATCCAGATTAAAACCTATGACGATAAATTCTATTTTCAACTTGAAATGGAGGGCTAACAAATGCTTATTATAAACAAGATTTATCGCATTGTCGATGATAAGAACGACACTCTTATTACGATTGAAAGGGATGATGGCGGCACTTATCACTGGAATGTAAAGAATGCTGATGGTGATGAGCTTGGTTTTACCCTTACTGACCCTAATATGTCTAATGTTTTTAAGGCTATTAAGGACATGGGCAATTTTGTTTGAGGTGAAATAAAATGGTTATCATTGAAAAGAAGCTTGATGAACAGGGAATGCTTCGAGAAGATATTCTTAAGGACAATCCCTTTAAAGACTGTACTGCTCGTGAACTCCATTCTTATTGGCTTGCTCTTAAAAGGGTATATAAAGAATGCTGTTTTGCAGATGATAATCCCTTAAGTTTTATCCTTGATGAAAAATATCCCTATGGCGATTTTTTTGTTGCGTCGTTAGAGTTGGAACGAAGTCTACTTCGAGCAATCGCTTGTGAAGCTTTCGGATAAAAGGAGAATAAAATGATTCAGTTTCCCTATGAATGTTTTGTAATTGCGCTTACACATATGAGAACAAATCAAAATATTACCACTGATTTTGCTGGCGTTAATTACGATGAAGGGACTGTGCATGGATGGTCTGATTTTAAAAGCGCAAAAACATTTTCAACTGAAACAGAAGCTAAACATTTTTTTGAAGAAAACAAAATTTATCTTATGCGTAAGGCTTCTTGGGTTGAAACTTGCAATCCTCGTATTGTTCATGTAACTTTTACAGAGGATTGTAAAACTAAACTTGAATAAATTAAATAAAAGGACATAAATATATGAACAAAACACTTATTCTTGGCTCTCGCCATACTGGTAAGACTTATCGCCTTATCCATGAAGCTATTGATGCACAAGGCATTATTATCTGTGCTACCGAAAGCAGTAAAGACCATATCAACAGCATTCTTCGCGAGTGTAATCATACCGAAGTTCCTGTTTTTACTCTCGCTGAAATGAAGAGTGGTAAGGTTCGTGGCACAACCGGTCCTCTTTTTGTGGACGAAGCTCAGGCTATTCTGGGAGCAATGATTGCAGAGAATGTAGGTAATCTTCCTCTTTGTGGATATTCTTTTGACACAACCAACACTAATCTATTTCTTTTGCAGAATTTCATTTAAAATTATATAAACCTCTTGACAACCTCTTTAGAATGTGGTATTATAGTGATACTGAATCTAAGGAGGTTGTTTTTATGAAGATGGAGCTTGGCACAAAGATTGATTATTTTGGCAATGTTTATGAGTACATTGGAAACGAGAACGATTCTGATGATAGAATGATTTTCCAGTCTGTTAATGATGATTCTTATGTTATCTTGACAGAAAAAGATTTCATTGAAGACGACATTCAGATTCTTTAAGGAGATAAATATTATGCTTCACAGTATCAAAGACCTCGAAAACTGGCTTGAAAAGCACGGTAAAATTCTTGAAAGTAAGGTGGAAATCTTGGAGCCTAATAAGCCCAGATATTTTATTTCCTATGACTTCTATTGGAATGGAGAGGTTGTTGCGGGATTTGCTTGCGGACAAAAAACTTATCGAAAGTGTTTACAGACTATTTATAACGACTGTATTGAAATGATTTGCAATTATATTTACTATTTATAATGACTGTATTGAAATGATTTGCAATTATATTTCAAAAGGAGTGTATTGGAAATGAGTAAAATTAGCTTCCCTTGTGGTAATTGTAGCTATCTTTCTTGCAATGAAACACAGCAGCAAGAAGCAAAAAGCAAAGGAATTGACATGAACCATTACTGTAATAAGTATAATAAGCGACTGTTCCATTATACCAATTCTCGCAATCATTCTTCTGACATTTATGCCTGTGAAGAGTGCGATAATCAGACTTATAATAAGCTGGATAAATATATTCGAGAAGAGCTTCGTCTGGCTGTAGAAGATGATAGTCCTTTCAAGATTAAATATCCTGCAGCAAATCATTTTCTTGAGATTGTCAAGATGATGAAGAAAGAATCTGACCTTATTGGAAAGAGGTCTATGACTTTCTATGAAAGCGACTTCTATCGTGAAAGACTTGAAGCAATTTCTAATCGAATTAAGTTAGACATTGAAGAAGCTATTGAAAACGACAAGTCTCTTAAGCCGATTCCGAACAAGGCTGCTAAGACAAAAGACGCTGTTTATGAAACATTCATTTATGATGGATGGAACTAATCACCTTTAAAAAGGAGAAATGAATAATTATGTCAAAACTGGGTAACGTATACGAATTGGATTTTAATACGCATATGAAGAATAAATATCCAGTTGTATATATGAACGATAAATTTATTGTTTGCAAACGCAATGGTACTAACTCCCCTATTACGTTCACTCGTAATGATGGAAGTATTTATATTTATGGAGAAGTGCTTGATTACGCTATTTTCAAGGCTATGGACAATCCTCTTGAACATAGGTCTGCTTATAATATCTATGTTCCGCATGGAACTAATGAGAGCTTTTCTGAGTTCTTTGTCGGTTCTGAAAACCAAAAACAGCTTGAAAAGGCTAAGAAAATTCTTTGGGCAGCCGAAAATAATTTTTCCTCTCTTAAAAAGCAACTTAGCGTAGTGCAGGAAAGATATATTTGCGCACAAGCAAAAGTTGATGAGTGTCAAAAAGTTGTGGACAAATATGAGAAGCTTGTAGCTAAAGAGGTACTTGAAAAGAATGAGCAATCAGTATAAAGTATTCGCCTACCTTATCCCTGATGTAGTCGTATATTTTAATAACAAAATTAAGAACTACCAGAAAATTGACTCTCAAGGGACTTTTAAAAGCGTAAACTGGCAAGAAAAGATTAACCAACTACAGCATCTAATAGATGAACTTGTGTTACTCTATGGAAATCCACCATCTAATAATCTACGTTTCGATTCTTTGGTTTGGTGCTCAGACAAAGCTTTGATAACTAAAGAATTTACAGTAAATGAAGTTGCAAATTCTTTAGCTAAAGGAATTTGGTATTGTCTCCCTGTAAGTGGTTTTGGTGGACAATATTTTCTTAGCGAAGAAAGTCAAAATACTTTAAATTCTCTTCGCGAATTAGGAAGATTGGAGGAAATTGCAAATGCAGATAATGAATAAAAGCACTCTTTTCAAAGACGGAGATAATCTCGATTTGTATTTATCTTCCGCAAGTGAATATACTGTAGGTATTGAAGATTTAATTGACTATGCAGACGGACGTAAGTTTGAAATCATTAAAGAAGTTGGTCATGCCTTTGAAGGTGAAACTTTCGTGGGCTGGGAATATGCGCGAGACATTGATATACTTAAACGCTTGCGCAGTATTGGTTGTCGCAGCATTGGAGTGAGTAATACAGTTAAGCCCACACCTACCGATGAAAACGATGAGCCAGATAACAAGATTACAAAGAACTCTGAGCTTGTGGGACTAATCAACAATGATGAGTTCTATGGGGCTGTTACTCTTAAAACCTTGAATGCAGAAAAAGAATATATGGATTATGTTCTTAAGTACGGCTATTAAAAAATAATTTTATAAACCTATTGACAACTCCTTTTCAATCTGGTACAATAACAGTATCAAAGAAAAGGAGTTGTTTCTATGGAGACTAAGAGTATTACTCAGGGATATGTTTTTGTTGTTACTGCCAATGATGGGAAATCAACAAACGATTACTATTATTATCCTGCATTTAACATGGGTGGAGCTGCTTATATGTATCTCAAGTCTTGCAAAGATATTAATAGAATTGACAAATTTAACTCTTGTGAAGAAGCTATTGAATGGTGGGACACTCATAAAAACGATTACGAAGTTCTTTTTGACAGGTTTACCACCAATAAAAATTCTCTCATTAAGATTGAAACAGTCTATAAAGAGACTGACATGAGCAAATTTTTCAACAAGCTCTGCGCCACTTAAAATTTTTAAGTAAGACCTACCTCTCACTTAAAAAAAATTAAGTCATACCCACCCCAAACTTAAAAAAATTAAGAAAAATGGTAAATAAAATGGAAGTTTTATTTACCACTTCTTCGGAGGTATATTATGAAAATCGAAAATGCTATCACTCATGTTACTCGTACTATTAAACATTATAAGTCTCAGCCTTTCATCACTTGTACTCCTCTCTTTGAGCTTATGTGTGAACAACTTATCAGCCTTCTTGAGTCAAAACAGAAACAGGGGTATGAATATATCTTCTATGTCCATGATGGTAGAAAAGATAAGCGTGGCTTTTATCTGAATAATTATATCTTGACTTATACCGATGTTAGACACGTTTCTGATATTAAAGCTCAAAATTATTTTCAGATTGATGATGAGTTTTCTGACTTGATTGATTTTCTCGATTTTGATTTCTGGTATGCCTATTGTTTGAAAGATAGTAGAATACTTAACGTTGTGAGATAATTGAGGTAAATTAGAGGTAGATTAATATGACTAAAGAAGAATATGTTTCCTATAAGAAAACTCTTCTTCAAGAAGAGTATGAAGCTGAAATTAGGCGTTTGGAAAAGGCAGTTAATCATCCCCAAAATTATGTTTTTGTTTATTGCGATACTGATGCTGCCGTTTTATATGGACGTGAAGTTTTAAATCAGGCTAAAGAACGTCTCTTTAAAAATGAACTGATGTTTAACAAGAAACCTGTAAAATGGGCTGTGTCTGAATGTTATTGCGGTAATCACAGTTTCTTCTTTGATGAAAATCGTAATAGAGTTTGTTCTAAATGTTTTAGAACCTATATGACTTCTTGGGGCTGTCTAATGACTGAACATATTGCCCATTGGGAATCTTTAGACCCTAATAATAAAACTCATCCTATGGGTATGACTGACGTATTCTCTATGTCAGCAGAAGAATTTGACGAAATGATGAAGGATAACCATGATTAGTAAATATATAATCTATGCTTACACGACCAAGGGTAAATATACCTTTGAGCCTTATGGTTATAATGAAGCTCAAATGTTTTCAGTCGATATTCGCCCTATTAGCAATATCAAAGGCTTTAAAACAGAAATCGAAGCTATGTTTTGGTTTTCTAAAAATAAAGAAAACTTTAAGGTCTTATTTAAGGATTTTAAAATCGAAAGGGTTCTTGTGAAAGCTGTTTACGAAAGTGCTTTTGAAAAAAGGCATTTCAAGCCTTTAGACTTGAGCTTCATTGTTAATTAAATTTACACTAAAATTCTATAAAAACCTATTGACAACCTTCCTTGTTTCTGCTATAATTAGCACATAAAAACAAGGGAGGTTTTCTTATGAATAAGTTTTTGTGCGTCGATAATTTCTATGTGAATGGTAAGCTGGAATGCTTGGCTGGTCGTTCTTATCCCATTGAATTTGCTACAGGTGACGATGAGGGTTATGTAACCATTCATAATACCGAAAGTAGTGAAAATGTTTGGGCTACTTGCCTTGATTTGGGAGACTGCTTCGAAGGATTTTAAGAAAACAAGGGAGGTTTTTATTATGAAACTTACTCGTGAGATTAGCATTTTTCAGTGTCCTGTTTCTATTAAATATTGCTTTATGCCACTCGATATGTTAGAACCAGACACAGTTAAAATTGCTGACTATGTGCGTGTTTGGCATGGGGAAATTGAACTTGATGATGCCACAGAAGGACTTGCAGAACTGAACATCCAAAAGGCTATTTGTGAAAAGTGTTTCTGCCATTTCCAAAATGGTCAAGACGAAACCTTTTTTGGAAGAAGTCTTTCAGTTTCTGATATTATCTGTGTTAAAAAGAATAACACTTTTAGTTATTACTATTGCGATTCTGTTGGTTGGAAATTGGTTAAGCCAGTGTAAAGGAGTTATAATAGAGTTGGAGGCTGCTATGAATAAGAATAAGTACAACGTTCAAATTTTCCCCAATGGTCATGTGATTATCTTTGAACAGAGTATTCTTGATGAAGCGATTGAAAAGGGAAAAGAGATTCTTCTTGTTTGTGTTAATACAGATGGTGGCTATGCTTATGCGATTGGTGTAGAATCTTATGCTGCAAATGGATGTAATTTATATGGTCACGGACTTTATAATACTCTTTTTACTTCGGATGAAGTGAAGCGTTTTCATGCAATAATCATTGACGAGGGCGAAGAAGTTATTATGAAGACTGGTTCTCATGCTACTGCTGCGCGTTTTAATCGTTTTGTAGATGATAAAAGCGAAATTGAGAATCCAAACGATGAACTTTTTCGCAAAATGATTGATGAGGAAAGCACGGTTAAAAATCTTTCTAAATTTTATGATGATAATGGAAACCCTGATATTGAGGATTGGAAAGAGCGTGTTTGTGCTTTGATTCGTTACGGTATCGTTTCAGAAGATGCTTTGAAGTATTGCAAGGTATAAAGAAAGGTAGATGAGTTATCATGTATAATACGCCTGTTAGAATTGATTCTACTATTGTCGCAAGTCGTCTTAAGATGGCTCGTGAGAATAAAAACCTCTCTAAGTCCGATGTGGCAAAAGCCCTTAACATTGCTACAAGCTCCATGACTTATTATGAACAGGGACAAACTCTTCCTTCGATTGATAAGCTCTATGCTCTTGCAGATTACTATGGCGTGACTATAGATTGGCTCTGCGGTCGCGTCAATAAGAATGATGCTACACTTAAAACTGAGTTTGATGTGGCCGAGGTTTTACTCGCTGCTTTACAGTTTGAGGGCATTGAACTTGATGTTTCTGATGAAGAAGTTGATGCGCCCAATAAAATTGAAGTTGCTAAATTTGCTTTAACTTCTCCGTTTCTTAATAAGTTTTTTGTTAATCGTTTTTATTTAAATCGAATTAAAGAAAACTGTACCTCGGAAGAAACTAAACAAGCTATGGCTGAGGTTGTTAAGACTCGTCAGGAAATCGAAAGTATGTATACCAAGATGCTTGAGGAAACTGAATTGAGGCTTAAGGATGGACAGAATAATATGTCTGTTCGCAGGGATAGAAAAGTGTATGACAAGTAAAAATATTTCTTGACAAATTATTTAGCGTGTGTTATAATGTAGACAGGGATTGAAAGATTCCTGTCTACTTTTTATGTTTAAAGGAGACTTTAATATATATGTACGATTATGAAACTATAAAAAAGAATTTCGCTAACATTTCTGAAAAAGATAAGCTAACTTATAGAGAAATGTGTGAGCTTGTAGGAGATAAATTTACTTCAAATGGAGGAGTTCGAAAAAATCAAGCTGCACGTTGGGCTGTGTGTATAGATTTTCAGAAGAAAAATAGCTATTTTACAAAGATAAAAATAAAAAATGAAGAAGAATTAAATTTTGATTTTGGTTATTTTACAAAAGTTAATAATTATTTACAAGAAATAAAAC
>ERZ1026868.453-NODE-453-length-27050-cov-4.504279_pt1 | contig 27050 bp, 15 predicted proteins | sample MGYA00380164_ERZ1026868 | MGnify/ENA primary metagenome ERZ1026868 (study PRJEB33269, sample SAMEA4719800) | human gut metagenome | biome: human-associated habitat; feature: organic feature; material: feces | place: Cameroon | collected 2013-10 ... | reverse complement strand
ACTCATATTAGACTGACAGTTAGAGGTCGTCGATTTGTGGGATCGACTCCCGAAACCAGGTTGTCGAGTTGTAAAGTTTATATATTTAGTAAAGTTAAATCAATTAGTAAATGGATAATTGATTTGGATTGTGTAGGAAAATAATACGTCAGCTACAAGATAATAAGCTTGAGAAAATGAATGGAGGAATTATGATGTTTAAACCGTGGCTGATTAATGAAAAGTACCGTGGAACTGATCATGAGACAGTAGTGAAATTACACTTTATGAATCCAGTAGAGCAGGATCGTATTGCTGGCGATTCTATTCTGCTTACGACAAAAGCATTTCAGTATTTCTTCAAACTCGTTATGAACGATATCGCAGCTCTTCCTGCAGATGCACCATATCGTCAGGTTAATATGCTGATTAAGCGAGATGTAGAGAATGCTATTCTGAAGACGATCAATAACAGCCCAGAGTTAAAGAAGGCTTGGAAGCTTCCGACTCAGGACAGTCTGTTTTCGTTTGGCTATAGAATGCGCAGACTCTATATCACTGGTAAGAAGTCTATTGACGAACTGAAGTTTGACACAGTAGTTCCACCAGTATATTCGACTTCTACTATTATGATTGAACCCCGCAATGTTCTGATCGACGAGAAGAATCCAAGTAAGATTCATATTAGAGCACTTGGTGAAACATATACTGATCATGAGTATATTCTTCCTGCTCAGTGGAATATGGATAATCTCAGACTTGTTCGTAAGATTGATAGAACCTCGTACTCAGCTATTAGTTATGAACTCAGATGCCGTCAGTTTATTTCTGATAAAGCTCTCATTACTGCACCAGGCTTAGTAGAGCAACTGAAGGCTGCTAACTATGATGGAACTTATACAGGAGGTCGTTAAGTATGGAAAAGATTGTTTTGGAAGAGTCTGATTCTTTCTGGGATACGATGAAGGATATGAAGAATGGTATCCACTCTGTTCCGGTTGAAGTTAAGACTGAGAATGAGAAGAAACCAAAGGTTACGTTTAAGAAGGGTTCTCATAAATATGAGATGTACAAGACACTTAAGAAGCTGAAGATTCGTAAGAGCGTAACGAAGTTTCATGAAAAGCGACTGATGAACCTGGCTGTTGGTACAGCTCAGAAGGATTCTTGCAAGGAATTCAACACTCCGATTAATCTCAGCGATATCAATACGAAGAAGTCCTATGTGATGATCAACTGTGCGGATAATATCTTCCTGCGAGTTGATATTGCTTCTTATTTAAAGCTGAAGAAGCTCCGTAAGGTTATCATTGAAACCAAGTGGTGCGTTCGAGATGATGGTGCTGACGAGTATGACACTATCTATTCTGATCGTAGAACGTTCGATACGATTAACGGATTGCTTCGCGCCATGACGGAAGAACGTATTCGTTGCGATTGTGTTTACGAGACTCAGATCAAGTCCTGCGGATTCAGCTTATATGATTTCCGGTATAAGATTATGACATTATCGAAGTCTGGCGAATATAAGTTCTATAAGAACATCAACAAGTTCTGCTTGGATTATGGTATAAAATTAATCTGACGGTAAACATATCAGTAATGGCAGAAACACGTCCTGTTCACCTGCAAGCTTACTGGGATAGCAAACTAGTACGGAACTAGGTATTTGCGCGCAGCTACCCAGACCTAAGCCTCATTGTTTTTGTCATGGACATCCTGTTCAATTCCCCCTCCCGACGCCATGCGGGAGGGGGACATTCCTTTTATAAAATTACACACATATAGACAATAAATTAAAGGCGATGGTGCGATCTTGTTGTGCGGCCCGAGCGATGCGGGCGGCGTTTTATTAACACCAAGATGCACATGACTTTATTGATATTGGTAACCACGCCATTCGTGCTACTCCCGTTGGTCTTTCATAAATAGCTAAGCATCACAGATATTAAATCTGTCATTGCTGTCACTATTCTTTGTCCAATCAAAAAGCCCATAATCGATCTCTTATTATAGAAGACTTGAACACTATCCATACCAATGAATCTATAATAATGATTTTACCTGATTCGATATTGTCGCATCGCCTTCCTAATTTAACCACAACCATTTCATCAATACTTCCACACTTGTACATTGTCCCCAGGGGTAATTCCCTGGGGACATCCCTTTCCCGAAAATAGAATACCGGGACATTTTATTAATCTACTATATTAGGAGGGAATGACGTGATTAAGCTTGATAAGCTGAAACCATTTACGTTTTATCGTCTTACTTCGCCGATCTTTATGCCGACGGATAATGGCGACAAGAAACGTGGTCTATATGTTCGAGTACTGGCACCATCCATTGACGACGAACTTCGTTGGCTGAAAAACGATGCTGGTATTAATCCTATTTGTAATGCGTCCTCGTTACGTCTCTATAAATATTTCATTGAGAAGTATACTAAGGTCAAGGCATATCAGCAGCCTCTTGTTAAGGAGACAAATGATGCTGACGGTAAACTGACCGAGAAGGTTGTGGATGCACATCTTCCGAATATTACTGAAGTAACCAGTTTCAAGGAGGGCCTGAAGAATCCTCCTACCAGAGGCTATAATACTCTAATTGAGATCAATCATATTACTGAGAAGATTCTCAATAACCCGAAGGACTCCCGTAGTCCTAAGCTTGTGTTCCCTAACTGGATCAATGCGATTACTGAATACACTAAGATCGATTACTTCTGGAAATACTTCGGTAGCCCGAAATATGGCCCTGATCTGACAATCTTCATTCCGGTAAATCTGTGGTTGAAGCCTGAAGAATATAAGAATGCGAAGACTTTTAGCCCTAACTCTACTAGTTACTTTGGTCATTTTGTAAACTGGGTTACGAAGACATGCACCCATAATATGGGGCCGCTTACCAATAACGTTTCGGTTCGAGTAGTACTTGTTAACCGTAATGAAGTGATGGTACTGTCTACTACTGGTGAAGATATTCCGGATAAGGACGACCCCGCATTCCTTGGTAATAAGATCAAGGAGTTCCTTCGTAAGTGCAAGTCTTTTGCTCATATGGAGACGAAGCATGAAGATAAGAAGGAAGCCGAGTACGTAGCTGCTGCAGAGTCTGAATCCAATAAGGAAATTGCAGTTGATGATGCGATTGAGAAGTATGGTATCGATCAATCAAAGATCAACCATGAACAGAAGCAAAAACTCATGGCTGCAGTATCTAAGTCGGTAGAAATTAAGAACGCAGAAGCTGATGCTAAGCCGAAGCCTCATGACTATATCGAACCGGATGATGAGCTTCCGGATCATCCTGAAGACGATATTGGTATCTTCCCGAGTGAGCGTAAGAATACCACTCATGTAACGTTTGATAGCGAGTTGGATTCTCTTATGAAGGATCTTAAGAAGGATTCTTCTGACATTGTTGTAGAAGCTCGACTTGCCGGTCAGACGATTGAGAACTATAAGCGCAACCAGCTGCTCAAAGAGAAGTATGATACACTTAAGTTTAGCGGTGAAACTATTGAGGAGCTCGCTAAGAAGGAAGAAGCGATTAAACTTCCGGAACTGGAGCTTAAGACAAAAACGATCAATCCGAATCTAAATGAGATTAAGAGTTATAGTTTTGAGAAGCAGTACAATGAGACGCTTATGAATTATGACTTCGCACGAGTGCTTACTCATTTTTCTTCTGCTAAACCGGCTCTATACCTTACTAAAGACCCAGAGATCGTTGATATTTCGAACGAAACCGATAGACTGTATATGGTTACAGTTGAGTATGAAGATGAGAACCGCAAACGTTCAAGATTCAGATTCAAGATGCCGAAGATGTATCAGGAACGGTATCTGTTCCTCAATGAACAGAAGTGGAACATCATTCATCAGAAGACTTCTTATCCGGTAACTAAGACTGATCCGAACCTGTGTCAGGTAGCTACTAACTATAAGAAGATCCGTATGAGCCGTTTCGGTAATAATGTATCTTCTAAAATTACCAAGCTGAAGAAGGTACTTAAAGCCAAGACCCCGAAGAAGTGCAAGATTACTTTTGGTAACGGTAGTGCTACTAACAATCCTGCAAACCAGCTTACCACAATTGAGTATGACGAGCTTGGCACTGATATCTACAAGCTTGTGGCTGGAGATCTTACGATCTATTTCTCTCTGGCAGAAGCTGCCGTTGTATGCGGTAATACGATTCCTCAGGGTATTCCGAGTACCTGCGCACCTATTGGTACATTTAAACGCGGTTCTGGTAAACCGGAAACCGTTTATCTCGACATGATGTCCAATAAGTGCTATATCGGAACCAATGAAAGCTATGAGCTGTCGGATCTTATTGTGAATGAGATTTCTAGAGCTGATAGTGATTTCGCTAAGGAGTTTGCAGACACATCGGCTGGCACGAAGTTTATGTATACCAGAGCTGAGATTCTGGATGAGAGCGTTCCTCTGGTAATTCTTCTTGCTGCTGCAGATCCTGGTGGACTTCAGGCTGTACTTGATAAGGCTAAGATCAACTATCAGTTCTATGAGAAGCGCCCTACCGATATTAATAAGGATAATCAGGGTGTTATTGCATTCTCTGATGGTTATCTTGTATTTGATCGATACCCGTATGAGAACTCTCTCCTGTTGAACGGTTTGTCCGCGTATCCGATGAAGGAGATCTCTTATTACGACATGGGTACTAGAGATACATTCGTCGGCATGTTTGACGTATTGTACAATAGACGTGCACTCATTGACGGTATTGAGAACTTCTATTATCTTCTCATTGATCCGATTACCAGAGAGATTCTTGAGAGACTTCATCAGCCTACTGAGTTCACTGAGCTGCTTCTGTATGCGAATGGATTGCTTGCTGATAATACTTACAAGATTGAGTCGGATTACAATCAGTCTCGACTCCGTTCGAATGAGATCATCAACGTTTATCTGTACCAGCATCTGTGCGATGCTTATGCCGCATATAAGTATGGCAGAGCAACAAAGTTCTCTATTCCGGAAGACTGTGTTATTAAGTCTCTTATGAAGGCTGAGATCGTTGATTCTCATTCTAAGCTGAATATGACGCTCGAAGCAGAGAACGATCGACAGGTTAAGCTGAAGGGTCCTGGTGGACTTAACGTTGATAGAGCACTTACTATCGAGAAGCGCGCATATCATCCTACTATGCAGGGCCTGATTGGCATCAACTCTGTACCTTCTGGCGAAGTCGGTATTAACCGACACATGTCTCTGAACTCTAACATCATCGATGCTCGTGGATTCCTCCAGGTAGGTAAGGGCGATTATGATGGTACTGAGATCATGACTCCTGGTGAGTTAATGAATACCTTTGCTTGTGAGTCTGCTGACGTAGAACGCGTAGCAATGGCTATCTCTCAGTCTAAGCATCTTGTTCCTACTGCATCTTCTGGCCCGTCCCTGGTTAACTATGACATGGAACGCGTTGCTCCTCATATGTCTAATGACTTTGCTTTCTCTGCAAAGAAGGATGGTAAGGTTGTAGATATTCAGGAAGATATCATGATCATCCAGTATACCGACGGAACGTACGATGATATCGATCTTTCCTATCATGCAGACAAGAACACTGATGGCGGTTTCTTTGTTATGAACCAGATGGAGTCGGATCTTAAACCTGGTGATAAGTTTAAGAAGAATGAGATTCTTGCATTTGATCGTAAGTATGTATCTCCAAAGGATGCGTTCGGTGATAATGCTGCTAATATTGGCACACTTGCTCGAGTTGCTATTGTATCCAATGGTGGTGTATTTGAAGATGCTTGTTATCTTACCGAGAAGGTTGCAAAGAGACTAGCATCTAAGATTACCAAGGAGAAGATTGTAACCGTATCTCAGTATACGAATATCAAGTACATCGCAAAGGTTGGTCAGCAGGTTAAAGCAAATGATCCTATTCTGATCTTCGATGATACTCAGGATGAGTTTACTTCTCAGATGCTTGCTTCTATGGCTGCTGAAGCAGAAGATTCCGATCTTATTAATGCTACAACAGCTCCGGTTGTTACCAAGGTATCTGGCGTTGTAAGCGATATCAAGATTTACTATACGGTTCCGATTGAAGACTTGTCTCCTTCTCTCCAGAAGATCGTGAAGCAGTATACCAACAAGACAAGTGCTAGAAAGAAGTTTATTGCTAAATACATTGATCCGAAGGATGCTAATACGATTCTTTCTCCGAGTGAGCAGATGATTCCCGATGCGGTTGGTCGAGTTTCCAATATCAAGGTTGGCGATGGCGTAATCATTAAGATTTACGTTGAATATCTTGACGTGCTTGGTGTGTCTGACAAAATTACGAATTACGGTGCTCTCAAGGGTGTTGTATCATTCACGATTCCAGAGGGCCAGGAAGCTTATACGGAAGATAACCCGGATGATAAGATTGACGTATATCTGTCGTCCATGTCTATCTATAAACGAATGTCTTTGGACGTTGTAAAGGTCGGTGGTATTACGAAGATTCTCGTTGAGAAGAAACGTAAACTGAGACAGAAGTACGGAGAAGCTGTTAAGGCTGAACTGCGTAAGAAGTAAAGAAGTGAGGGCTTTCGGGCCCTCACTTTTTCGTCTATATATTATACTATTGAAAGGAGATGATGAAACCATGTGGATGGTAATTTGATATGTAATATTACACATATCACAAAACTTTCGATTGTATCATTGTATCACCATTAAAGGTTAGTCCAAAATTTAAATGCTACCCGAGTATCGATCGGGTAGCACTTGGATAATAATCTAAGAAAGGAGGTGATCCACATGATTTCAAAGTTTATTGACGATTTTGGCCGTCGAGAAGGGCTCACATTCCATAATCTCGAGGCTATGCTTCGTCATGCTAGTTGCATTAAATAACTAGCACTGAACTCCCAGCTTGACGCCCTGGGAGTTCTTTTTTCCTCCAAAAAGATTATTATTTAGATGTTTATCTAAATAAGATTTAAGCTATATATTATATAGAATGAAAGGAGGTAGTTTAATGTACTACAAGTATAAACCCCAGAGAGGATCTCTTCGTGATTCTCTCGCAGAAGCCGCTGTATTCTGCACTGAATTGGAGATGAAAGCTGCTATAGCAAAGTCCTATAACGAAGTGTTTGCGCAGGAATTGTTTGCTCCGCAGGATGTTGAGATCAACCAGACTTATACGTTTGATGATCAGAGAATTGGATGGACTAACTGTCATCAGGTTCTGTTGAAAGTCAATGGTACTTCTTGTGCCGTCGGTATTGTCTCTATCGTCGATAATCCAACGTTGTAAATTACGAATCTCTCAACAGATTATTACAATCTATTAAAGGGATGTGTTTACAAGTGGCTATTGATATTAGGGCAAGACTGAAGCAGAAAGCAACCGTACCGAAAACTGCACTGGCATTAGACGATGTGAATAGAGATCTCATCGTGTCGTTATTCTCTGTAGGAATCTATGGAGCAGAAGCGCGTGATGAAGAAATCCATAATATCATCATTGGCGGTGGAGTTCTGGTAAAGGACGCTAAGAAGATTATGCGTGAGGAATTCAACGCAATCAAGTCCACTCTCAAGAAAGGAAAAGACGGTGTATACCATGATAAGAATGGTTTCATTGTACTTGAGCCGGCTTAATTAAGAAGGAGGAATCTATAATGGAAGAAGAAATCAAGATCACAGGTCTGGTAGATAAGGTTATCGAGGACCTCAGAAAGAATGAGTCCACCCGTTTCTCTAAGGGCGACTTCCAGTCTCTTGTTTATGCAGTACTGCAGGACAAGACCTTCAATGTAGAGAAGTTTGTTGTTAAGGGCAACGAGATCGTTAAGTCTACGCATTCTGTAAATGCAGATATGCGCAAGTTCCTTGACAAGCTCCTGAAGCATGCTGGTATGAGCAAGCCGGAGGAGCGTGAGTCTGTAATCGACTCTTTTGCCTATGGTGTGAATGATATTGCTTGGGTCGCTGATGCAGTTGACGAAGCAATGTGGATTTATACTGAGTCTGGCAAGAACATGCGCATCTTCCGCGATAAGATGCGTCAGCTGTCCTTCAAGAAGAAGGCACGCACTGGCAAGCACGAGGGCAAGATTGGCTACACCAAGAGTGTTGCTGATAAGGCTCTGATGCTGGAGCGCAAGCTGAAGCCGAAGGCTGCTGAGTAAGAATAAGAACAAACCCCTCCGTAATTGGAGGGGTTCTTTTTTTTTGTAAATTACACTACGGACAATAATATAAGTTGGTTTTACAACTTCCTTTCATGATAATTGGTGGCTGGCGCTCGCATCTCTGCCAGCCACCTCTTTACTGCCCAAATACCCCTATGGGACATTTCATTAAAGTCCATAGAAAGGGGTGACCAATATGGCACAAAGAGATTCCCATGGCAGTAAGAGAAGTATCCAAAGTATTCTCTCTAAGGCCATGATTAAACCGCTCAAGATTACAGCGAATCTTGGCGAAATGATGGTAAAGGGCTCGATGCGAGAGTATTTTCAAACCGAGCTTCCTGCACTGGACGGATTCCTCAGTGATAACGCTGACCTTGGTAAGAATCTTGTTTATTCTATTCAAAAGCCGAAGGACGCGATTTCTAAAGCTTTAGATCGTTTCGATAAGACCGAAACAGTCCAGGCTGCTAGAAAGATTGCCGATGCAGCTATCGCTGACTTGAAGTCTGGTGAGTTCTATAAAGAATACCGAGACCGAGATGGCAATGACGATCTTCTTGGTGATTTTGGTGGGTTTGATTTTGACGGCTTCGATGACGATGGCAATTGGGACGACTCGTTTGATGACAATTCTTCTAGCGGCGACGATAATGCAATGCAGATCGCTGAGATGCAGGAGAATAATGCGGACAATCGTACAGAAGCGATGCTCGCAGCAATCGGATCCTCTACTGAAGCTACAAACAGAACAAACCTTGCTATTCACAAAGACGATATTAAGTCTGCATTGAAGCGTCACGCTCAGACAATGACATCGCTTGCTAATGTCACTACGATGACTGCGGCTATTCATGAGACGATGAATAATCATCTCACTGCAATGACTGAAATGTCCCGCGAGATGCATAATCAGATGCTCGGTGAGGTAAAGGAGATTAAGAATCTTCTTACTGAAATTCGTGATCATCAGATTCCGAAGAAGGTCGAGAAGAAGGCACGGGAAGATAAGTTCCCGATTGACCGCTATACTGGCGCATTAGATATCAAGAAGTATTTCAAGGGGGCAGCTGCGAAAGCCCTCGATATTACCGGTCTTGATATGGTTACAAGTGCAATCGACCCGGAGACTATCGCAGAACTATATAGTCAGAACCCGTGGCAGATTGTTACCGATAAACTTCTTAGAATGATTATTCCTAAATCAACTAAGAAGAAGCTGAATGAGTTTGATAATCAGGTTAAGGGTTTCTTCCCGTCTCTGCTAAACCGTATTTACAACTATGGTGAGAAGCATTCTGTTGACGAAGGTCGAGAAGGCATTCTCGCAATGATCGCTCAAATCTTCGGTGTAAAGGCTGACCAGAAGGGTTATATTGATCCTGCTAAGTATAATAAGGAAAAGGTCGATTTTACCGGTAAGGTTGCTAAGGCTATTACCGAAGTCATGCCTGCACAGCTTAGTAAGATCATATCCTTGCTGTCAGGAGAACCTACCAGGTTATATGACTATGAGAAGGGTAAGTTCGTAAATGCTACCAAGACGTTTGCAGAAGTGGCCAGACGTTCTGAAGACAATGTGTCGGACATGTTCGAGTCTAGAAACATGCTTCTGTCACGTGTCAACTCGGCAAACTTCAAATACACCAGTGATGAGCAAAAACAAGAACTTAGAGATGACATCTTTAAATTCTTAAAAGAAGCTGGAAATCGTCAATACTTTATTGATCAGGGAGGCTTTAGATCGGATGAAAAAGTTTCTAAAGCTGACAGAACTGCCGCATTTGAAAAATTTAAGGATAAATATGCAGACGCGCTCCCTGTCGATGAAGATAATATGGCAGCGATCTTTGCAATCATTAGTTCTCTTAGTCATGCTGAGCTCGGGCAGTTAAACTCTGATATTATCAATTCCAGAAGAAACCGACAGGATCGTATTGAACGAATTAACGAAGACCTGTCTAAGTCTGGATTGATGTCGCTCTACAACGGTCTTAATATGTCTGCAAAGGAGCAGCGTGCAATCATGAATAAGGTTATGGATACTGAGAATTCTGTAACTTCTATGAATGATAATGAGTACCACAAGCTCCTTGGTGATACTATCTCTGAATATAAGTCTACCAGTATGACTGGCATTCTTACCGATATCAAGGCTATTCTTAACCGTGGTATCATTGTGTATAGCTCGAACCTTTCGTCTTCGAACGGTGCAACTCCGTCTAACGGATATAAGGCTGCTCTTGATGCGCAGGCTGATACCATGAAGGCTCTTGGCAAGCCTACCGGAGATACTTTCCAGTCTACTGCGGATTCCATTCTTGACGAGCAGCGTAAGAAGGAAGAAGAGGCTGATAAGAAGAAAAAGTATAAGGAAGAGCTTATTGCTAAGAGCAAGAATGGTGGCACTGCAGTATTCGGCGAGTCTGATATTTCTGATATGATCGATGCCTTTGTTGGCACTGAGTACGAAACGGTAAAGATCTATGAGAGCGAAGACGAAAGAAAGGCTTACGAAAAGAAGAAAGAGCGAGTTGATAAGATAAAAGGCAAGATGGGCAAGCCTGGCGAAAAGCTCAGTGCTCTCTTTAGAAAGCCTTTTGAATTGCTTGAACGTGGATTGAGTTTCATGGATGAACACATGTATCGAATCGCGTTTGGCGATGAAGCTGCAAAGATTCTTGAAAAGGGTAAGAAAAGCGATGCCAGCATTTTTGACGGTGTACTTAATATGGTTAAGATGCACCTCACTAAATTTGCTGATTGGTTCAAGACATCTATTTTGGACAGGCTTTTCAATGATGAAGATGCTCCGTTTAGAAAAGCAAAAGACTTTGCTAGGAAATGGACAATAGATAAGGCTAAGTCTGGCTGGACAAAGCTGAAGGAGTTTACCATAGGTACTAAGGGTGAGGATGGCACTTATTCCGGCGGTAAGTTCTCTGACTTTGCAACCAGAATGTCGGACTCTGCCAAGAGCACCAAAGACAAAGTTAAAGAGAACGCTTCTGGTATTCTCGATCAATTTAAGAACACGATTAATACGGTTCTTTATGGCGATGGAGAATGGAGACAGGGTGTTGACGCTAACGGTAATAAAGTAGGTGATCCTTACTTTATGCGAGGCACCGGCGGCGTAGTCGGTATGTTCAAGGAAGCTAGCACCAACCTTAAGAACTTCTTGTTTGGTACTGATCCCAATTCTGATTCTAAGAATATTTGGGATAAGACTGTCAAGGAAACCAAAACCGCTCTTCCTGGAGCTATCACTGGTGCCGCAATGGGCGGTATTGGTACAATAGGTGCTGGATTACTTACTGGTCTATGGTTACCCGGCGGTCCTGTATTCGGAGCAATGCTCGGTTCTGCAGCTGGTTTTATCGGTGCTTCTGACACGCTTAAGAACTATATTTTCGGTCCTGCTATTGATCCTACTGATCCTTCTAAGGGTCGTAAGGGTGGTTTAATTGAGAAGAACGTTCAAGATGCTGTAAAGCAATATGTACCTAAGATTGCTCTTGGCGCAGGCATCGGTGCAATTGCTGGTAACTTTGGTATCCTCCCTGCAGGACTCGGTCCGGTAGCTGGAGCAGCTATTGGTTCGTTCGGTGGACTGATTGGTGCCAATAAGGAATTCAGAGAAGTCATATTCGGTAATGAAGATGACGATGATTCCGGTTACATTAGTAAGAATACTCGCAAGAAGATTGCCCAGTCTCTTCCGGCTGCAATCACTGGTGGTCTCGGCGTAAATGTGATTGTCGGACGTATGAACGGCATGGGATTGCTTCCGTCTCTTATCTCTATGCCTGGTGGTCCGGTTGTTACTGCCATTGGTGCGCTGACAGGCGTATTCGCTGGTAAGCATCTCCAGAATTTCTTCTTCGGTGAGAAGGATAAGGATGGCAAGTGGATCCCCGGTAAGGAAGGCGTTTTCGGTAAGATGTTTAACTTTGGTAAGGAGAAGATCTTCGACCCGTTCTTTAACAGAGTTAACCAGATGGCTAAGAGCATTGGTAAGTGGTTTGGTGATCAGATCATGGAGCCGCTTAAGAAGGCTATGGACCCGATCAAGGAAGCGCTTAAAAACGGCGGTGGTGTAATCAGGAAGACGTTCAAGTTCTTCGGTAATATCCTCAAGGGTGCTATTGACGGTGTATTCAGTCGTATCTTTGGTAAGCCGTTGAGCGAGATGGCTGATAACCTAATGAAGAAGGTTCGCGGAGCAACTAACTTCATTGTAACTTCTATCGGTAAGGCACTTGGTGCTGCAATTTCTGCACCGTTCAGACTGATTGGCGGCATTGGCGAACATCTCGGCAAGAAGCAGGCTAAGCAGCGCAACAAACGTTTCAAGGAATGGAAGAAAGAACATCCTGACGGAACAGAGCAGGAGTTCAATGAATATGATCGCCAGAATGGTCACTTCGTTTCTAACCTTGTAGCTGATGCACATGATAAAGCAAATGCTCCGGGTTCGTCTAAGAAGAATCCTAAACTAGTTGCTGAAGAGCAGGCTAAGGCCGATCGCGAAGCTATGAACAAAGCTGCGATAAACGATGCCGGTCTTACTGATAAGGTGATGCGGCAGAATGATAAGACTAATCCTATCAATTCTGCACAGGCTAGAACTGCATCTGCTACTGAACAAACTTCTAAAAAGCTCGACACTCTTATCGGTCTCGTTAAGGGCAAAAACTTGTCGTCTACGGATAAGATCGATGCTTCTGGTAAGAAGCATTCAACAACGTTAGGAACACAGCTCGGCGATAACCCTCTCCAGTTTTTTGCAGATTCTGCAATGGACGAAAAGGCTGCTAAGGGAAACAAGAAGAAAAAGTCCGGGAAGAAAAATAACGGCAAGCGTAAAACCACAGCACAGTTATATGATAAATTCATCGATAAACTGGAAGACGACAGCGTGGACCAGATTTCGTTTGATGATATGCCAGATATTATCAACGGCGGTGACGGATCCGATGCTACTCAAGTGACTCGTGGTGATGACGGCCAGCTTGTGATGAAGGGTTTCCGAGGAAAACGAACCCGAAGCAAAGCTAAAATGAAGAAGACTAAGATCTTCGATAAGTTTAGTTGGACGGGTGACGTTGGAGGAGTTAAACGAAATGGCATCATATACACGATGCTGTATAAGAGATTTAACTCTAGAATCGCTAATGCTAGCACGCCAGAAGAGAAGCAGCGCATAATGGACGAAATTATCGTTAATGCGCCTGAGGGACAGGTAGATCTGTATCGTACAGTTCTTACTGATATCGCTAGATTGAATAATCCTGACGATTCTTATACTGGCGGTATGGGCGGCACTCCCGCTTCTGGCGATGATAAGAAATCCGGCGGTCTGTTAGATCTTCTTACTTCTAATGCTGGTATGATTGGTGGTATTGCTGCGCTCCTGCTCTCCATGGTAGGCGGCGGAGGTGGTAGCACCATCGCAACTGTTATCAAGGGTGTAATTGGAGCTAAGGTTGCATCCAAGGTAATCAAGATCGGTAAGGGTATCTGGGACTTTGGTAAAAAGACTAAGAGCGCTATTTCCGGCATTAACAAAGCCCTAACTACTAATCCAGCATTGAACGCTTTTTCTGGCGCAGGCATCGGTGCATACCAGTTAATGGACAAGGACGAGACTAACGATTCGTTTGCGGCCCACAACTTTGTAAACGCTGGTCGTTCCGCTTGGGCTGGTATAAACCAGGCTGCTGAAGCTGGTGTAAAATCGCTTGCTGAAACCGGCGAAGTTAGATCGCTTACCCAGAAGATTGCAATGGCTATTAGAAATAAAGTTTCTAAGGTTGCTGCATCGACTGCTGTTAAGAAACTGGCCGGAAACAAATTTGTAACCGCATTGAGAAATGTTTCTCAAACCGTATCCAAATTCATCACGAGTCACGTGCCTGGTCTTTTGAAGAAAGCTAGTAAGAGTGGCGCTGAAGCTGGTGTTAGACAGGCAAGCGCTATACCTATTGCAGGTCTCATCATTACTGCCGCATTTGGTGTATGGGACATCTTTTCTGGTATGGCAGACTCGTACAAGTATTTCGGCGTTAAACCTTCCGAAGCAACGCTTGGCATGAAACTGTCGTCCGGCTTCTGTAAGTTAGTTGTTGGACTTCTTACTGCAATTCCTGGAATTGGCATGTTCCTTTCTATGATTCCGGTTAAACCTTTGGCTACTGCTTTGTATAAGCTTTTTGCTGGAGACGATGCTGTTAAAGAGCTGGCTGCTAAGCAGGAAAACATGCAACAGCAAGTTGACTCGTATAACCAAGCTAATGGTACTGACTATGATGTTTCTGAGTATCTTGATAAGGTTGATCCAGATACCGGAGAGGAAAAGAAACATTGGTGGCAGAAGGCTGGATCTGCAATAAAGAGCTTCTTTACCGGTGACGATGGTTCTAATCGAGCCATGGATGAGTCGCAAGTTATGACAATGAGCGGCGGCAAGTACATGACTACGCAGAAACCTGCAAAGGGAATTCGATATACTACCACGAATCTTAACGTTAATGGCAAAAGCACAAAATATTATATTTTGGATAAATCCTCGTATGATGAGTGGAAGAAAAAGAATTCCTCCGGTTCTGGACGCGGACGCTGGGGCCATGGTCCGAATACGGTATTCTCGCAGACTGACCCGAAATGGACTTCTCAGGATCCTACTATGAAGGACTCCGGCTGTGGTCCTACTGTAGCTGCAATGATGGCCGAGCGCCTTGGTAGAGGTGCAAACCCTGTCGAAGCATCTCAGATGGCTTATGCCGGTGGTTATAGAGACTCTAGCGGCGGTACTAACCCAGATTTCTTTAGTGCATATGGTAATGCGCATGGAGTTAGCATGCATGAAGGCTCTACTGATTCCGGATCTATCGGAACAAGTCTCGACAGCGGCTCTCCTGTAGCCCTTATGGGACAAGGCGGTGCATTCGGTTCGGGCAGCCATTATTTGCTTGCTGACAAGAAGAACGGTAATAATGTAAGCCTTATCGATCCAATCGGCGGTAAACGCATTAGTTCTAGTCTGACCTCTCTTGCAAATAAGACTACTGCGGCTATTTACGGTACTGGAAGCCCGAGTAATGTTCCAACTGCTGCACCTGTAGCATATGCACCGAATAGTAAGCGCGAGGCGAAAGTTCTTACAGGAAACAGGCTTACCGCACGCGAAATTGGAAGAAAAACAGCTAAGGTTGGTAGAGTACTTCCAGATGGTTATGGTACAGGGCGATTTAGCGGATATTGGGGCAGAGGCAGTGCTAAGGAACAGGCTGCTGCGGTTCTTAAAGTTGCTGAAGGCGAGGTTGGCTATCATGAGAAAGCATCTTCTAGTCAGCTAGACGATAAGACCGCAAACCCCGGTGCTAACAACTATACCAAATACGGTGCTTGGTATGGTCTTAATGGACCGGGTGCACCGTGGTGTGCTATGTTTGTAGCTTGGTGTTGCTCCAAAGCTGGCGTGAGCACCAGTGTTGTTCCGAAAACCGCTAGTGTTTCGGAATTTACGAGCTTTGCTAAAAGCCATAATCAGTTCCACTCTAAGGGAAGCTACACACCTCAACCGGGCGATATTATTATTTATGGCTCTGGAGGAGGCGACCATACTGGCCTTGTATATGGCACCGACGGAACAAACGTTATTACTATCGAAGGTAACACTTCTGGCGGTAATGAGTCTAACGGCGTTCTGTGTAAGAAGAAATCTGTTCCGATGAGCGAATCTTGGATTTACGGATATTTCTCTCCTGCATATGACGGAAAAACCGTGGCGTTTGACGGTACATCTAGCGATTCGTCTGATGATTCTTCCGAAGAATCCAGCGCTCCAACAGGATTAGCTATATTGTCAAGCGCACTCGACGATAAATTCAAACCTATCACCGAGGCATTGACTAAGTTTAGCGATCCGTTAACCAATAAGCTCAATACAATTTTGGGTAACTCGACGTCTAGCGATTCGTCTGATGATTCTGGCTCTACTTCTGCAGATTCCGGATCGGCAACGAGCGGTAGCGATACTGACCGAAAGGGTAAGACATGGACACTCCCTGCCGGATTGGGTACTACTAAAACGTATATGGGTTGGCAATGCATAACCGATAAGTCGTCTGATCAGTACAAGTTGATGCAGAAAACTGGCATGCCGTTTGACACTGAAGGCTACGGTAAGGTCAATGGCCGATATGTCCTTGCTATGACACCAAAATACGGTAAGATCGGCGATTATGTCGATATTAAAATGACCGATGGTTCTGTGATCCACGGTATTCTTGGCGATGAAAAGAATACCAACGATCCGGGAGCTAACGAATGGGGTCATGATAACGGAAATACTGTTCTTGAATTTGTTGTAGACAAATCAAGCTGGTATGGTAAGAAAAGTAATCCTGGTACAGATTCGAACCATCCTGAATGGAAGGGAATCGGCGTAAAATCTGTAACCAACCAAGGCAGCTACTATGAAAATGGTAAAGGCCGAGGAACGAGAGCACCTATTACACAGCAGCCGATAACGATTGCTAATAATATTCCGAGAGAGAATCTTACCAGTAATTTGGCGGAAAGAGTTAAATCTACCAATATCAACCTTGGTCGAGGTCGAGCAAAAGCTGATTCTGAAGCCAGAATTAGTTCCATGACAGAACGAATGCAAGCTGCAGCGCAATCTGTTAATGGCCGGGGTCCTGGAAACGCAGATAACGACGTTTTGAACAAGATGCTTGACATCTTCCAGCAGATCGTTCCGATTCTCCAGAACATCGAAACCAATACGGCTAAGTCTCAACATGTTGAAGTTGGCAGAGGTCCTGAAACCAGAAACTCTGTAGAGCACAGCAGTTTCGGTAAAGGTACTGAACCTACTGTAACTCCGAGAACCAAACGCGCTCGTATTGGTGCAGTGGTTGATGTAGGTACTTCTTCTATTGATAAGATAACCCGCAGATAACGGAGACAAAACTATAAGGACATACCCCGCAGGTTTGATCCTGCGGGGTTTTCTTTCTTATATTAAGGAGGTTTTCGTATGTCTAGTTTATATACAATAATGGTCACTGCACCATTCGCCAATACATATAATCAGATTGATAGTATACAAATTGATAAAGACTATCGAATCAAAAAGGGTTTTACATTTGAGTCAACTGTTAAAGCTAGTAATGGTCGATACTTTATCGAAAATTGCGATGACGCTAAATATATCGGCAGATGGGTTCCGGTTGTTGCTTGTAGAGTCACTAAGACCGAAGAGTTTAATGACACTGATATTTCTGAGAATTTTCCATTTGATTCTGAGCCGTGTGATGTAAATATCAGACTCATCACAGATACCTGTACTATCACAGACTATCCGAGAGCTACTGCATATGAAGTAAAACTGTTTACCGGTGCAGTACTGGTTTGCGATCGTGCGCTTCATATTAATATCGATGCGAATCAGCTTGTTCGCTATAGAATCTCTGATGCCGATCGTGATGAACTTATCGGTAAGTGGGTGCAGCTTGATTCTCGCGTGACGATTGATTATAGCGACGACCAGTATACCGAAACTATTGAGGATGCTGAAGCTGATGTTCTAGAGAATACCACATTCTCTGAGAAACTCGTTTGGGCTGGTCTAGGCGGCGCATCTTCTAGTGGTGCATCGACATCCAAAAATGAGCCGAAGCGCGGATCGAGTTATTTAGGTGGCGTTGGAGGAGCTCAAACTACAACCAGGGCTGACGGTACTACAGTTATTAACAACCCGACCGATTCAATTAAAGAAACCTTCTGCTATATCGATGATGTCAATACTTCCGGCTATGGTGGATCTGCTCAGAAGGTAATGTTAGTAACGCATAAGAAAAACGGCAAGACGACATATTCGATCAGACGTTATCCAATTTCCAAGAATACTGGTAAACAGGTTGTTGACTACACTGTTGCATACAGCAATGTTATTGATGTTCGTATGAAGATCGGTGGTATGGATAAGGAGTATGCATCCAGAACAACCACTAATCAAGACGACTGGAAATTGTCTGCATATCAAAGCGGATTGTCTACTTCTGGTGATTCGTCTGGTGCAGCAGCTAACGTCGACACATCTAATGCATACGAATACGGCGGCGGTGACTATACCGAAGGCGTTTCACAGATAGATCTTAGCGGCGACGGATTCAATCAGTTGATGAAGATCTATAATCTACAGTGGTCTAACAAGAGCCTCATGGATGTTCCACTTGAGCGCTATGGTTTTGTGCATGGACTCCCGTTCCAGTTTTCTCGTGTTGCTGATAGAAGACGCGGGTCGATGAATCAAACTGATAAATATCAGTCTACTGATATGTATGGTATGACATATGCTCGTGAGATTCTTGCCCAGCTTCCGATTGTCGTGTTTACCCCTGGCGAACCACAATTCCTCACCAAACTTAAAACTGGCTTTTTTGGTAATGCTAAGTCTAGTACTAGCATTAAAGATAAATGGATGCCGTTGCTTACTGTAAACGCAACTGACAACACTGTAGAATCTGCAATTCAGAGTCTTCTGAATGAAGGCGGAGATTACGATTACTATACAATGGATATTAAGATGGATTCGTACTTCGACTATGTTAATATGCTTTGCAAGATGTGCGCTCGTAATATGGGTCTTGATCAAAAGATCAAAGTTGGCTCGGCAGAAAAGAATCCGATCCATATGAACTGGAATAACTATAACAAAGACATTGACGTCAACTGCTCTAACGACTCTATGATGTCTGTTCTTGGTATGAACCAGGGCGTTGCATTTGTATTTGATCCCCAGTCATCTATTACAGATTCTATTAGTAATACAACGACCGAGTCTCAGGTTGCCGGTCTCTTGAATAATATATCTGCAACTGCTCGAGAGCTTGGATTTGTTGCTAACCAGCTTACTGATGGTACGATTGGAGCGGGAGCTGCAGCTACTAACTGGGATGAAATTGCTGCTAGCTATAAAAACGGTGGTGATGGTAAAGTACCTATCCTCGATTCTATTGCACACTACGTAGACGGTATTTCGAATGGTCTTAATGTTCGTTTCCCTGAGATCTGGTCGGATTCTAGCCAGACGAAATCGTATAGCGTTGATATGCATTTCATCTCTCCATATGCTAATAAGCTGTGTGTTTGGAAGCATGTCCTTGTTCCGTTCTGGCACATCTTTGCATTGGCTGCTCCTAGATCTGTTACCAAGGTTACTACATATGGTTCACCGTTCCTTATTAGAGCATTCTCTAAGGGATACTTTAATGTAGAGATGGGCATTATCGAGTCATTGTCCTATAAACGATTTGGTGATGGTGATGCTATTAGTGCTAATGGTATTCCGACTCAGATTGATGTTACGGTTGACTTTAAGGATATGTATCATATGCTTGCAATGACACCGTATACTAAAGGAAGCATTAGCCTGTTTTTCAATAATGCTGGTCTTATCGAGCTTATTGGCACACTTAGCGGTATTAACATGAACAGATTAGGACTTGGTGAACGACTCTCACTATACGTATATACGAAAGTAGAAAGTGTTCGTACTTTAGGCTCTAACTTCATGCAACACGTTCGAGATCGCGTTCGTGGTGTAGCAGACAAATTCTATTTCGGCATGTAACAAATATGAACCCAGGGAATAAACCCTGGGTTCTTTTTCACCTTTTAAACGAAATCATATTAAAGGAGTTGATCAATATGAATGAAAACGTACTCAATAAAGTATCATCAATGTTATCAGAATTGAAATCTATTTATGCAATCGATTCTATCTATTTTACAGAAGTGAAATTTCTGCCGCCAGAGGAACTAAGACTTAATTATTCTAAACATTGCGAAGTTCTTAGTGTTAAGAGATTACAAGTGACATCAGTTTCATTCAATGATTTCTCATATGAAATTTATGTGGAAGACCGAACGGATTATACTAATCGCATATTTACAATTCCAAATGATTATATTGGAAAGACTGTGTTTTTCGATGAAGAATCTGCCAATGCTAGATTGGAAGCATTAAAGTCGGCCCCACCCAGATATTCAATTGACGACATTGTGCTTGCTATGGACGGCGGAATCATGGGACCGTTAAATTCGTTCAGTACTTATATTAGCGAACATAAGGGTGATATCTCTGACGGCTACCATACGTTCAACGAGTTATATGATCACAGAGCAGCTCTAACTGCAGCGCTGTTTAAGTCACTTCCGAGCGATACAGTATATAAGTCTAAGAAGCACCATGATGGCACCATGTATGATGGAATGTTTATCGTAGGTACTAACCTTCCAGGCATTGGCGCAATATCGTATCACTATGATCTCGATCCATGGTGGGATATCTTTAACATCAGAGAAGTTGAGAATGCTCCTGAATGGGACGGCCATACTCCTAATGATGTTATTGAACGCCTTAAAGCCTATGCTAAAAAGTAATTTGTAACTTACACAACATCCTACATAAAAATACATATGTAGGGTGTGATATCCTTGAAGATAAAATCCAGAAACGAACTTCTTAATGAATATAACAACAAATATCCTGAACAGATTCAGGATCCGACTTCACGCTTGAAGAAATATTTCGAAGATAACGACCTGGACTTCGATAAGGCTCTGACAAAAGCTGATAAAAAATTACGAGCGATTATCAAGAACCGTTCGTATAAAACAGTTCGCATTACTATGTATGAGTATCCGATGAAGACTGATAGACCTAGGCACACTAAGTTTGGGTCCACATATTCACCGAATGCAAAACTGAATAGAACATACTTCAGTAAAGCGTTGAAAAAAGTTTTAGGGGATATTAAACTGATTTCAACGCCTGCAGAGATACAAATAGATGCATATCTGGAGATGCCCAATAGAGTTCCGCCTGATGAAGTAATACTATATGAAGCTGGAGTGCTTAAAGTAGAAGACACACCTGACTATGATAATATCGCTAAATGCTATACCGATATGCAGTTAGAGAATCTAGTCTTGGACGATGATCTATACTACAAAGCAACCATTCGTAAGTTTTATAGCGTATTACCAAGAGTGGAACTCACGATTCGTTATCTTGCTTCACATGAGTCGGATTATGTGTTCAAGAAGTTAAAAACTCGTAAGAGTGTAAAGGAAGCCCTCTCGAATAATCAAATTGAATTTGAACGTATGAAAGAGGGATAATACTAATGAGTAAAACTACTAAGATGTCGGCATATCGTCGATTTGCAATCACTACTGCTGTATTTTGTTATTTCGATATGAAGGATTTTGGTGAGAAGCTTTGTGAGGTTCTTGCTGAGTCTAAGAAGAATCTGAAGGTTGGAGAAACGAGAGAGAAGTCTGTAACCCTTAAGCGAGATAGAGATACTTCTATTACCGAAGAGATTATGCATACTGCAGCAGCTGAAGCGCTTAGACGAATGATTGCAGAAGATTCCAGAGTCGAAACTCATATTGCAGACACGTATGAGTTCGATTATGAAGACGATATGATTGACAATAAGTTTGCATCTGAAGAGTTTGATATTACGGTTTCTGGAAAGAACGTGGTAGTTGATTGGGAACGATGAAAATTTACCGGAAGCGAAATGCTTCCGGTAATCTCTTTTGGAGGTGTTATTATGGTCTCAGCATTTCTGCTGTTAGTTGCGATGATATGGTGTCATCTTGACAACGATTTTCGCAAGCAAGGTATTCTAGCAAGCATGAAACAGAAGTCCTGGTGGGAACAGCAAGATGGATACAACGATACGTATGAGTTCGACTATATCGCTGCTCTATGGGCACATGCTATCTGGTGGGGAATTGAACTCCATATTCCGGTTATCACTTATATTTGGTATAAGGGTCAGCTTACTCCGGCGCATATTGGGCTTTTAGTGCTCGTTATGGTAGTCCAGATTACGACTCATAAGAGTATTGATGATGCTAAAGCCAATCTAAAACTAATCAATTTGGTGATTGATCAGTCACTTCATGTATTACAGATTGCTGTATCTTTTGTCTGCGCACTTATTATTGTTAGCTTGTAGTAAAATATGGAGGGGCAATTAAGCCCCTCCATATTATTTCTCTTACTTACCCTGATAGATATCCCAAGAAGCCTTGCGAATATCAGCTTCAGTATAACGCTTGAAACCAAATGCACTCATGGTTTCGTACAGGCTATACATCATCATAGAACGAGCACGAATTTCTTCGGCATTTTCTTCCAGTACTCTAGCAATAGAAAGTCTACCACCTTCCGGAAGGTTAGCATCTACGTCGCGTACAGCACTCTCGCATACGAAAGTGTTGATTGCATTCATAAGGGACGTCGGACCACGACGCTCCATACGAGCCACAGTCTCTTCCAGACCCTTGGTATCACCAGCAGCCTTAGCAAGATCAATAGCATCCTTGATCTCTTCAGACTTCTTCTTCTCGTCTACCATTGCCTGGACGGAAGCCTTTGCAACAACGTCAGCTGTAACGGTAGGAGCCTTTGCGTCGAACATTCTGTTCAGCTCAGACTTATCCTCTTCGGATACTTCATCACCCTGATCGTCGTCGGTCAGCTCAAGCTTCTTATCAGCTGCATCATCAGCCTTCTCCTTAGCAAGCTCCTCACACTTCTCTGCACACTCACGAACGAAGGTGGTAGCCTCACAGAGCTTCTTCTTGGTCTCGTTGATGGTACAAGTCTTCAGACACATCTCGTCCTTAAAGAACTCAGAAGCCATCTTACGAGCCATCTCGGCACGAGCCTTCGGACACTCAACGTTACGCTCTACATGAGTCTGCATATTCTTGCAGCAAGACTCATCCAGATCATTTGCCATAGCGTGCATCTTAACAAAGCACTCAGTGAGCAGGTTGTTAAATACACGACGCTCATATTCTCTATAGGAAATACGATTAGTCAATTTAAACACTCCTTATTAGGTATTATAGGGTTGTCAGTTCTCGTCAATTTCGATGACGATATCACTCGTGTTGAATACTTCAGGGATATACTTCTTGATATTCTCAAGAATTGTAAGATCCGGTTTACGATAGGTAAACTCCTGATAGGTAGAGTCGTAGTTGTCTACGCCCATATACTTGATAGACTTAACCGCAGTGAACGACTGCTCTACTCCAGTGCAGATGTTGGAGATAAACAGACTCGTATCAATGATGTAATTGTCTCTCATGTATTCGTAGATGTACTGACGAATATCATCAATTGGAACATCCACACCATATACTTTGAATCGAAGTTCCGGATTAAGATTACGAAGCGGCTGCTCGTCCTCTACGTATTTTACCGTACCATCTTCATTCTTCTGGATAACACCATTCTCGTCAACCGCAGGGGTTGTACCAGTTACAGTGATATACTGAGAAGGCCCATACGTATTGATGAACTTAAGACTTACATCAAAGTCTGTAGTAGTCTTAACCAGATCGGTATAGCTAGCATGCATGGCCATCATATTCGGATACAACTCAACCAGATGTTCTTTTGCGAAATCATACTGAATAAACGGAACCTCATCCAGAATATATCTAAATGTGCCCTCTTCAAGATCTCGAACTTCAAGCGACAATCCAGACCGAGCATACTTATTCATTTCAATAAGAAGATTGATGGGGTACGAATTCATAACGGTAAACGAATTCATCGCCGTATGCGTAGATTTGATATTAGGAACAATATCAAAGATCTCCTGCGTATTCTCATCATCAACAGTCTTATCTCCGGTTTTGTATACAACATGCACATCGATATACATATCCTTGTAATCGATCGTGCTGTTATATGCGCTGGTAGAACCGCTAGTAAACAACCCGTCAACAATCTGAAGCGTGTTAACCTCTGTTACAAAATCGTTTGTTGTGATAGACTTTTCAAATGTGAATAGTCTAGAAGTGGAATCATAGTCGGTTATTTCCATCGGGAGATATGCCGCAATTGCGCCTTCCCGCTTAAAGATTACATAGACTACAATTTTCGACTTGTCAGTGACTTCGCCCTTGACGTTTACGATATCAAGATCATCGGTGGTGTTAAGTGTACCACTAACGGTAAACTTGTATTTGTTTCCGTCAGTATCACTCAGCGGATCTCTGAAAATGTCAATCTTATTTAGAATGAGATTGTAAGAGAAGTTCGGGTTAACGTCTTTGGTAGTCATATAATACGATGCATCGATCGTATTACAGAAATACGTCAGAATATGCGATTCATTAACCTTTACCAAGAAAGGTAGGTTTAATACATATCTGATATCACTGATATCAGCGTCTCTAGCAACAGGCGTTACTTCATGAGTATCCGGATCCAGTTTGAACTTTCTGTCCGCCTTTAACACCATAGTTTTGCCGCCGTTTTCGAGATAATCGAAATCTTCATCAACGAGGATCAACTTCTTCGTACAAGTCGGGCTGATCTCACCGTTATAACGAAGGAGTGTGTATAAGTAATACAAGCGGTCTTCAATATCATTGCGCTTCTTGATGATCTGCACATTTGCTGTAGTATCGTTAATGAAATTGATGATGTCCAATTCCGTGGTAACGTTATTGCGCATTGTTTTTGCTCGAATCAATCGATGCCGCAGATCGGCAAGTGTGTCGCCATTAGATCCACCAGCAGGTGTGCTGATCAACTCTGCATCAATATTGATACCGGTATAATTGTAAGCATTATCCTTATACAACGTGAACGTCGTAGAAGTGTTATCGATAGCAATACTACCGTCAGTACCATAAGTCTCCTGAATTTCAACCCTGATCATGCTATTTACGGTGATAGGTAAATTCGGATTCATCAGAATACTCAGAACGTTTCTGTCATCGTCATTATAGAGAATCGACTGAGATACAGAATCAGTGAGATAATACTCCTTATCAAGAGCTTTATACTCACTACTATTTGGTAAGCAATACGAAACGTCAAATCCAGCCAGATAGTTATCATAATCGTAGGTAAGGCCTTCATACGTAAACTGAAGAATATCAGTTACAACATGCTCCTGTATATTGTATGATACCTGTCTGCACTTCAGGATAAGTGCAATAACATCAACGCCGAGATCGCTCTTATCTTCGAACACCTGAATGTAAGAACTATCGTTAGTATTAGTTGCCGAATAGGTAGCAGAGAATACGTAATCACCGGTGTTTCTTGGTATTGCTCGTACGATTATATCTGACTCGAAGGTATACGGTATACCATTAGACATTATCGTGGATCGCTTATCGATCCTAAACGTCCTGGATCTATCGGACAGCTGTTCGCCCTTCTCGATGATGTCAGCCTTCGTGATATATAAAATAGCAAACGCGGTATACGGTACAGCATCATACACACCGAGTTCTCGAAGCTTAGCCGTCTGTCTAACATGAACCTCATTACTAGACAATTCAGGGCAATAATCTTCTGCTCGATTCTGTTCCAATATGATACTGTCAGCCCAAGCATGAGCCAATGCTTCGGTAACGTAGCCAAATGTGCTGACTCTATTTTTATCGGTATCGGATGAAAAATACTTAGGAGCAATCGTATTGACGATAGTATCGAGAGCGTCTCGCTGATCCACAATCTTTTCAATAGCCATTATAAATCACCTCTTTACTATTAAAACGCTGCTGTTGAAGTTGTCCAGTTCCTATTAGAATTTCCAACCGGAACATATTCCAGATAGTAAGTCTTTTCGTTATAGATATTCGTACCAACCTTTATAACAGGACCGGACGAATATACATCGTTTATGACGTTGAAATTATCAGACTTAATTCTGGTAACTGCTCTACTGTTAGCATCCGTATTCTGAATAGACAGACAGTTTATATCTGCAAGGATTCCAGGATCAAGCGGATCTCTTCTGATATTATAATCAAAATCAATCGATACAGTATCCTGCAGTATCATATTGTCATTCCAGCTATAGTTCGACAGCGGAACTCTTTTTGGGTGAAGACCTACAAGTTCTTCCCAATATACAAGGGTTCTACCGTCGCGCTTCGTTACAAGATAGAATAGCGATGCATCATAATCAAGAATGCCATTCCATATTGCATCGAAACTCGGTTCAAGATAATCTTCTCTGGAGATATTGTAGATGTAGGTTACCCAGAACCACATGAGTCTCATAATGGACTGAACTTTATCATTCCTGAACTCTATTGAAATCGTACCGCCATGCTTGTACTCTTCGTTATGCTTACCATATTTAATAGTATGGCCATAATAAGTCTCAGCCTTATCAACACTTTTGAGTTCCATATCGTTAACGTTGTAATTCTTAGCGAAGTTGGTAACGACAGGAAGCCACCTGGTTTTTGCATCATACTTGAGCATATTGAAAAAGCTGACATCTGTTTGTGACTTAATAAGTCCAGCAGTAGTAGGAAGCATTCTAAGCTTGTCCATATTGCTAGGAGTAAGATACAAGCTCGGTCTTGTCATGAATATGTGACCAAGATATGCTTCCGGCATTTGTTCATACGGAGGAAGCGCAGTAAGATTGAAGTACTTATGGGATTGGTCAGCAGTCATTCTAGAGACGCCGCCATCTTCCTTTAGATAGTACGGGTTCCAATGGTTATAACCATCAGATCTATCATTGTAAGTTTCTGTGTATGTAGCTGATTTAACAGTTGCTGTATTCTTGTCAGTCGATGACGATGAACTAGATTTCGATGTGTAATAGCCCAATTCTTTCTGAGCGTTCTTCATCATAGCTTTTGTTGCAGCTGCTATCGCAAGTTGCATTGGAGTAGCCATTTTAGGTTAAATCCCCCTTTCTAGCAGGATTATTAAAATGTCCAAATACCTATGTTAACGGTTAAAACTAAATATTTATATCACAATAAAATAACTAAAATGTGAGGTGCTATATAATGA
>ERZ1026868.447-NODE-447-length-27384-cov-71.593143_pt1 | contig 27384 bp, 57 predicted proteins | sample MGYA00380164_ERZ1026868 | MGnify/ENA primary metagenome ERZ1026868 (study PRJEB33269, sample SAMEA4719800) | human gut metagenome | biome: human-associated habitat; feature: organic feature; material: feces | place: Cameroon | collected 2013-10 ... | reverse complement strand
AAATCCCCTGCTTTGCCGAAGCCCTGCGTGCCACGCGGGGTACTTTGTAGGCAAAGTGTGGGATTTTGTTTTATTTGCACTAGTTTTGTCGAAACCCTTGCCTTGCAAGCAGAAACGTGATATTTTAGTTTTGCTTCCAATGCGAAGTCCTTTAATAGTTAAGCGCTCATGCGGATTTTTCCGTGTGGGCGCTTTTCTTTTTTTGTCCAAAGTAAGCAAGCTGTAATCAAGGTCTAAGCAAGATTTAAGCAAGATTTTTGTCCTTCGTTGTACGTTCGTTGTCTTTCGCTTTCTGCCGGTGCAGTACACTGGATGCGGAAATCAAGAAAGGAGAACGTGCTATGGGCTATCCGTATACAGGCTGGCAACAGCCAAACATCTACAACCAGCCCCCATTTGGTGGCTATGGTCAGCAGATGCAACCGCAGATGAACGCACAACCCGCTCAACAGATTGGCGGTCAGAATCCATTCACAATGGTTCCAACCATTGCAGACGTGGAAAAGGTTGTGGCACAACCCGGTGAGACCAAGTGGATTATGGTGCAGAACGACCCGGTGCTTGCGGTCAAGACAGCCAACACGATGGGTTACGCATCCAGTGAATATTACCGGCTGACTAAGTTTGACCCTACCGCTGTTCAGACGGTCGGAGAACCGCAATACCTGACTGCCGCACAAGCTGACGAAAAGATACAAGCTGCAGTAAAGGCAGAGGTTGACCGTGTTATGGCACAGTACCAGACCGCTCCGGCACGAACTACAAGAGCAAAGGAGAATTGATATGGGCAACCCTTTAATGCAGTTTATGAGCAACAACATGGGCGCATCTCCCAACCCTCTTGGCAACATAACGCAGATTTTGCAGCAGTTCAACCAGTTCCGTTCTTCCTTTAAGGGCGACCCGAAGCAGCAAGTAGAGATGCTGCGGAAATCCGGGCAGATGTCGGATGAACAATTCAAACAGCTGGAAGCTATTGCGAATCAGATTCTTCCGTTCCTGAAATAACCGAAAAATCGTGCGCACGATTTGAAATATTTTCATTCTAACTTTCCGAAAGGAGAAAACAGCAATGGATAACACTACCATGAATATGCCGGTCGTTCCCGCTGCTTACGGCAACAATGACGGCTGGGGTTTTGGCTCTGGCGGCATTTTCTACATCGTCATCCTGTTCCTCTTCTTTGCCATGATGATGGGCGGCAACGGCCTGTGGGGCAATCGGAACGGTGACTACGGCCAGTATGCCACCGCAGCGACGCAGCAGGAGATTCTGTTCAACCAGCACTTCAACCAGCTGAATGACCGCCTGACCAGCATCGGCAACGGCATCTGTGACTTGGGCTACCGCAATGCTCGTGACTTTGGCGACCTGTCTAAGGAAAACGCACTGGGTCAGTCCAACATCATCCAGAGCGTGATGGGAACCGGCAACAACATTCAGAGCCAGCTGGCAGAATGCTGCTGCGAGAACCGGCTTGCGACCACAAATCTGGCTGCTCAGATGGACAAGCAGACCTGTGCGATCAACTCCAACATTGATGCCAAGTTTGCAGAACTCCAGAAGCAGCAGTATGAGCAGACCATCGCGGCACAGAACCAGCGCATCAACCAGCTTGAGCTGGCATCCCAGATGAACGGCGTTGTCCGTTATCCCAACGGATACACTTACAACGCCGGGCCGTCCCCCTTCTGTGGCTGCAACGGCTGCGGCAACATCTAAACACTGTACGCCCTGTTAGGCGAGGATTGGCGGGGTGGCAAATGCTGCCCCGCTTTTATTGTGAAAGGAGTTATCTACTATGGCTAAATCTGCTATCTATGCGGTCAACACTGCATCGCCCGCTCTGAATGTTGGCGACATCGTCCCTGTTACCACCACCAACCGTCGCTACGGTCAAAACATCCGTCTGGACGGAAACACCATCACCCTGCTTGGTCAGGGCTACTATCTGGTCAACGTGTCTGCTACGCTGATTCCTGCTGCCGCTGGCACTGTTACTGTGACTGGTCAGAAAGACGGCGTGGCTGTCATCGGTGCTACCGGGTCTGCTACTGTGGCTGCTGTTTCCACCGCAGCCAACATCGGTCTGACCTTTATCGTCCGCAATGACTGCTGCTGCAACAGTTCCATCCTGTCGTTCGTCCTGACTGGTGCTGCTTCTACCCTGTCCAATTTTGCTGTGACCGTTGAGAAGCTGTAAGGGGGTGCTTGTATGTACCATCTTGATAAGTTGCGTGAACGGATGTGCGAAGAACTGGAAGAAGTCTCCGAGTGTGGACGCTTCGGTATGCCAGAACTTGAACTCTCCCACAAGCTGATTGCAAGCGTCAATGGCATAGACTGCCTGATGGCTCACAAGAAAGCCCATGTGGAGCGCAAGGAAAAGGACAATGATGACTTCGCGTGGCAGGAAATTGATGCCGAGCACCATCCTGAGCATCTGTCCAAAGCCGATGCCGAATTGTGGACTTCACACATGAAGAACTCTGATGGCACGGTCGGCGCACACTGGACGTTCGAGCAGACGCAGGATGTTGCTAAACAGCGCAACATCAACTGCGACCCGAATGATTTCTGGGCAGTCATGAACATGATGTACTCGGATTATTGTCAGGTCGCAAAGCGCCAGTCTGTTGACACTCCGGGCTTCTACGCTGACATGGCAAAGGCGTTCCTTGAGGACACGGATGCTGTGGACGGCAAGGCATATCTCTACTGGGATTGCATCGCTGACAAGTAAAACACAAGGGATGGGGTACGCATTTGACACCCCATCCCAATTTTTATGCTCTTAATTGGTCTAATGATACAAATTCTATGTTGTCTGGAAGTTCTACGGTCAGCTTTTCTCCAACTGCGATTCCTCGTTTTGCCTTATAACTAGAAATGTACCTTAACAGTTGGTTGAGGGCGTGTTCATTGAAGTCCCTTAATTTAACCTCGACCGGAATCTTTTCACCGTTCCGTTCGACCCATGCGTCAGGAATATCTTTCAAGTTACTTTTCACAGTTATCGGTTTTCCACAACCTAACGATTCGCATTTTTCTTTGAATAGATTTTGATAATAGAATTCATCTTTCCATGTTTCCCTTACGTTTTCAAACATTAAGCGTGACGCAACGCTATGGAAGTTCTCTATATTTCCGTTCTTTTTGCAAACTTCGTTATATTTTTTCTCAAAGTCGGCTTCTCCAATATCTTTTTCTAAGCTAACCAAATCCATGTACGCGCTTACAATGTCCAACATCAACTTCTGATTTTGAATGTTAATCTTCTTCAAACAATCAGACCGCCCCAAAATAAATCCATATTGAATTAAAAACATTCCTGCATCATTAAGGCTGTCAATCATTTTGGATGTTTCTTCTGGTAGCTTTTGACCAGTAACTTCTTCGGACATTGATTTAATAGTATCAGCGTTAAGCAATGGCATATCCATAAAATCATTCTCCAACCGCAATAAGGCTCAACTGCTCGTTGACAGGCTCATGCCCTGCTTCTTTCAGCTTCTTGTAAAGGAACGCCTGTCCTTTGCGTGTCCAGTACGTCCGCTCTTTGGTCTTACCGTTGCCAATGTCAAACGGAATACCCACAACATAGCCCTTGCCCTGATACTTCCGATAGAGGATCCATTGCTTGTTGACTTTGTACTGGATTCCCATTTCTTCCAGAATGGAATTGAATTTTTGGCTCGTCATGCCGTAGTTTTGAGCAATCTGCTTTACGGTCAGTTTTTCATCCGACATAAGAACAGCGTGTGCATAATCGGACGCTGGCTTCAACTTTGCGTTTTCCTGCACAAGCTGAATGTTCGTGTTTTGCAACTGCTCAACCTTCTTGTTGGCGATCAGAACCGCACGGCTCAAAATCATGTCATCGGATTCCGGCATGGTCAGCTTGCGTTCCATAGCATTGAACGCTTGGATATACTTCAACTTCCACTCCATCGCCTTAGAACCAGTAAAGCCCATTGCGAGAAGCGAAAATCCGTCCCTGTTCATTAGATAAGTACGTTGCGGTCTACCGTATCGGTCTTGCGTTTCTGTCTCGAAAAACATCTCCCCAAAATTGGGGACATCTTTTTTAACCGCATCAATGTCACGCATCACGTGGTCGTGTCGCTTCTCGAAATTCTCTGCGAGTTCTTTGCTCGACACCATCTTCTGACCGTTGCAATCATAGAATGACACGCCCATGACTTCCTGCTCCTGCTGAACAGGTGTATCCTGCGGAATCTGAACCAGTTCCTTTCTCGCTTCTTCCTGACCCACACGGTATCCACCGTCATAGGCTTTGTTGTGGAAATCTGCAAGCATCCCGGCAAGTTCAACATCGTCTTGCGTCAGACCATTCTTGCTACTGAGAGCGAACTTACCAATCATTTCCTCTTTACTGATACGGTTGTTGTAATCAGACATAACTACTCCTTAAAATTGTTTGTAAAACCCAAAGAGGAGTAGTATAATAGATTTACAGCTCTTGTGAGTTTGTGGAATAATCCCCTTGCACTATCGTCCGCCAAGATGAAGTAGTGCCAGGGGATTTCTTATTTTTCAGAGAGTTCTTCGTCCAGTTTCGCCCGAAACCAGTCAATGCGTGTCTGGCCTCTTTCTGCCAGCTTTGCATCGAGTTCTTCTGCTTTTTCTTTATCAACCATAAAGACAAGCTGTTTCTTGATTTTACGGCGATTTCTGTAATACTCAGCTCTGCTTTTATTTGCCACAGTGTAGCCCTCCTTTGAGTGGCTAACATCATTATAGCATGGTGCTAACCACTTGTCAAGTGTACGAAAACTACACGCATTTCAACGTCAGTTCGTTAGAAAATGCGTGTTTTTTTATTTTTGGTTCAATCTTCGAGAAAATCTTCCAGTTCAATCTTCCCCTCTGCCGCCGCAACCGCCAGAGCGTACACGAACTGCCCAATCGTCATGCCATGCCGCCTTGCTTCACGGTTGATATACTTGCGTTCTTCCTCGCTCATAAGGATGGTAATGCGCTTTGAACGCTTGCCATCACCGCTTGCAACGCCCTGATGTGATACTGGCATTGGGATTTTTTTCTTTGCCAGACCAGCTTCTACCAGTGCGCCGGACACATCGCCTTGTTCGATAAGACGCTGAACTTCCCTCGCCTGTTTCAGCTTCTTCGGCTTGCTTTCGCTGACTATGGCATTGTTTGGCTGTGCTTTGCTGTCTTTGGCTTGCTTCGGCTTAATATCGCTTAATGTAGCTTCATTAGGCTGTGCATGGCTGTCTGTGGCATCACTAGGCTTAATCCGCTCGTGTTCGGCTTTGTTCGGCTTTGCTTGGCTTACTTCTTCTTCCTTTGGCTCACTTCGGCTTAATGTCGGTTCCGAAAAAACAGGCTGGAAATCGAACCCGCCAAGCAGACCTGTGGATTTTTTGCTTGTTGATTTCATTTTTCCTTCTCCTCCTTACCGCCTATTCCCAGAAATTTAAGAATTTCGTCCGGGATTCCGCTTGCGGAATTGATTTTTTCTACAATTTCCATCAATTCATCTTTATTCAGCGAAACGGTTGCTGTGTTTTCTTTGCAAGGCTCTTTCGGTACTTCCGTCCAGTATTCTACATCGAGCTTATGATAACCAGTTTGGGAATCATACCACTGATGCTCATCATCATGTATGTTATAAATACGTCTCGCTGTAAGATAAAACCCGTCTTTAGTATATACCAAAAAATCAGTCGTTTCCTTGTGCATACGGTACGAACTAGATTTCGGCGGGTCATACTTCGCGCTATGCCATATCTTGTTACTCATTTTGTATCCCCCTCCACAATCATCTTCGCCAACGCCTTGAAATCCTCTGCGCTGGTACTCTTTGCCGTGTCACCGTTAAACAAGCTGTGCCGCTCTGCCTGAGCCTTGCGAACGCCCATAGACGGTCTAATCTTCACGTCTAACAGGGTTGTTCCCATGCTCTGTGCAATCACAGGAAGCTGCTCCACAACCTCTTTGGATAGGTTTTCCCTGCTCTTGTACTGGTTCAGAAGTAGACCTTCAATCTTCAAGGTTTGGTTGAAGTATCTGCGAACATCGCTGATAGTCTGCGAAAGCTGGCTCAGACCGGCCAGTGCGTAACGGTCTGCTGTGATAGGAACGATAATGCTGTTGGCGGCGATCAGTGCGTTCACAAGCGCAAGCCCAAGCTGAGGGGGAGTGTCCAACACAATGTAATCATACTGCTCAGACACGCTCTCAAGGGCTTCTCGCAGCCGGAAGTTCTTGCCCATGTCCCGGACAAGCTGCTCGTCAATGTCCTTCAATGCGCTGTCGGACGGCAGAATGTCACCAGCTTCACAGTGTTGGATTCCTTCTTCGACCGTGCCTTGCCGGGTCATCACATCAAACAGGGTGCATACATCCTCTGTCTGTGCACCGTAGGTGTCCGTTGCGTTGCACTGGGCATCGCAGTCCACCAACAAAACTTTCTTGCCAAGCAACTGCAACGCACCTGCTAGACAGGTGCTTGTGGTGGTCTTTCCTGTGCCGCCCTTCTGGTTGGCGACAGCTATGATTTTTGCCATTTTATCACTCTTTCTTTATTCAAGATAGTCGAACCCGAATGTCGCAAACTTGCTTAACTGAGAATCTTTAATAACCGTCCGAAGGTAAGCTTCTGGCACTTCAACATCCGGCTTGCCCTTTACGGCTTGCTCGTATGCGCCATGCACAATGTTCACAACAGCATCCTTCTTCTTGTCTTTGCGAATATTCGGGTATTCAGATTTTATTCGCCTTGCCACAGACCTTGCAATGCTTGCACACTGCTTTTCGTCAACGCCCGGCATCAGACTTGCCCAGTCAACATCTTCGTATGCGCCGTTTCTAGGGCTTTTTACAGGCTTTTCGTTGTCAGAGACGTCTCTTAATGGGGTTGTCTCAATCTCGCTGGATTCGGCATCTATGACCGGCTCAGAGCGTTTTATCTTTACGTCGAAGATAATCGATACTATTCTGTGCCCAACAGTCCGTTTTTTGTACGATACAGAAATGTCGGAAATTTCATTGATTTCGGCAACGGCAACGTCCAAAACTTTTGCTCTAAAAAATTTGAACTGGTCATAACTGCTTGCTGTCGCACCAAGCTGCTCTTTCAACTTCTTGATGCTGATTTCATGCCCTTTCGTCCCCATGTTCATCCAGTCCCGAAGAATTGAATAAAGCAAGATGCTATACTGAGACTTCATGCTTGCCGTGTATCGCAGACGGTATCGGACATAGCCTTTTTCTGCAATATCAAAGAACACTGGTTGCAACAGAGGGTTGCATCTGATCGAGACCATGTATGTAAAGCACTCCGGGTCAAATCGAATCTGCGCCATAGCAAACAGGGTGTACAGAGTGTATTCGTCCTTCCCTTCAAGAGGGACGGCTACTGTATTCTCAATGAAGTGCCTAAGCTGTTGCTTCAAATCTTTACTGTTCAGACGGATACCTAAAAAATCGCAGTATTCTTTTAGCGTGAACTGAACAGTTGCGCTTTCAGGGTCGCGAGGGTTGATTCTTGACAGGTATACTTCCAGCAGACGAAGTTCCCCAGCGGTATAGTCTCTGAACTTTGCCCACACAAGAGCCTTGCTCTTTTCTACGAGATTGTTCATTGACAAGTCTCCCAAGTTCTCACATCCTTCCCACTTGTTGATATCAGTATATCACATAACGGTTGAATTATCAAGAGTTCATTTCTACCATCATGCAGATTTGGTATACCTGTCCGTGCAGATTTTGTATACCTCTATGCAGTTTTAGTATACCTTCGTGCAGATTTGGTATACCTCCTTACATATATTAAACAAGAGACTAAACAAGAGAGATAAATAACATCTACTAAATAGCAAAGAAGCAGACACTTTTCAACACACACTTCTTGAATTTTCAAATCTTGTTGAAAACAGCAGCATCCAAAGCCAATAAATGCAAGCCAGAAGCAAGCCTAGAAGTGCACCATCTACAATTAGGCGCATTAAACGAGGACAAAACGTGGATGAAAAGGTATACAAAAACTGCACAGAGCATTCTTTCGATAGCGATTTTATTGCGCAAAAATATAAATATACGATAATATGTTATTATTGCGCAATGACGCTCAACTATGCGTACACCATGTATGAACTAAAGGTATACTAAATCTGCATGAAATGGGACAAAATGTGCGCAAAATTAAACGTACTTACGTTATTGGTGCTTTCTAACGTGTACAAAAAGTGGATGAAAAACTTTTAATTCAATGCTATGGGGGACAGATTGACAAGCCGACCAATCACAGGCAATAGATTGACGATAATTCGTTATTTATTTCGCGTGAATGTTGCCGATTTACAGCCTATGGGGGACGGATTGACAAGGTAAATTTGCCCGATAGGTGTACAAAAAGTGGATGAACGTGGACAAAACGTTCTTCAAAAACTGCGATAATTCGACAATCAGCCAGTTATATTATTGGGATTCACGGTATAGGAATCGTTGGACTTCATGGCTGCTTCTGTTCCAGCATCCTGCGCCTGATAAAGAATTTCCATCTTTGGGGCGGTTCCGTCCGGGTCTGGGTCTGTTCCGGTGGCCTGTGCCATCTCATAGCTACCAGACACCATCCGGCAGACAGTGACCCTGTCCTTGAGCGGTGTATGGAGGTTTGCCAGAATCTCCGTCAGCACGCCGATGTGGTCTGAGCCGTGATCTCCGTACCGGATGTATAACAAGGCATCTATCTCATAGGAGGAACACTCCATCATAGCATCTATGAGAATCCGCCGCTTCTCCAAATCGGAAAGGTCGTCTTCCAGGTGTTCCAGCAGCCCTGGGTGAATACAAGCGTCCATGTATCGAGCCACCGATACGCCGCAACAAGTGAACCAGCGCATAGCCATCGGAAAGGAAATGGCTGCCAGACCTTGCTCCCAATTTGCTATCGTGCCGCGATTCACGCCCATTCTTGCCGCCAATTTCTGCTGGCTCAAGCCGGAACGCATTCGAGCTATTTCTAATGCTTTGGCTGTTCTTACTAAATATTCATCCATAAATTCTCACCCTTTCAACAAAATCCAGCAAAACTGCCGGGTTCGACAAGCCAAAAAATGGAAAAAGCTGCTATGGAGAACCAACAGCAGCCTGTGTTATAACTGTATTGTCAAAAAATTCCAAAGAGGAGTGGAACAAAAATGAAAGAAACTGTAATCTGGAACCATGAACGTATGCCGATCATCGACGGAATGCCCGCCAGCGTTCCCGATGGGCAACCGCACACACCTGAACCGTGGGAGGAAAGCGAATGAAACGAACCGTAGATACTCTGATTATCCCATACGCTCGCAAACGGACGCTGGAGCTTGTCCTGAGCCTTTCTGGGTACGATGCTGATAAAGATGCTTACCTCGAAGCAAAAGGCATCCTGGAACGCGCTGTAGCCGCCTTAGATGATGGGCGTGACCCGGCAGATAACATTGAACGCATTGACGGGCAGCTCGTAGAGCTGTGATTGGAGGAAAGATGGATAGGCGTTGTCCCTTTTGACTTGAACACTCGCGGCTTCCCTGATGTGAAGTAATAGATGTGAAGAAAACGTTCGATTTTCACGAAGTTGTTCAAAATACATTGACTTGACAACTAGAAGATGTATAATCGTATCAAATGAACATCTGAACTTACCGATCGGGAGGATATGCCACAATGAGTGAACAAGAAAGAGCCAAGATTGACAGATTTATTGCATGGCTGCTGGAACACCCTGAGAAAATTCCGACAGCTAAAGAAATAATAACTAACGCATGACAAAACCCCTTGCGCATAAGGCTACCAAAAGCCCGGTGCAAGGGGTTTTATTTGTACCGGGTCAATCTTCACAGATCTTCATCAGTTTTAAGAACCGGCTAGAATCAGATTTTACGGTTTCAGTTCCGCTGTGGCCATCTTCATACGTCACATAAAACGTGACGCTGGTTTTAGATTTTGCGGATGCTGCTCCGTAAACAGCACCGGGCAAACCGGCTACCGCGCCGCCAACAGCGGAGCGGACTGCGGCACTTCCTGCTTTCTTGCTTTCTCCTGAACCTACAATCTTTGCAGACACAGGCGTCTGATACATTTTTGTTTTGAGCTTTTCTCTTTCAAGAAACATATCATATCCGTGTTTGCCTTTTATCAACATCGCAACTCCGATGGCTGCAACGATTAAAAAGGCGGTTGACGAATACATAAGAAAAATAAAAGAAGCAACCAAGAAAAGCGCACCAAAGGCAAACAGAAGCCTATCGCCCATGTGAGAGCTTTTGTCGTTTAGCAGCTCTTCTTTGCTAAATTTCTTTTTACTCACGCCATCACCTCACATAGTTCTGATAAGCTTCATCAAAGCTTCACGCTTTTCTTTCGGCATCTCTACTAGCTTTTGCTCAATCCACTTAATATCCGCGTCAACTTCACTTTGCGGCTGCTGTGGCGGGTTTTCTTTTTGCTCGCCAGAAACCAAAGCATCCACGCTTGTTTCAAAATAAGAAGCTATCTTATCAAGCGTTTCATATTTCAATGTTTGCTTTCTCCCGTTCTTCAAATCGGTCAAAGACCCACGGCTTGCGCCCGATTCCTTGCACATAGTGGTCACGTTTACTCCACGCTGCTTGCAGAGCTTTTCAATATTTTCGTACAAGTTTGCCATAATTCCAGTCCTCGCATTGTAAGGTTTGCTGAAATTACGCGAACGCTTAAAAAGGCCTTGCATTTTACGCGAAAGCGTATTATACTAAGACCGTACCGCGAAGGCGTAATGAATGATTTCTAGCAACTTCATTATATTACACTTATGCGTAAAAATCAATAGCCGGAGGTGAAATAATGGCTGAAAAAAAACCTCTGTGTGACTTTGGCAAACAAATCGAGATTGCTCTTATCCAAAAAGACAAGACCAACGACTGGTTGATTGAAAAAGTCAAGGAGGATACTGGACGATATTTTGACCGCTCTTACCTCTTCAAGGTTAAGACCGGAAAGCTGGAAACGCCCGGAATCAAGAAAAGCATCTGCCGGATTTTGAATATTCAGGATTCGGGAGCATAAGAAAGGAGAGAAAATGGCAAACATTCAAATTTTTGAATATCAGAACAACAAGGTTCGCACGGTCGATGTGGACGGCGAAGCGTGGTTCGTTCTGAAAGATGTGTGCGCTGTGCTTGGTATTAGCAATAACCGTATGGCTGCTGACCGATTGGATGATGACGAAAAGGGTGTCAGCCTGATTGACACCCTTGGCGGAAAACAGGAAATGGTAATTGTCAACGAGAGCGGTTTGTATCATGTCATTCTTCGCAGCGACAAACCAGAAGCGGCTCCTTTCCGCAGATGGGTTACGAACGATGTACTTCCTGCAATTCGCAAGACTGGAAGCTACAACGCACCGCAGCTTACTCGGTCGCAGCTCCTTGCAACTGCACTGATCGCAGCGCATGAGGAACTGGAAGAGAAAGACAAGCAGATTGAGGCCATGAAGCCGAAAGCGCTGTTTGCTGACGCTGTGAGTGCTAGCAAAAAGAGCATTTTGGTTGGCGAAATGGCGAAGCTGCTGTCTCAGAACGGCATTGACATCGGTCAGAACCGTTTGTTCGACTGGCTGCGCCGGAACGGCTATCTCATTAAAGACCCGAAACGTAGCGATTACAACTTGCCAACGCAGCGGAGTATGGAGATGGGGCTGTTTGAAATCAAAGAAACCACGATTCAGCACAGCGACCACATTTCCATTAACCGCACTCCTAAGATTTCCGGTCGCGGCCAAGTCTACTTTGTAAATCTCTTCTTGAAAGAAAAGAAGAACCAGAAAGCGGAGGGGTAAACATGGAACAAATCATCACCTTAAAGGTAGACCTTGAGTACCCGGACGAAGCGCACCACGCCATTGACGAAGCGACAAAGGCCTACGAGGGAAGCAAAAAGTGCTGGAATGCCTTTGAAATCAACGAAGCCAAAAGCAGAGCACGAGACATTTTGTACAACCTGTGCAATGAAGGTTACAGCATGATATGGACGGTCACGGATGGCGCTGTCGGCCTGACGATCTGGACAGATTTTAAGGAGCCTTGTTTTGGACAGTGCTATATGCCAAAAGAAAGCCTGTTTGACATCTGGGTCGAAAAGCTAGTTGCGCTGTGCGTTGCCACAGGCAAGGAAGTCCCGAAGTTCATCACAGATAAGGCTGGTGAGTGCTGGTGATGAAATTTCGTAAAGCGCAAAGCCACAAGCGCAGGCTGAAGCTTGCAATGGCTGCTGGCGTATCCAGAAACGATGCTAACAAGGTGCTGTGGATGGAGAAGTCCATCAACCAGTGCTTTGAACGTCACAATCGGGAAGCCAGACTGAAAGAGGAGATGCAGCGTGGAAGAAAAGTACTGTGAGCGCTGCGGGCTGTATCTTGGCGTTGTCAGACCGACAAGACGGTACTGTTCCGAGTGCAAGCGCAAGGTAGACAAGGAACGACATAAAGAGCATAAAATGGCTGGCGTTATTTTCAAGCCGAAAAAGGCGTTCTGCGCATACTGCGGAAAGCCGATGCTGAAAAAAGTAGCATCGCAGAAGTACCACAATGGATGCGCTAAGAAAGCCTACAACGCAAAGGCGAACCTGAACGCGAAGGCAGCGTACAAAATCAAACAGCAAGAAAACAAGAAGCTGGAAAAGACGTTTCCATCCATCGGAGAAGTACAAGCCCTTGCGGACAAGCTTGGCAAGCACTACGGCGAAGTTTCGCAGATGCTTGCAACAGGGGAGTTGACCTATGAACGGTAGATACTACGGAAAGCGGGAAATCCGCTGGCACAGCCGGGAGAAAGACCGGCTGGAACACATCCAACGCAAGCGGAGGATGGCAAACGATGAAGAAAGCAATAAGCAACTTCAACAAAAGCAGTCCGTGGCGGAAGCGCTGGCAAGAGCGTGAACCTTTAAGACTGGAACATATCGAGAAAGAAAGAGTGAACAAAAATGAAAAAAATCAAAGTAAGAATCACATTCACCGAAGCAGTTCTTGGCACTTGGCCTAGCAACTAGAACATCGCGCGAGAGTTCATCGCCAGCAAGTCCCCTGATGCAAACACCATCGAGGACGAAGTTGCCGCTCTGGGTGCTGATGCTGTGGCAGACAAGGGCATGACGGTATTCCCCCGGAACGAAGCTGGACAGCCTGTTCTGTACGACTACCAGATTAAGGGCTTCTTCAAAGATTCCTGCGGGATGCTGGGCCGCATTGGTGGCAAGACTGAGACCGGCAAGAAGAAGGCCGTGAACGAAAGCGGCAAGCTGACGGCCTACAAGAAGGTCATTGACGGCCTAATTTTCGTTCAGCCCCGAATGATTCCCATTCATGTGAACGGAGAGATTGCCGAGTGCCAGCGCCCGCTACGTGCGCAGACAGCACAAGGCGAGCGTGTAAGCCTTGCCAACAGCGAGCAGATTCCCGCTGGTTCAACCTGCGAGTTTGAAATCGTTCTTCTGGACGATTCTCACGAGAAGGTCGTGCGTGAGTGGCTGGACTACGGTGCTCTGCGTGGCATCGGCCAGTGGAGAAACAGTGGCAAAGGCCGCTATACCTACGAAATCCTCAATTAACCGCTATGGCAAGGCAACGCCGCGATAGGATTAGCAAAGGCGATGCGCTGATTTGACGAGACCTGCAAAGGCATGGCGAAGCAAGGCTCAGACGAGCAATGGAATGGCAAGGAAAAGATTGGAAAAGCAATGGCTATGTATGCAAGGCGTAGCATTGACTAGCGAAGGCAAAGCGGAGCGTTGACACGATATGAGTTGCTACGGCATAGATATGCAGTAAATAGCTCTGAGCAGCAATGGAGCAGCATGGAAGAGCAGAGCAATGGCAAAGCATGGCATAGACATGACCGGCAATGGCAAAAAAATAAACAAAAGGGGATAGATATGAAAGCGCTTATAGAAATCATTTTGATGTGGAGCGTTGCTCTTGCAGTAGTGCTGGCAGCGTTCCTTTTGAACCTGTGGCTGGTACATCTTGTTGAACTACTGGTCGGTGTAAAAGGTACATGGGGAATCATCGTGGCAGCTGCTGTAATGGCAACTGGATGGATTTTTAGTTTTGGAAACAAAAAGGAGAACCAATGAAAACTTTGAAAGGAATGGCGCTGTCCATGCTTGGTCTGGTCGCGGCAATCGCAGCAGTCGGGTGCGGCGATGCGATTCAGGGATGCCAGACCACAGCGCAGATGCTTGGCTGGGTGTTCGTATCCTGCGGGCTTCTCACAACGGCTATTGTCTTGTGTGCGCTGTCTGTCAGCGCAGAAGAGGACGAACGCAGCGAGCAAGAACGCCGCAAAATCAAGCGTGTTGCCCACCACACCAGCGAGTGGAGGGATGCACGATGAAATGCCCGATGTGCGGCAGTGACAACATTACAACGGTTGACAGCCGGTCTGACCACGACAGCATCGTTCGCAGAAAAAAATGTATTGTCTGTAACCATCGGTGGTCTACCATCGAGATCGACAAAGACCAGTGGTACAGTGCGTTGCAAATCAAAGAGGAACGTAAGAGAGGGAGACCAAAAGATGATTAACCTTGACAGATTCGGTGGCGTGACAGAGCCGGAGGACGGCGTGTATTTCCTAACCCGTGAGCAGGAAGCAGAAGCCAAAGAAGCTGAGCGTCTGGCCGAGATTGAGGACTTGCAGTCTGAAATCGAAGACAGGGAAGCGGAGTTGAAAGACCTCCGTGCGCAGTTGGCAGAACTGATGGCTGGTTGATTTTGTACAGCCAAGTTAAGCCAAAGTAAGAACAATGAAGCCTAATGAAGCCGAAGAAAGGAAAGAAAATGGGCAAATACAAGAAAGAAATTAAGCACTGCGAAAAGTGCAATAAGCCTTTTTCAGTGTTCCCGAACAGCACTGAAACGCTCTGCGCGAAATGCAAGGAAGCAGTGATTGAAGATACGTTGCGAAAGAACGGTTATGCGCCGAAGCATAGATTTGTGAGAAGCAACATGGATTCTGTTTCAGAGCGGCACGCTATCGTAGAAGCAGAATTTAAGGCATCGTGCGATTCCAACACGAGCGTTCAGAAAATTTGCCGTGACTGCGGAAAGCCTTTTGAAATCACCCGTGCAGAGCGCATTTTCTTTGAATCGCATAACATGGCACTGCCTAAGCGTTGCCCGGCTTGCCGTAAAGCGAGAAAAGAAACGAGGAAGGAGAACAACTGATGGCAGTATTAGTAATGGTCTACGGTCACTCCGGCAGCGGCAAGTCCGCTTCGCTTCGGAACTTTGACCCGGAACAGGTGGCAATCATCAACGTGCTTGGTAAGCCGCTGCCGTTCCGCAGCAACATGAAAACCTATATCACCAACGACTACGGCAAAATTGATGCTGCAATCCACAGCACCAAGCGTAAGTCCATCGTCATTGACGATGCCACCTATCTTATGACCGGCGAGTTCATGCGGAACGCAAAGGTCGCTGGATACCAGAAGTTTACCGACATGGCAGCCAACTTCAACGCCTTGCTGATGCGGGCAAAGGAACTGCCGGACGATGTGGTGGTTTATTTCTTCGGTCACAGCGAGCGTGACGGCGATGGTGGTGAGAAGTTCAAGACCATCGGCAAGCTGCTGGACGAAAAGGTCTGCGTGGAAGGGTACTTTACCATCGTTCTGAAAACCGTTGTGCAGGATGGGCGATACCTGTTCAGCACCCGCAACGATGGCATGGACACCGTGAAAACCCCTCTGGGGATGTTCAGTGATGCGCTGATCGAGAACGACCTTGCCGCCGTAGACAAGACCATCCGTGAATATTACAACATCCCGGTTCAGCCGGAAAACAAAGGAGAGTAACAGATGAAGAACATCAACTGGAATGACGTGCAGGAAGCCACCGAGCGCCGTGACTTGCCTGTTGGCGGCTACGTTGCAGGTATCTGCAAGGCGATTGACGAACCAGCAAAAGAACGCCTGAACATCGAGTGGGAAGTCGCAGAGGGCGAGTTCAAGGGCTACTGGCGTGAGCAGACCGCTTCCCTTATCGAGCGTGGTAAGCTGAATCAGGGCGAGTGGGCATGGGGCGGTAAGACCATCAAGAGTTACAAAGAGAAGGCGCTGCCGTTCTTTAAGGGCTTTATCACCGCTGTGGAGCAGTCCAATCCCGGCTACAAGTTCAACAACGATGAAAAGACCCTGCGTGGCAAGCTGGTCGGCGTGGTTCTCCGTGAGGAAGAGTACATGGGCAACGATGGCAACATCAAAACGAAATTGGTCGTTGACCGCTTCACCAGCGTCGACAAGATTCGCTCCGGCGATTATGAGGTCAGACCGAAGAAAACGCTGGCTGGTGGGTCTGGCTCTGCTCCTGACACTGGAGATTTCGCCGTGATTGAAGGCAACGCGGATGACCTCCCCTTTTGACAAGTGAAGTGCCGAACCGCCTACCTTATATAAGAGCTGTGCTATCTGGCTGGACGGGCGTTTGGGAAGATGATTACCTGTTGTCACAACTGCACATCACGCCACACGGCCTGTCACGACACTTGCGAGAAGTACAAGGCAGAAAAGAAAGACTTTGAGGAACGCAAGGCATTCGTTCATGAGCTGAACCACAGTCAGAGCGTGTACCACCGTGACTACGAGGACAAGCACCGGGAACGTGGAAAGAAGCGGTTTCTCGGAAGTGAATTTAGAGGTGAACGAGGATGAGCAAAAGAAAGTATAAGCCGGGCGGTTACATCATTTCACTTGATGAATTGATGAAGCAGGAGTTTGTTTACTGCGCCGGAAAACTTGTTCACAAAGGCTGGTTTGGTAGCTGGCAACTGCGATATGCAAATAGCGAACTTGCTCGACTGCGTATCAGAGAAGCCAAAAAAATCGAGGACAACGCATGAACACCGGCAAGCAGTTTGAAGCAGACTTCAAAGCATCTGTTCCACCCGATGCGTGGTGCTACCGGCTGAAGGACAGTGCTGCCACCTACTACGGCGGCAACGAGAACCTGTCCTTTTCCATCGACAACATCTGTGACTTCCTTGTGTACCGTTACCCGATGAACCACCTGTTTGAGCTGAAAACCATTGAAACTCCCTCTATCCCTCTGGAAAAGGTGTTCGGAAAGTACGACAAGGCAAAGTGCAAATACCGCAAGGAAAAGCACATCACGGACATGGTGGATGCAATGGGATACAGCGGTCAGACCGCCCATGTAATAGTCAATTACAGGGCAGTCAACCGCACCTTTGCAATCCCTGCCAGCAAGGTTCTGGCGTTCCGTTACAACGAGAGCCGCAAGAGCATCCCTTGGCAGTGGGCAGAGCAAGAGGGGATAGAGATCAAAGCAAAAAGGCTGCGTGTCCATTGGCGGTATGACGTGGATGGGCTACTAAAGAGATTGGAGAAAGAGCATGAAAAAATGGACTAAAGAACTTCTGGAAGAAAGTGGCTATGAAATCGAAAACGCGCAAATTGAAAGCGTTCGACTTACTATGGCAGACCACGGGGTTTTAACTTCAGATTTAGTGCTTAATGGTCACGGATGGGGCGTTTGCTATGGTGGGTATGTTCTCGGCAAGGGGCATCTTGGGAGCAAAGACTTTGAGGGATACGGCTCTGGCATGGAAGCAATTATGCGAATCATGGACACGGTTGGCGTTGAGGAATACGGTCAAATGAAAGGCAAATTTGTTCGTGTCGCTACAAAAGGTCTTGGAAGTTCTGTAAGAATCATCGGAAATATTTTGGATGATAAGTGGTTTGACTACGAATCTTTCTTTGCAGATAAAAAGGATGAAAAAAATGACAATGGTATGCGATAGGTGCGGTGAAGCGTTTCCGCTTTCCAACGATGTGAAATACATGACACCGTTTGATGACGAACTTGACCAATTTGAAAGCAATTCTATTGTAAAGTGCCTTTCTGGCGATGATAAAGGGATTTACTCGATAAGAGATGAAACCGTTGTCCTTTGCCCCTCTTGTATGGCGAAGCTGAACGACTGGCTGAAAGGAGAACAAAAGTGAGCAAGAAAGTTTCAGACATCCTGCCCAAGACGGAAATCTTGGCACAGTTGGCAGAAGAAGCGTCCGAACTGGCACAGGCTGCGTTGAAGCTGCGCCGTGCGCTGGATGGTACGAACCCGACACCGAAGAGCGTGGAGGAATGTTTAGAAAATATACAAGAAGAAATGGCGGATGTTTTTGTCTGCCTAACCATGTTTGGCAAGTCCGCCGAAAGAGACGGAATCTTGATTTATAACAGGTACATGGAAAAGGTTATCAAAATCGAAGATGAAAAAGAAGCCCGCTGGCTCTCTCGCCTTGGGACAAAGGAGCAGTCGGATGAATAAATTCGGAAACCGCCCTTCGTCCGGAAAACAGGCGATGTCAGCCAACCTTCGCAAAATCGCACGGCAGAACCAGTTGTACGGATTCCGCATGGCTCTGGATGGAATCGCCGCCACATGGGGCGCGCTGATTCAGAACCTTCGGTGCGATGCAGACCTGACCGATGAACAGGTGCAGAAGATTATCCGCATTGGTGACAGATACTGGGAGATGGTCGGCAAGTTCAAAGAAGAGGACATGACCCCTGACGAGTTCGCAGATTACATCACCGCAAAGTCAGAACAGGTCGAAAAAGAGCTGAGAGAAAGGTGGAGCTGATGGATAAGGAACAGATTGCCATTGCAAGGTTGCAGGATGCGGCACGGCTGTCTGAGCATCGGTACAAGAAACCGCTCATGGTCACATACTCTGGCGGCAAGGATTCACAGGTACTTGTAGCTCTGGCTGAACGTGCAGGAATCAACTTTGAGGTGGTCAACAGCCATACCACAGCAGATGCGCCAGAGACGGTCTATTTCATCCGTGAGCAGTTCAAAGCGATGGAAGAGCGTGGAATCAAATGCTCAATCGTTATGCCACGATACAAGGACAAGCCTGTGTCCATGTGGACGCTGATTCCGCAAAAGTTGATGCCGCCCACACGACTTGTGCGGTATTGCTGTGACGTTTTGAAAGAAAACACAGGGAAAAATCGGTTCATTGCCACTGGCGTTCGTTGGGCTGAATCCGCTCGGAGAAAGAATAGTCGTGGCGTGATGGAGATGATGCACAAAGACAAAGAGAAGCGCATCATCCTCATGGGCGACAATGACGAGAAACGCCAGCTTTTTGAAACGTGCAGCATCAAGGGCAAGATGACCGTCAATCCGATCGTGGACTGGTCTGACGATGATGTGTGGGACTACACGCACAGCGAACACTTGCCTATCAATCCGCTTTACTGCGAAGGACAGAAGCGTGTTGGTTGCATCGGCTGTCCTATGGCTAGTAGGGGAGGCAGACAGCGTGAGTTTATGCGCTGGCCTGCCTACGAAAAAATGTACATATCAGCGTTTGAACGAATGCTTAATGTCAGAAAAGCAAAAGGTCTGCCGTGCGACTGGCAAACTGGAATGGACGTTTTTCGCTGGTGGATGGAAGATGACAACATCAGCGGTCAGTTGAGCATGGACGATTTGATGGAGGATAACAATGTTTGAATTTGCAACTCGCTGGCTGGTCTGCCTAGTCCTGCTGGCGGTGGTAGTTCAGTCCGAACGGACAATCAAAGACATGGCAAACAACCTGTTTGAAAAACGGCAGGCAATGCTTGTCTGGCTGTTCATCAACGTGTGCCTAGCCGTTTGTACGGCTGTTGTGATGGGGTGGAAATGATGACTCGGGAAATTAACATGGTAGGGCGTGAAAAACTGGCTTTTTTGTATGGTATTTATAGCGTCTGTGCGGAATCCGAAACTGAGCTTAACGCCAAAGGCATTTATCAGAAAATTGCTTCCGAGTTAGCTTGGTGTTTGGGATTCAACGATAACGACAGCAAATGTTATGAAATGAATGAGGAATAACTAATGGGCAACGAATTTTATGACATTGAAAAGAGGATGAAAAGAAGCCGTAGAAAGTTTGCGATTCTGCAAGGCGTTGCGATTGCTTTTATTGCAGTCGCGGCGGTCTCGTCTATCGTCCTTTCTATCTTTATGTATAAGGGCTTGTTTTTCGCAGACATCCCCGAATGGATGAAGTGGGCGTTTGTATTTCTTGGGAGGTAAAGATGAAAATTTGCGACATTGAGAGAAAAGAAATCAATTTTGGGTGTCTGGAGTATGGAGATGTGTTTGAGATTAACGGCGAAATTCTCGTGAAAGCTAACGTGAACCTTTCGGTAAGTAAATTGTCTGGCGGTGTCAGCTTAAAAAGCGGAGAGTTTTTGCAGATAGATGAGTTTTTTCCCGTCAAGATGGTAAACGCTCATCTTCAGTTGGAAGGATAAGGAAAATCATGGACAACGAACTTTACTGCCCGATGAAGATGACCAGCAATCCGCTTGGTCGGTGCGTCTGCGAGAAAGAAAAGTGTGCATGGTATCGGCAGCTGGACAACTGCTGTTCCGTCTGGCAGATTGCATGGAAGCTGGACAACATCGAAACGAAGATGAAGAGGTGAGAGCATGAAAAAGCGGATTTACCTTGTTCTTGAAACCGAAGCGGACGAGGGTGACAAAAGCATTCGTAGCGATATTGAACAGGAATTAGGGATGGCCACGCATTATTTTGAAATCTCTTCTTATAGCGAAAATGGCTTTCAGGATAAGTGGAGAAACACAAAAGAAAACCCGCCAACAAAGGATGATTCCACATACGGAAAAGTCATTGCAATGTATGCAGACTCAAAGATTTCGCAGCCAGCTAAATGGGATTTTGTGGCCGACGCGCCGGATTTATTCAAATTTTGGATGCCATTTCCTAAACCACCAAAGGAGGTCTGATACATGGCAACACCCCCGAAGCGTGGTCGTGGCAGACCGCCGCTGACTGAAGCTGAAAAGAAGAAACGCGAAAAGCGAGCGCAAAAGGCAAAAGAAGAAGCCGCTGCGAAGCGTGAGAAAGCGCGTGAGAAGAAGCGAATACAGAACCTGAACAAGAACAAGAGCATCCGCTCACAGGTCAGCAAGAAGGTAAAGGAGCAACAGGCGTTGGCTATCGAGAAGTCGAAGATGATGAACACAGGCGATTTGCAGTCGAGAATCGGCGATGAAGAGGACAAGAAAGTTGTCGGCATGATTGCGGCAAAGTATTTTGGCGACCTTCCGAGCGTGGATATGAACAGCCCCATTGAAGTGCAGCAACGCCTTGACTTCTTCTTTGACGCTTGCATCGAAGCCAGAATCTCCCCTGTGGTGGAATGGATTGCGCTGGTGTTAGGCATCGAATGGCCTAGCCTGAGACAGATTATGACAGGAAAACGCCGTGACGACAGCTTGCAGCAGAAGTACATTCTGAAGCTGATTCTGCAAATGCAGTCCATGTGGGCATACAACGGTATGTACGGTCAGGAGAACCCGGCAGAGTGGATTTTCCGAGCCAAGAACTACTTTGGTATGCGTGACAACGTGGAAGTCACCGTTGCACCGCCTGAACAACCGTTGGGCGATGCCCAAAGCGCAGAACAGCTCGCCCAGAAGTACCAGACGGCTTTGCCGAAGGGGATTGACGTGGAGTACAGAGAGGTAAGGGAACATGACTAATGGCGATTTCATTCGCTCCATGACGGATGATGACATCAGGGAAAACCTGACACCGGGCATCTGCGAGCTTATCAAGCATCGAGACCCGGAGCGTTGCAAAAACCGAGAGCATTGCTTTCATTGCGTCAAGGACTGGCTGAAAGAAGAAAACAAAATCATGGTGAGGGCTGACCAATGAAAAAACTGATTGACTTTTCCGACCCTTGCCTACGCACGTTCCTTCCTGTCCTCTTGCAAGACCACACGACAGGAAAGAACATCATCTGGGCGACAGACCCGCCGCCTGAACTGGACGTAGGCTTTACAGATGAAATCACACTGGAACAGTTGGACAAGGTTCAGCTTGTTCCTCGTGTGCATAAACGGCTTTCAGACCAGAAGAAGCGCACCAGCAAGAAAGCAGAGGTGTTTACGCCGACTTGGGTTTGCAAAAAGATGACAGACGTTGCAGAGAAGGACTTGAAGGGCGAGGACTGGAAGGAATATATCAACAAGACCTGCCTTGAAGTCACCTGCGGTGAAGCGCCGTTCCTCACAAGCCGATACGACACCACAACAGGGCAGATGATTGCCGTGCCGGACAGAATCGGTCTGCTGGATAGAAAGCTGAATGTTCTGGCAGAGCAGTTCCATGACTACGATATGTGGATATGCTGGGCAATTAGCGCCTACGCATCGACATACGGCTATGAGTGGCAGGGAGACAACCTCTTGCTGGCAAGGTGCAATCTGTTCTTGACGCTGATCGAGAATTTTAGGTATCGGTTTGATGCTGAAATGTTGGAACTCGGTTGTATGCCTACGTTCCTTGACTGTATCGCAGACATCATCTCATGGAACGTCTGGCAGATGGATGGTCTGAAAAAGACCGTACCCGGCACGGACATTCCGTGCAAAATCAAAGACTGGAAAGCCGACAAAGAAATCCTGTTTAAGGATGTTGGGGAGGATAAATAATGTTTTCTAATATCTACGAAATCGCAAAGGATGTATCGTTCTGCGTTGCCGGATGTGCTGGTATGCTCTTTGTCGCTAGCTTTTTCTTAAAACTTACGTTTGATATGATTTCCAAAGTCTACTATTTATACCGCACCCTTGGAAGAAGGGGAAAAGAGTTTCTGGAATACAGGCGTTGTCGTGGAGATTTTGACACATATCTACGTGACCGTGAAAAGAAGAGGAAGTTTTGGGACGAATATTACAAGAAAAAATATCAGGATGAAGCAATAAAATGCACTGGCGATTGTTCTGATTGCTCGAAAGCGAATTGTTTGGACAGGGTTTGAGGTGACAACTAATGCAAACTGACAGAGGAATTTACCACAAGCGAGTATGTGACCGCTGCGGGTTCAAGCTGGAGGGCTGGAAGTATGACGAAAACGAGCTGTTCACAGGCTGGGCATGGCGAAGGGACACTGGCGACCTGTGCCCGGAGTGCTATGAAGAGTACAAGCGAGTGATCGGGCGGTTCAATGCCAACAGAAGGAGAAAGAGAGGGGAGAGATAATGGATGTTTACTGCACCACCGAACACTGCTCTTGCATGGGCATCAAACAGTTCTCCGCTGACAAGGCTATCCGATGCACAGCAGAATCCTGCAAGAACAAATCTGAGCCGTCCTGTGGCTCTTGCAAATGGTACGCAGAGCCGGAGGGCGTGTGCGTGAACGACCAGTCAGAACACGTTGCAGACTTCGTGTGGGACGAACGTGGATGCAAGGAATGGGAGAAGAAAGATGACAGCAGGGGAGAAAATCAGAAAGCGCAGGATTGAACTTGGAATCACGCAGAAAGAGGTTGCAAGGATGATTGGAACAACCAATGCGTATGTAAGTGCCATTGAAAAGCAAAAGCGTGACGTAAAAAAGGAAACGCGACTGATAAAGTTTGCAAAAGCCCTTGAATGCAGCGTTGATGATTTAAGGTCAGATGCTCCCAAAGGCATGGTAGAACCCACCAGTGACGATTTCGGAGCAATCTGCAACTGCGCTGTCCGCTACTGCTTGGGCAGACGGTCATATATGCCTAGCCTTGTATGCAGATACATCATCTCGCTTCTGCCGGAGCTGACGGACAAGACGCTTGATTGCTTTGAGCGTGACATTGCAGAACGAAAGCGGACAGGGTTCGACTTTGGCGATTCCTGCGACTATGAGACGTGGGATACGTTCTACAAGGCGGTTTGTAAAGAGATTGAAGGGAGAAAAGAACAATGAAGAAAGCAATTTTATCTGTAGCATTGGCGGCATCTATCGCATTGTGCGGATGCACAGAAGCATCTCGTGTGAATCACAATATTTCGCAGCAGGCAAAGAATTTCAACGTCACTCGCAGATTGTCTGTTGTTAATGCAAGAACTGATACGCCGATGCTTGAAATAATCGGGAACATGGACATTTCCAATAACAGCAACAATGAACTTGTGGTGACTATTGAATTGCCCGATGGCACATACAAAAAGCATTACGTCTATCTTAACGAGTACACAATGTACATTGTGGAGGATTTGAGCGGTTCTGACGTGGACAAGTATCATTACGAAATCAACATCTTGCCGCAGCAGTTACAAAACTTCGTTCTCACCTACAATCCGTAAGCGAGGTATCGGATAATGGCTAACACTCTTTGGCATACAGCAAGCGAACCGCCACGAGAGCGGACGCAGCCTTTGTTGCTTGCGACTAAGACAACGTGGCGTGATAAAGATGGAAAAATGTTGCGAGGAATCTCGCCAACAGCGTACTTTCTTGGCTGTTATGCAGACGGTCAGTTCTGGGATGAGATAGGCGAGAGACTGCCGAAAGATGTTACGGTGACGCATTGGATGGCGTTTCCGATGGTATGAGGTGATAAACATGACGAACAAGAAGTTTGGCATTATCATTATGGATTTGAGCCTTTTTGACTTTGGCCCGAAGCCGCCTTGTGGGTACATCAAGGTAAAACATATCCGTCCAGCTTACGGCAAAGGCGCAAGACCTGTCAAGGTGCATAAGCGAATCATGAGAACGAGAGAGGGGTTTAGAAAATGACAGAACTTAAGAGATGCCCATTCTGCGGTGCGGAACCGCCCAAAATAGGGTTGTTTGGACACGGTATGACTTATTTTGTGATATGTAAAAGTTGCGGAGTAGAGACATCTGATGCGATTAGTGAAGAAAAAGCTATCGAAGCATGGAACAAACGCTACAAAGAGGACTGAAAATGGACAAAAAACGGGACAGTTTTGTATTCAGGCGAAACTACTTTGAAGCGATTTCTGCGTTGAAAAATAAAGAGAAACTTGAACTTTACGATGCAATTTGTGGATATGTTTTTGAAGAAAACGAACCAACTTTTAATTCAAAAAAAGCGGAATCTTGTTTCATTTTGATTAAATTCTTGCTCGACAGAGAACAAGAAAGAAGCGATATTGCGTCAAAAGGTTGGTCTACACGAAAGTCATCTCATCGTCATATCAAAAATGACATGAACATCATATCATCTATGACATCAAAGTCAACTGACGATGAACGCATGGTATCAATTGACAGCCAGATGAACGTCAAGGCCTTGCCGGAAAGCGCAGTCAAGAAGAAACCTGACATCTTCTCCGACTTTGCTCATGGCGATAAAGCCTTACTGGAATCCCTGCGAGAGTTCGCACAGATGCGTACAAGAATCAAGAAGCCTATGACAGACCGGGCAAAACAGATGCTCTGCAACAAGCTGGAAAAGTTTGATCGGCATGACTGGAAAGCCATTCTCGACCAGAGCATCTATGCTGGATGGCAGGACATTTACGCATTGAAACAGGATGACCAGTACGAGCAAAGTACGGAGATGGAGTTTCCTAGACTATGACAATGGACGTTCAAACGGTATTTATCGGCGGTCTAACGCTGTGCAAGAGAGATGTTGCGACTGAAGTCATGGTTGAAGTTGATGATTCTGACTTCGAAACAAAAGAGCTGCAAGAGGCTTTCAATGCCATTAAGGGCTATTGGGAACTTCGTGGGTATGTAGACGTTGTAGACCTCAGAGAAACGCACAAGAACGTTGCAGATTTGATTGTGGAGTGTAGCAAAGCGTGTGAAGCTGAGTGCGTTGTCCTTAGCCGTGAACGCATGGGAGAATGGGCTAAACGGATAAAGGAAAATGCTGCATTAAGGCGCTTCCAGTCGCTTGCCGTTGAATCTGCCAGCGCATTGACAACCTATGATGACTTGTCTGAAATCTACCAGCAGATGGGCGAAGCAATGAGCCTGAAAGCTGAGGAAGAAGATGCGTGGACATACGAGGATGTGCTGAACGACTATGTGCTTCACATGGACGAGAAGCCTGTGTATATCAAGACAGGTCTAGAGCGTCTGGATGAAGCACTTCACATCTCGCCGGGTGATTTCATAATCATCGGCGGCAGACCGTCTGCGGGCAAGACAGCCCTATCTTTGCAAATAGCAGCAAGCATGGCAAAGCAGAACTATACTGTGTACTATTTCAGCTTAGAAACCAGCAAACGCAAGCTGGGCGCACGTCTAATGGCTAATCAGATATACTGCCCTCTGGACACGGTGAAAAATAAGGCTGTCAGCTTGAATGAGATTGACGGACAGGCAAAAAACATGAAGATGCCCTTATATATCCGCTCCGCTGCCGGAAAGAACGTGGCGTGGATGAAGGCTCAGGCTCTCCGTAAAAAGGCTCAGGTCATCTTCGTAGACTATCTTCAACTCATCCATGAAACAGGCGCAAAGGACAGATATGCCGCCATTACAGCCATATCCATTGCCTTACACGAACTGGCACAGACCACAGGCATTGTCGTGGTGGCACTAGCACAGCTTAATCGAAACCCATCCAAGCCCGGAGCAACGCCTACTAACTCCGACTTGCGAGAGAGCGGGCAGATTGAACAGGACGCAGATGCAATCATCCTTCTGTCCGGCGATAACCCCGACAAGTATCTGTTCCGGCTGAGCAAGAACAAGGAGGGTGAGATAGGCGACCTTCCCATTACGTTTAACAAGCAAATCCAACGGTTTCAAGAGTATACTTGGATGGATTGAAAGGAGAACGAAAAGATGACGCAGAATCGATACAAAAAACTGTTAATGTCCATTGGCTTGCAACGCAATGAAGCTGATTTTGCCGTAAGACTTTTTATCGGGACTCATCGGGGCGATGAAAGACGCCATGCAAACATCTTCCAGACGTACGATGGGCTTTGGGAAACATTTCAGTGGGTTATGAGAACACCTGTTGACCAGCTTCCGAAAATCACTCTGGTTGAAGAATGAGCGCAATACAACGAACTGCCAAGAGCTGTTCTGTCAACTTATGACAGGATGGCTTTTTCTTGTTTCGCTTAAACACCGAGAGAAAGCCTGCTTTAAGGCGTTTTAGGTGCTGGGCGATAACTTTATCGACTTCATTGCAAAAACGCGCCACAGACGCTCGTAGACGGCTCTCCGTTGATGTTGATGGCATATCTCAAACTACTAGACCATGCGATTAGAACGATGTAGGAGCGTGGAGAACGGCTTTTTAGGGTCAGACGTGAAAGTTATCGGGTCAATCAGAAAAACGCGGCAGACAGGCTCCTACACGCCTTTCCCGCGATGATAGCAGCCAAATGGGCGGATGCCAACGACTATTCGTCCAATCGCAGGGCTGATTGAGACGAAAGCAAGATGTGCGAGACGAAAAAACGCTTCGACTATCACTTTCGGAAATGGCTTTCAAATTTTTGTCCCCTTTCCCCCTTGTTTCCTCTTTCCCCCTTTTGTCCCCCTCTTTCC
>ERZ1026868.437-NODE-437-length-27703-cov-5.275788_pt1 | contig 27703 bp, 22 predicted proteins | sample MGYA00380164_ERZ1026868 | MGnify/ENA primary metagenome ERZ1026868 (study PRJEB33269, sample SAMEA4719800) | human gut metagenome | biome: human-associated habitat; feature: organic feature; material: feces | place: Cameroon | collected 2013-10 ... | reverse complement strand
CAAAGCCCGAGCTTGTGAAAGTTTGGGCTTTGTTGTAAATAAAAATGTTTTTTAAAGATTTCGTATCTGTGAAAAGGAAAAAATAAAAAAGGGTGCGTCACAGACTTATGACACACCCTCCTCATCTTTATTTTATTAACACTATTCTTACTTACAAGAACTTACTTAACCTCTTCGAAAACGACTCTAACTGACTATCAATGCGTTAGCACTGGATGTTGCACACATGTCGCAAAAACGGAAATAACCATTGATAATCAATATGTTACAAACATCACTACAAAGGTACAGATTTCTCCCCAAACAACCCAAAGAAAACACAGAAAAAAATCATAAACTTGCCACATTTTCTTGATTTGATCCGTTTTTTACTTCGTTTACGCTCCTGAGTCTTGCTTCTATTTCCGATTCCTCCATTAACACTGTTTTTTGCCATAAAGAGTTCCCCTTATTGTTCAAGGGGTAACTCTTCGTTGAATTCCTGCTTCTTGATTCGTTGAATCAGATAGCTGACGGACTTCGGAGCCTTGGAACGGCACTCCTTCAACTGGGCATCAAAGTCTTCGTCTGACAGGTCTGAGTTGAAGGCTTCTATCAGCTCGCTTTCTTTTGGAGAGTCAAGCATGATATTATGACACTTCATCAGCAAACGCAACGCATGGATGCCTTTGTCATACTTTGGCTTTGCTTCCACGAGCTTGCGCATCAGATCAAGTCCGGGGTCTCCGATGTGCATTTCGTTGAGCATGGCAATCATGTAGAGCACCTTGGCATCTGGTGTTGCCATGTCAAACACGTCACCCATCTGAACGTTCACTGCGTCTGCATCAGTGTAACGCTCAAGCATGGCTAAAGCACGGGACTTCACATAGAGGACCTCCTGGCACTGGTGGTTTTCGAGTACAGCATCTGCAAACTCCAATGCTTGCTCGTACTGGCCAGCATAGAGGCTTAGCAAGGCGACAAGGAACTGTGAAGCCCAATGGCCTGATGTTAGCAGCTCTTCAGGAACGTTCTCAATACCCCCCATGAGGTCATCGTCACAGATGAGAGTATCAAGGAATCGCTTTGCCTGTTGCATTGCCTCTTTGATGTCGCCAGCTTGTGCTTTCTTGCACACCAACAAGAGGTATTGCTTAGCAGCTTCGTCGTAGTCGTTCTTCTGCAGCGCACCATAGACAGCCTTGCCACTTTCTATCTCGTTGTTGATGACTTGTTCGTCGTTGTAGCCACTTGCGTATGCTAAAATCTCACGACTTGTGTGAGCATACTGTGGGATAACATCCTTTGAGAGGAACAGTCCATCCAACGACCGAACACGGCTGAGTGCAACATAGAGTTGACCGGCAGCAAAGAGACCTCGGCTGAGGTCAAGCGACATCTTGTCAAATGTCATACCTTGACTCTTGTGAATGGTGATGGCCCATGCCAGTTTTAGAGGATACTGGGTGAATGTTCCTGTCACCTCCTTCTTCAGCTTACGTGCTTCACGGTCGTACTCATAGCTAACCGAGTCCCATGAAGTACATGGAACCACGTACTGATCGCCATTGCTCAGTTCTACGTGGATTTCGTCTTTCGTGAGTTTGACCACCTTCGCCAGAGTGCCGTTCGCCCACCGCTTCTGTTGGTCGTTGCGAGTGAACATCACCTGAGCACCAACTTTCAGTCGGAGGTTTAGCTCTACAGGCAGTTTCTTGTCGTCGAACTTTCCTGCAATGGTTCCTTCGTAAGTGAACTCCTCAGCATCAATCTCAGCCAAACGTTTTTGGTTGATGCCGTCAGCGGTCTTGTTGAGCGATGCCAACGTAATGACCATGCCATCTTTGCTCTGCGGCTGAGTCACACGCTGGTTGAGGCGCATGATGTTCTCTGGGGTCACCTTGTTCATACGAACATTCTCCAGAATGTGAAGGAACTGCTGGTCGTCATCCTGACGATATACCTTCTGGAATTCAATCTTCACAAGGCGCATGCGTTTAATCGCATCTGCTTTGTAGAAGAAGAAATCATCTGTCTGGTAGATGTCGTGTAGGAGTTCACGCTCAGCACCCTGTCTCACAACCGGTGGCAACTGGAACATATCACCCACGAAGATGATTTGCTTTCCACCGAAAGGCTGAGTCGTACGAAGTGCTCTGCGGAGAGTGTAGTCGATGGCATCCACGATGTCACATCTTACCATTGACACTTCATCGATGATGATGGTATCTGCATGGAGAAGAGTGAGAATGCGAGCCTCATTCAATTTGCCACATGTTCCTGGCGTACACACCTCCATCGGAAGTCCGAAGAAGGAATGTATGGTGTCACCACCTGCCAGAATTGCAGCCACACCGGTTGGTGCTAATGTGATGAACTGCTTGTCTACCATCTTCTGCACGTTGCGGAGGAAGGTTGTTTTACCAGTTCCTGCACGGCCTGTGAGGAAAAAGCTGCTGTTGGTGTTGGCAATGAGCTCGTATGCGAGCACTTGCTGCTGGTTCTGTGTGTCGATCTGTGTGTGTTCCATGTTCATCGCTGTTCGATTGCTGGGAGAATTTGGGTGAGACGTGTGTCGAAATCGCTGTCGAGGAAACTCTTGTAGCATCCGTCTATGAGTTCCTTTGCTTGGCTTTCAAGCTGATCTGCAGGTACTGAAGTACGTTGTGCCTTCAGGATGCCAGCGAGGAAGTCTTTGACCATTGCCTCAGACTCCATGCGGACAAATGCCTCGTTGCGATGCACTTTGTCATAGTCACGCTTCTGGATGAGTTCGACCTTTTTACCATTGAAGGCGTAGAGTTCGATACCGTCGATATAGGTCCAGTTGTGGTATAGACCTACCTTTTCAACAATGATCACCCGGTCACAGAAGCGGATGCCACGATAGTAGCGATTGCCGTTGGCACTTTCGTACTCGTCACAGATGAACATCTTTTGACCGTTATCCCATGCAGGGACATGAACTCTTGGGCTGCCAAAGGTTGGCAGAATGCTGTCGAACAGGTTCTTGCTGATTGCTTTTGTCAGTGTTGCCATGTGTTTCAATTTTGAGGTTTGTTGTTTGTTTCGCTGTGTTCTCAGTTTAGCGTAGCAGCTGCTTTACGCAAGCTGCTTACGCTGTGTTTCCTCAATCATCTCGCGAGAGAAGGAGAGCATCTGCTGCTCGCTGACGTGTGAGCCGAGTGCCTTTGCCTGTCCAGCCAGGAAATCTTTCAGCATGATGATGCTTTGTTCCTTAGCGAACTGCTCAGAGAAGCATCTCCAGTTGCAACCTCCCCAAAACTTCTGGGCGATGATCTTGGCTTTCTGCCCATCCCAACAGAACAGCGTGATGCCGTTGAGGAAGGTGTGAGCATAGCCTTCACCGATGTGGTAGTACACCGCCAGTCGCTTTGAGAGACGGATGGCTCGGTAGTAGGTATTGCCAGCTACGCTGGTATAACCGAGGGTGAGATACACGTTCTTCTCAGAATTGTAGGTGAGAGAACTGCCCGAGAGGGCTGGGAGTGCCTTTGCGGCAACGAGTGCGAGTTCTGTGCTCATTTTCGTTTGTTTTTGTTTGTTTTTGACGGAATAGGCCGTCGCCGATGATATTAAAATATGTATTAAACAAAACCAACTCTCTCGGAATTGCGATGCAAATTTATAATCTATTTTTCTGTTTATCGAAACTTTTGGCAAGGACATTGGTTCCCTCCTGCATGGAACCATTTGCAGAGTGGGAACCAATACCCGTTTACGTTAAGCGCATAGCTGATAGCGCTTCAAGTGATCCAGACTTTGGCTTGCACAGTAGTGCTGCAATTGCTTTGTAAACCTGTTGCCACTCCTCCCAGCCCGACGATGGGCTGACTGTGCCTGACGCTTCTCAACAATCCGACGAAGGATGCGCTTCTGACAAGCATACGATTTCATTCCGTTACACCCTTTCAGGTTGAGAAGTATACCGTCAAAGAGTTCTCCCTCCAAGATTTGAGTCAAACGGCCGCAGGACTCTTTCGCCGCTGCCTTCCGATATTTGATGCCTCTGGCCACAAGTTCCCAACTCTTTGCCACCTTTCGTCGGGCATTTGCTTCTGCCTGAATGCGTTTTCGGTTAGCCTTCTGCATCATTTTCCGACTAGCCGTCTTTGTGTTGTTCATCACTTTCTGTCCGTTGTTGCTGTTGTTCTTCATTGTTGTTTCGATTTTTGGGTTTGTTGTTCTGTTTTGCGCTGCAAAGATATAGATTGTTTTCTTGTCAGCAAAAGAGTTTTGCGGAATGATTGGTTCCCTGTAGGATGGAACCATTTTGCACCCCACAAAGGAACCACATTTGAGCATCAGAGGATGGTGTCAGGGTTGAGCCAAGTGTCATCAGGCTTGGCAATCAAACGAGCATTCTGATACACGGCATCCAGGGGTAAGATCGTCTCAGGTGTGTAGTACTCGTTCTCTTTGTCTGGAGTGAGTATGAGTGCAAAGTCTGGCTTGCTGCTATATGTGCCTTTCAAGTAAATGGGCATCAGCAGTTGGATTTTTCCAGTCTGTGGGCGGTACATGGGGACGATGAACTTGTAGTTGCGCTGAGCGATAGCAACAGCGAACGTAATCGCATCGTCTAGTTTGCGACCGAGTTCGTCAGAGGAAGCTGCCTGCATCTCTATCGGAAATCGCTGCCTGCGTTCTTCGATGATATGGGTGAACTTGTCGAAGTCCTTGTCTATTGTCCAGGTCGGCTGGTATATGACCTCCTCAACTTTCTCAAAGAAATGCGGCTGTTCTGGGTGGACGTCTTTTGCAAACCCGAGTTTACGCAACTCCAGTTCTTTCCTTACACGTCTCGGGCTCATCAGCAGTTCACTTCCATCCTTTTGCTTACGAACCTCCACCACGATGAGGATCTCGTGGAAGAACTTGTCCAGCAAGTTAGTGTTGAAGACGAGGAACTTTCCATCCTCGCTATACACAAGTTTGTTCTTCGCACCCCTTTCTTCCTCTTTCTTGAGAACCTCAAAGGTGTTCTCGATATACGACTTCAGAATGGGATGGTTGACAGCCGACGGTTTGTTTTTGAACGACCACGTCTCCGGGATAGTGCTGGCAGCAATATCCTCAAGGAACGCAAGTCCTTCTTCCTCGTTCTTGAAGTAGAGGTCTCCCCAGTGGAACATCCTACTGGCTCGGATCTTCGCGTCAAGAGTTGCCTTTGAACCCCATGAAACACCCTTGAAGGCAGGCTCTTTTCCCCTCTTCTCAAACCAACCGATGATGGGATTTCCTGTCGTATCTGCAAGCCCTGTCTCGAAATACAAGTAGGCGGCATCCTTGCGCGTCACGTCCTCACCTGAACGCCTCTGAGCGTAGCCATACTTGTTGAGGTACACAATGCTTGCCGCGTTAACAAGTGCATTGAGTTCTGCTGTGCTAACTTGTTTCTCATCGGTGAGCAACTCGTTGAGTTCTGCCTTGCAGCTTTTGAGGTTCGTCACATAACCGAGCTTAAGAAGACCGGTCTTGGGGAAGTTGAAGTTCATTTTGTTCTCCATAGTCTTTAGATTTTGTTCCTACCAACTATTTGCAGCGTCAATCATCGTGGTAGTTTCGATGTTTTGACGCTGCAAAGATATAGACTTTTCTTCGAGCTATGAAGAATAGTTGTCAATACATTGGTTCCGTTCTATTTGGAACCATTTGTACATAAGGGCTATGAAACAAATGATGTGCTATTCATACAGTTTTGCCAAATCTTTTACTCGCTGTTTGAATAAATCCCTCACCTCTATGGGCAATAAAATTTCAAGTCCTGCCCCCATTTGTAGAATACGCCCAAAGAACTCATTGTTCACCTCCACTTCCAGGGAGAACTCACCATAAGTTCCATCTTCATGGTCACCCCATGGCTTGGCAATGGACTGTGACTGATGTATCGGTTTCGTTTCGGTCAGCTTATAAATATAATATGTATGCGCGCGCAAGACTATATCAAATGTTGTGGTATCTTTTGTATGGCTAACTCCGACAATATCCTTGAAGAACTGTTCGTAGAACATTGGAAGGGCAGAAATATACTCTATCTTTGACTTCTCGCGTGGTCTGGTCTGGATTCGATCCAAAGGAATATTGTAGCCATTCTCTGGAGAATGACCTTCTGCATGGCCGAAGAGATTCCACCTACCATTATATTCTTTCAGATATTGAGGGTGAAAAATAAGAGTTTCCAGGTCTCCTCCAAACGGTTTGTAGTCTATTTCTAACACCTGTTTGTTGACAATGGCCTCATAAAGCATTGGCAAATATTCAATATTTGTAAGAATCCTGTCAACGCTCGCGCTGATCACTTGCTCTCCCTTTTGCTTTCGAGATTTCATTTCTAACAAGTCCTGACAATCCTTGAAGAAATACTCCAACCAGGATTTAGGGAAGAATCCTGCAGAGTCTTGGCAAAACTTCCAGTATTGACGCAGGTTGTTGATAACCTTTGCATTTCTCATCTCTGATAATGGGTCATTTTCCTTGCCAATATATCGGAAACGTCTATTTCGATTATTGCCTTCTTCTTCAAAGCATCCTTCTCCAACTATTGTAATGATGGTACTCCTAATATCTCTAAAGGCTTTCTTTAACTCTCCATAATTGTCACAATTGGAAACATTGCAAGGAAGGTCTTTAGCAGATTTAAGGCCAAGATAATCAGCCATGATGTCTGCATAAGTAACCCACTTGCGGCTCATTAGCCATCTGTAGGCTACTTGTGCAAACATAGCATGATAACTTTCGCCATCAAAGAGATTTTTGCGCATAATTATTTATTTTAAATGTACATCTTCAGCAAACCAGAAAAAGCTTGTTGGATCCGATGGTTTGGGCTCGTTACACAAATTATATAGAACTTCATCCCCATTTGTAATAGTTTCACCAGTTCGTATGGATCGTACTTGATGGAAATAACCTGTTGAATCCTGCTGTACAGAATCGTATCTTCCGGCAATTCCTTTTCTGAAAATACCAGATACAATTCTTGACGAATTAGTATTCCTTTCATGGGCTTTAGATGGATGTAGTTTGCCCTTTTCTGACAACATGTCTAACAACTCTTTATGGAAAGCATCCAACATTGATCTTTGCATAAAACAATAGTCTTCTTCTTTAAAAGGCATTCTTCCATGACAAACCAATGCTAGCAACTTATCCATAGTCATACTAGTTGGCACACAATCTCTATGATTATACAAATGCCGTAAAGCTCTAACCATATTCGAAAATGTATCGTTTCTGAATTTTTCAGGCAAATCCTTCCCTAATTTACTCCCCTCATAATAGAGTTTGTAAAGGGAACCGGAAAAAGCATCAATTGTAGCCTCATCGTGACAAACAATTTTCAGTATATTAAATTCCGCATTGTCTTCAGTAGAGGCCGTAAAAGGTTCCTGCCCGCGATATGCAATATTAATGTTATGCCTAAGCCTAGAAATTTGATCAACAAGTGAATGCAGCTCTTTTTCTTCAATTTCCTTAGCATTGAATATTGAAGTGTCTTGCTTTCGAGCTGTCAGATAATCAAATAAATAACCTATACCTATAGAGTATATATTTCCATCGACTTTAAGAAGTCCCTTTGAAATCAATCCACTAACACCATCAGGTATGGTATCCTCAAATATTTTTTCTCCATTAGAGAGTAAGAATAAAACTGAGCGTTCCACATCTGATGTAAAGCGATTGTTTACAATTTCAGCTAAATAATCACGAATTATTTGATAATCGGGAATTTCAATAGTTCCATTATTAATCATGTGTGAACCTACAAACTTTGCATAATATGGAATACCACCTGTATGTCTGTATATGGTTTCTCCAATTGAAAGAAATTCTCCCCTTTGTTCTTCATCATCGAAGAGAGAACATTCTTGTTTCCACATCTCTTCGAATTCATCTCTAGTTAACGGTGGTAAAGAAACATTCTCCAAACCACAATTTAATTCAGGTGAACCGATTGTTGTACATATGGAACTCCATGTTGATGTCCCAGCAACCCAAAATTTGAGATTACAGTTTTTTTCAGTTGCAGCCCCTCTAATCCTAGAAAAATCAGAAGGACTTTCCAACGCCTCAAGTAATAGATAATCTATTTCATCTAATAAAAGGAGCACATATTTACCTGACTCTGCCACTTTATCAGCAAGGAAGAAAAGCGCTTCTTTCTGATATTCTGGATTCCAGTCTTTCATTTGTACGAGCATGTCCAATTTGTCATCTGAAACATCCAGAGTGCATCGACGCGATATCTTGAAATCACCCTCTTGTAACAGCCCATCATCACACATTTTTGATGCCAGCAAGGCTGCCATGAATCTATATACAGCAGGGGTGTCTTTTTTAATCCCTGTCTGAGTTTTAACATCAAAATATATTGGGTAAGCACTGGACTCGTTGCTAAATCTTAGATGATTTTCTAACGATTTCAACAAGCATGTTTTACCAAATCGACGTGCACCGATGATGCCAGCATTCCCCCTGCGCTTTGCACATGAAATTAGAATGTTTATTTGACGTTTACGACCATACAGTTTATTTACATCTGTGATGTCAACTCCAACAATGAACGGTTCCATTATACTTTGTATTTTTAAAGTGAAAATTCGAGTGCTAAATCTCTATGATGCATATACCACCAGCGACGGAAAAGATCCACATTCAACCTATATACCTCACGTGTTTCATCCGTGAACTGGCGAATAACTCTTTTCTCTTCCAGATTTTTAAGAGCTCGTGTCATATTTAAACGTTTATCTGCTGGAACATTGTATTTGTCCCAAAGTCTCTTAAATTCATCCATACTCACCCCTCTTTCGATTTGTGTGCTCTCTTTTACAAGATATGCAATGCAGGAGATTAACTGGTGCTCTGCGATATTATTTGGCGAAATCTGGTTGTTATGAAAGTTTGTTTCATCCATAGCTTCCCATGTGTCCATTTTTGAAGGTTGCTCTTCCCCCGTTAGAACTCTTACTACATGGTCCACATCTCTATAACCAAGATGTCGTTTTTTATGAGCTACAGCATATTTGCCGCAATCAAGACAAATCCATTGAATCCAATAAGGTACACAACCAGACAAAGAACGAATATATGCTTTCGCTTTTTCAACAAAAACAATGGATTCACAGGCATCTATCAGTTCGTCTGCATATACTTGTTCTATTTCATTTATATGCATTGAACGAGTATTCGTCATTTGTCCTTCAATACCAAATTCTTGTTCTTTAGGTAATTCTTTAATATCATATGTTCCTGCATAAACGAAACACGCTTTCCCTTTTAATGCAAGATCTCTCAATTCTGAAATAAATGTTGCATCCACTAAACCTTCTTTTAGCATCGGTCTTATATTGGAGAACTCATCTATCGTTACTAAAGGTATTATTCCACACGAATTTAATGCATCTATCATGATATCCAGATCAGACTGACAAAGAGTCTCTGGCAATTTCCCATTAGGAAAGCATTTGTCTACAACATCGAGAATGTTTTCAGGGAGTTTGTTGTAAATGTTTAGCTCTAGAAGATTCATCCATAAATCTGCCACAGAGGCATTCTTAAACGATATTTTTGAGAAATCCCACTTGAATGTCTTTATCTTCTTACTGGAATCTTCACATAAAGGTTGACCTTCAATTCTTTCACAAAGATAATCTAGAATTGAAGACTTTCCTGTCCGGGTTAAGCCATAAAGAATGTATGTTTGTGTCCTGTCTTTGGATAAATAATGGCTAATTAAGGTGGAGAGTTTTTCTTCTCGACCTTTAAATATATTTTCTTTTGGTGTATCAGAAATCTTCCACGGAATTTGAATCTCGTCAGTCAAAATATCACCACTTTCAATCTCATAAGTGGCTTCTGATTTTGTTGATGGTAAATCTTTTCCTTCGTATCTAATTGTCAAGTTGAAATATACGTCAATAGACTCTACATTAAGGAAGTCTAAAGACACAAAACTTTCAACGCAACAATCTCCGGCTGATAGTTCCTCTATATGGTTAATCGTATATTCTTTACCATTGATGTATGCATTTACAGTAAAAGATTGTGCCGTTGAATCACCTATATTGGTTACCAAAAAGTCAATTACTCCTTTTCCTTCTTCATTAATCTTTATATAACAAGGATCTGGAGTAATCTCTAACTTTGGATATGTGTTTACATATCTTTCTTCCAACAGTTGGGCTATTTCACTCAACCACGCAGAAATAAGATGAGAAAAGAATGTCCTTCCATAGAATGTCGCTGTTTCGGTAACAGTTTTCTGAGTCCCTAATAAAATTTGCTGGGAACGAACGAGGAAACGCGTTCTTTCATTTTCTCTTATTCTACTGGCATAAGGTTTTAGTACATCTATGACGTCCTTAATGGAACTTATGACTTTTCTGTCAGTTGTGGTCATCAATTGCTTATATTCAACGACCTTATTCCATTTTATTTCGAATGTAGAAATGTCAAATGGGCTGAAAGACCATTTAAGACAGTCTTCCAAATTGTTTTTTAATTTATTAATGCCCACTTGACGGTGCTCAAAAATTTTATGCATAAAAGCACTTGGCTGAAAATCTAATGAAATAGAAGATTCTGCCAATTCATTAAATAAACTGTAGGATTCTTCTCGAAATTTTTGACTTCCAAATCTAGATATAAATGGATAAAGGCCGTCTTGATCTTGATATAGTGTGTTCCATGCCCCTTCTGCTGCAGTGCCGACAGAGATACATGTATTAAACAAAACTTTCTTTTCTTCGAGACTATCTGCTTTTATACAATCTAACTGTAATTGATGAAGTGTCCAATTTTCCCAATCATCAGCTGTCGTTTTTCCCCCTTCAATGTTGGAAATAACAATAGCCAATTGCAGATATTTTAAAAATAACTCTTGTAGATAATTCTTTTCCCCAAGAGCATTGAAAATACCCAATGCTTCAAGATAATAACTACAGGCACTATCTCGAAAAGCTTGCAATTCATCCAGATTATAAGAATTGGCCTTTAAATGATTTGCGAAACGAGTAAACATGCCATGTCCTTTAAAACGTGCATAATTTGCAACTGAGATTTTGAACATGACTGTATCCATTTGCTTGTTGTTATAATATGCTGCAGCTGCCTCTAGGAAAGAAAAAGCTTTGTCATCAAAAGTGTCAGACTGGTTGTTTCTATTGTTCTGTGCTTTTCCAAACAATTGTTCTGCTGGTACAAGTTCGCTATTTGGCAACAATTCTTGACGACGAGCTTCTTGCTCTACATCCTGAAGAAGCATTTTGCTTATATTATCATCTGCAATCTTTTGAGGAGCAGAATCAACCATGCTGTCAGCTCCAGACAATTTTTTCTCGTCTTCATCTGTGCCTAAACTCATTATCGAATCCTTCAATTTCTTAATGGCATTGTTGTCTGGCCGAAGGTTTTCGGCATATAAAATAGCCTTTAAAGCTTCTTCTTTATTATTCTCCTTCAGATACAGTCTGGCCATTGTAATATATAAATGACCAAGGTTATTTGCGTTTGTGCCATCTTGTTGTTCCGAAACAGCAATAAGGAAGGCTAGAGAACGGATCGCCTCACTAACATGATCCAATGCGATTTCTGTATTTACAATTCGGTCCAAATAGCTTTTTAAATATTTGGGCGTAGGTCGACTTGTATTTATTATTTCATACGACCTTTTCAGACACTCTTCCTTTTCCCCATTTCTAATTAATGAATCCAGTTCTTTTTCCAATGCTTTACACTTTGACTCTGACAGATTTGTTAATTTCTTATCTAAGAGTTCTTTTATCTCATTTGAATTTATGATGCTCGGCTTTTCTAAACTCAAATGTGGCAAATTAGTAGATAAAATTGTTTTCTTTTTTCCTTGTACTTTATCCAAATCAATCTTCCCAACTATTTTAAGTTGGGGCGTGATTTGCTCAGACTCTGTTTTATACAAGATCGTTTTTTGTTGTTGCACATCCTCAACCTTGTTAGCCTCATTCGTTTCGCCACTTTCTTCTGAAGGTAGTTCTATATCCGTAAAGCTATCGCTTTCCTCAGTTAGTTGTCCAAGAAATGCCTTGACTTTCTTCCGAAAGTTTTTGATTTCGAGATACGCTTCAGGATTATTAGATGTTTCCTTCATTAAGAAAGTTAGTATTGAAAATATTTGAGCTTTTCTTGCTTGTGTAATGTTTTGGTTGTACGAAATCGCTTTCCTAAAGAATCCGATAAGTCCTCCATAGGACATTTCAACAATAGAACCATAACATTTCCCATTTGAGCCAATATTTCCACAATAAACACGTCTGCCTATTGTACAAGTCTTTTTTTTGTAGCCTACAATACCTGGTTTTACGCATAAAACACTTTCTCCGCTATCTGTTATTACGGATATACCAATCTTTTCTGTATTCGTAATAGTGGAATTTGTTATGATTAAAGCCTCTTTGTCAATACCCGTTGTTTCGAAGAAATGTTCAAAGAATGTGCTTGCTTGTTGGGCAAAAAGATCCGCGGAAAGTTCATTTGTATCAATTATCTCAACACTGTCAAGGGCAGAAACTTTAAGACGAATCCATTTTTCTTCATCCAACACAAGCTTAATAATGTGCTTGCCAACATCTTCTATCCTTCCAAAAGAAGATATGCCATTATATGAAACTCTGACAGAATATCCATCTCGAATTCCCTCTAGCATATTCTCTGATAATCTTAAGTCACTTCCGCAAAACGGGCAACTCTGTGCAGAAATAGATATCATATGATTGCAGTCAGGGCAAGGACTCAGATTTGGGTTTTTATCTGTTGTAGCTAATGAATTCTTGTAGACTTCTTGTAACAGTTTTTCTGAATCTTCAGTTGTTTTTGGAATAGAATGTTGTTCTTTGGCATATAGAAATACATTTTGAGCAATCCTTTGTAGTCTAATGCCAGCCCAAATGATGGGCTGATTATTAGATGCTACAGTCTTTATTAATTTAGACTCTTGAATTTGATGGAAACTGAATATGACTCCGTAAACGTCGAAATAAATACATTTCTGATTATTATCGTAATAAACGGACACATCTTCAAACATTTCAGGATTATTAAGGTAGGTATCAGCAAGTTTACCGATTTTTGACTTGATAAATCCGTAAAATAGATGGGATTTATGTCGTTCTAATTTTATTGCCGCATTAAGCAGATTTATAGCCGCAAGTATATAAAAGAGAGAACGGGTGTCGGTTGGATTTGTACTATTTATTACCGACACGGCTTCATCAACAACATAGTCATCAATATGTTGAATTTCATTTTCCTTCAGTTGGTTATACAAGTTGAATATATGGTCAGAGATAGTGCTCATGGTCAATTTAGAATTTTTTATCCACTAAAATCTCTCTAATATTTACATGTAACAATTCCGAGATTTTGGACAATGTTAGTAAATCAGGTTGCGTAGTATTTGGACACCATTTGCTGATGGTCACGGGCTCCTTACCAAGTTGCTCTGCGAGCCACTTGTTCGTTTTGCAGGAATCTGCGAGTACCGCTTTTAGTCGATTCAAATTATCCATTCTTTAACTTATTAAATTCTCGTGCAAATTTACTAAACAAATTGGTAAATAAAGAAATATTTGGTGAAAAACATCAGAATAAGTGATTTTTTATGAGAAATCGCTGTTATTTGCAAACAAGGTAGGCATTTTCACCCATATTGTTGTCTCACTATTTGTTTATAGATTGTGGATGATTTGCAGGAAAACGCTTCAAAAGGTAGATGGTGTATACCTGTCAATACTCAAATTTGTCAATGGACAACTTTTAGTAATCGATGCCTTTGTAAACCACATTAAATGTCTGCCAATATTGACATTTGTTCCCCGGTCATATCCCTTTACGTTCCTTTGATTAGATAAGGATAATAATCCCCAAATCGCTATTCAACCCATTTTTCAGTGCGATTTTTGTAGTTTTCTCGCAAAAATCACACTTAAATCGAATTTTTGTATGTTTTTCTCTTGATCTCTGTTGTACAGATGTTCCCATGCTCGTCTTTGTCGCTTGGGTTGTCCAAGAACTTTGGGACTGAGTTCCCGAACTTATTGCGGTTGTTTCCGAACTTCTCTCCGAACTTTTTATGATTTTCTCCGAACTTTTCTCCGAACCAAACACATCTTTCTCCGGACTATCATTGCCTCCATATATGAATGCGATTTCCGCGAAGAAAACCATATGGTTGTCGGTCTTTTCAAAAGATATTTCAAATACACATTATATATAATAATAAACATGAATATTGTCATGTCTTCATCAAAAAATTGGTCTTTTAATCAAATTTTGGCTTATTTATGGAGTTTTTTTGAGCATATCAGCATTTGTCTCGATTATTTTTTGTAACTTTGTCGTCAAACAACAGAAATCTATCATGGCAAAGTTAAATCGTATAAGAGTCGTTCTCGCAGAACGTGACCTAAACAATAAGTGGCTGTCCGACAAACTCGGTAAGGATCCTGCTACTGTGTCCAAGTGGGTCACCAATACCACCCAGCCAAGCCTTGAAGCCCTCATTGCAATAGCAAATGCGCTTGAAGTGCCTATGCAGGAATTGGTGAGACAGGAAGAATTCAATCAAGAGAAATAATCAAATGATAACCAAAGACGAGATACAAGAATTGCTGCATAGCACGGAAACTTACCGTGTGGAGCGAACCACGTCAACAGGTGACATGGATAAGTTCCAAGAGACCATCTGTGCCTTTGCTAACGATTTGCCCAATTCGCGCAAGAATGGCTACCTGATATTGGGTGCTTACGACAACGGAGAGTTGTCGGGGTTGAAGGTCACTGATGACTTACTGAAGAAGATTGCAGCCATACGCAGCAACAGAAACATCCTGCCTATACCTGTTATGAGCGTTGATCGTTTCCAGTTCCCGGAAGGTGACTTACTGGTTGCTGAGGTCAGTCCGTCCTACCTGCCGCCTGTGCGCTATCGTGGACGCACCTTTATTCGTATCGGTCCTCGTCGCGACATAGCTACGGAGGCAGAAGAACGCATATTGGCTGAACGCAGGATGTCGTTCATGGCCACCTTCGACACCATGCCTTGTTTGGCTGCCAAACTGAATGATATCAATACGGACTTGCTGCGCACAAAGTATCTGATACCGCTATTAGGTAATGAGTTAGTGGAATCTGATACTCGTCCCATTGAGGAACAGATAGCCGCTGTGGGCATGTATGACACTGAGCACCAATGCCCCACATACGCAGCGGTTGTCTTGTTTGGCTACAAGCCGCGCCGCTTCATGCCTGGCCTGTATGTGCAATATGTTCGTTTCAAGGGCGAAGATGTGACAAGTGAGGTAGAGAACGAAATGCAGTTGGAAGGCAACTATTGCGAACTGCTACTACGCCTGGAATCACTTTTGGAGTTGTCTGTCATCAAGAAAAAACCCGTTTTCGTTTCTATTCTACGCGAGGAAATGGCCAGCAACTATCCCTACACGGCTATACGTGAGCTGCTGCTTAATGCTTGCATGCACCGCGACCTGCAAAGCAATATGCCCCTCCGACTCTATGAGTTTGCCAGCCATCTGGAAATACTGAATGCAGGAGGCCTCTATGGAAATGCCCGTCCTGAGAATTTCCCCAGTGTGAATGACTACCGCAATCCACTTGTAGCCAGTGCCATGAAGACGCTGGGCTATGTCAATATGTTCAATCGAGATGTAGACCAAGTCCAGACAGACTTGAAGGAGAATGGCAACCAACCCGCAGAATTCAACGTTAATCTTATCACAGCATTCAAGGTTGATGTGAAAGTCTCACAGAGTTATACCAACGAAAATGGCGGTAAAGTTGGCGGTGATGTCCCCAGTTTGTCCCTAGTTCTGTCCCCAGTTTGTCCCCAGTTTGTCCCCAGTTGAGCGAAGTGCAGTTGAAGAAGATAGTATCTGTAATTGTTTACTTGTTGAGGGCTTCTGGCTCTATCACAGAGTTGATGGATTGTGCTGGCGAGAAAAACAAAAGCAGGTTCCGTCAGACAATCCTTAAGCCCCTCGTTGATACAGGCTTGGTAGAACCGACGATAAAAGATATTCCAAACAGTCCGAAACAGAAATATGCGCTAACTGATAATGGTAGAGAAAATCTTCAAACTATATCGTAGCAAGGACGTAGGATAGGCGTTCGATAGTATCTCGATAGGGCAAGAAGATGGTAAGAAGTAAGCAAGAATAAAAAGAAGAAAGAATAATTGTAATGAACGTGATATCATTCTTTGCTGGTTGCGGAGGTCTTGACCTTGGTTTTGAAAAGGCTGGATTCCGGGTGGTTTGGGCTAATGAACTCGAACCGAGTGTTCATGCGACCTATGAAAAGAATCATCCTAATACGATTCTCTGCAAAGAAGATATAATTAGTGTTACTCCCAAAGATGTGCCAGATTGTGACGGTTTCATTGGTGGTCCTCCTTGTCAGTCTTGGAGCGTAGCAGGTAAGCAGCAGGGGCTTGATGATAAGCGAGGTCAGTTGTTTCTCACCTACATTGGCATGATTAGGGAAAAGATGCCCAAGTTCTTTGTGATTGAGAATGTCAAGGGATTGCTTGATGAGAAGTTCAGGGATGTTTTTGAGAACTTCCTTGCTCAACTGGACGAGATTGGCTACGATGTGAAATACCGTTTGCTCGATGCAGTTGACTATGAGGTTCCTCAGAATCGTGAACGTGTGTTCCTAATTGGTTTCCGTCACGACTTGGGAATTGACTACCATTTCCCTTTGCCTTCAACTAATAAGCCGTTGATGCTAAAGGATGCCATAGGCGACATTATAGCAACACCCGTTCCATGTGAAGAGGACGAGGTGATGACTGATTGCAACAGCTATTACAACGGCAAGTTTGGGCCACATTATTATCGCGGCAATCGTCGCCGCAGTTGGGGTAAACCATCATTCACTATCCATGCTACAGGTTACAACATACCCCTGCATCCATCCTCACCAAGCATGATTTATAATGCTCATGAGGATTGGTCGTTTATAAAGGGACGGTATCGTGAATACAGGCGTTTGACTGTGCGCGAATGTGCCAGAATACAAACCTTCCCTGATAGCTTTGAGATAGATTGTCCCAACATCATTGATGCCTATAAGATGATAGGCAATGCTGTGCCTGTAAGGATGGCAGAGATTCTGGCAACTTCTATCAAAGAGGCTATCGAGAAAGTTACCTCTGAACGCAAACAGCAGCGTGGTGACATCAAGCCAGAAGACCGTGTACTGGTAGGCTTCTACAAGGGCTATCCCCATTGGAAAATCATCACTCACCAAAGCTTCTATTACGTCAGAGCTGATGGCCGCAAAGGAGCCATGAGCATCGAAGATTTGCTGCCCCTGCCCAGATTACTGCTGCTTCATTCTAACGACAGGATGCAACTATATGAGATGACAGACGTCGAGCCACGTTATTATGGCAAAGACTACATCCAGCGTATTGGCTTTAAGCCATCTGGAGAAACTTACATTGGAGTTGGTTTCGATACTTCATCTAAGTACAAGTTGAAAGATGTACACATCGATAAAGACAAGATAAATTATAAAGAGCGTTTTGCGCCTTACATAACTACATATAAAGAATTGATAAGTACGAAATAATATGCCACTAAGATTTATAGATCTGTTTGCCGGGTTAGGAGGTTTCCACTTCGCATTAAGTGAATTGGGCCACAGATGCGTATTTGCTTCAGAATTGCGAGAAGATTTGCGTAAACTCTATCAAGTTAACTTTCCTGGTACACGCATAGAAGGAGATATTACAAAGATTCGCCCTGAGGATATTCCTGCTCACGATATTTTGTGTGCAGGTTTCCCTTGTCAGCCTTTCAGTAAAGCTGGCAATCAAGAGGGCTTCTACGATTCACAAGGTCGTGGGAATATGTTTGATTACATAATGAAAATTGTGTGTCACCACAATCCTAAATATGTTTTCCTTGAAAATGTAGCAAATCTCAAGACACACGATGAGGGTCATACGTGGAAAGTAATCAAGCAGAAACTAGAAGATGCCCACTATGCCGTTTATGACAGCATTTTATCACCCCATGAATTTGGTTATCCTCAACACCGTAAGCGTATTTACATCGTAGCTATACGTGAAGATTTAGACGGACATGGGTATAAATTCCCTGAGCCAACGAATGAGGTGTGTAACATTCATACAATCATTGATGAGAATGATGCTGATGTTCAAATGATTAAGCAAGAAACTCGACATCAACTTGATGTTTGGGAAGAGTTCCTACATCATGTTGCAGAAAGCGGACATACAGTGGGAGGTTTTCCAATTTGGACAATGGAATTTGGTGCATCATACGAATACGAGGGGAAAAAGCCTTCGCTTCAGACTGTAGAACAACTGAATGGAAAGAAAGGCAAGTTTGGTAAAATAATTAAAGGTTCAACATTGGAAGAATGCCTTTCTCAGTTGCCTGTCTATGCTCAGCCAAGTAGACGGGAAAAGAAGGACGAAACAGAATTCCCAGACTGGAAGAAAAAGTACATTCGTCAGAACCGCAAGTTCTATGAACAGAATAAGGAGTGGCTAAAACCTTGGCTTAAGAAAATTAATGGTTGGCAGAATAGCCATATTAAGTTTGAATGGAATTGCGGCAAGGATGTGGAATTCACATTGGAGGATAAACTTATCCAGTTCCGAGCTTCTGGTATCAGGGTCAAACTAGCAACATTTGCACCAGCACTCAACCTAGTCGGCACGCAAATACCGATTCTTCCATGGATAGAAGGTATACCAAGAGAAGGTTCCAAAGATTCAAATCGAGGTAGATATTTAAGCATCAAAGAGGCAGCCGCTTTACAGGGTATGGATAATATTCTTTTCAGAACTGAAGAGTTTCGACTCTCTAATACACGCATCTACGAAGCCTTAGGTAATGCCGTAAATGTTCAAATTGTAAAGTTAATTGCAGAAAAATTCCTGAGTCATGAGTGATCATAAAAAATATACAAGCATCAAACTGAATGCTAGTGTTTACAATACATATAAAACTCGTCCAAACACTATTCCACATGCTTTGGGTGAGTTCATTGACAATGCAATTGGTTCATATCAGCAGAATAAGGACCGGCTTTTAGAGAATGACCCCAATTATAAACTTCACATAGATATTAATATTGAATGGGATGATAAAAAAACATCCAAAATTATCATAAAGGACAATGCCGCAGGTATTTCTGAATATACTTATCAGACTGCATTTGAGCCCGCACATAAGCCTGAAGATGATAAGGGATTGAATGAGTTTGGTATGGGTATGAAGGATGCCGCACTATGGTTGGGGGATACTTGGCGCGTAGTATCTTCGGCATTAGGAGAACCGCTTATACGTGACCTGACATTTGATCTCAAAAAAGTAGCAGATTACAATCTTACATCGTTACCATACGACGAACAAGAGGCCGAAGCATGGAAACACGGAACAATGATAGAGATTACAAATCCCACACACAATTCTCCTGCACAAACCAAATTACAGAAAATTCAGGAAGATATTAGCGGAATCTATCGTGAGTTCTTGCGTAACGATGAAATTGAAATCCGTATAAATGGAGATCTGCTTGAATTTGAAGAGTATGAAGTGCTAAAAGCACCATATTTTGCTACTCCAAAGGGCAAACCATTAGAATGGAAGGTTGAATTTGATACAGGTCTTATTATGGGCAGATACCGAATTCATGGTTTCGTTGGTCTTTTAGAGCAGATGAGTAAACGACAGAGAGGAATCGTGCTGCTTCGAAGAGGGCGTGTAATCAAGGGTGAAGATGAAACCAGCTGTTACGAGCCCAAAGAGATTGTAAGTGCTACAGCAAGTAGCCCTCGTGCAAAGCGTATTTTCGGTGAAATGTTTTTAGAAGGCTTTGATGTGTCTCATGATAAAAGTGAGATTATGGATATGGAAGCCCTTGACTCCATTATGCCAGAGGTTCGCAAAATGCTGAAAGTTGGCGAATACGATTTGCTGACACAGGGTGATAATTATCGTAAAAAGGACATCGCAAAAGAGGTAAAGACACTTGTTGGCAAGCATAAGGAAAACAAAAAGCCAATCAGTATTGACATTAATGAGAAACCTGCAAAACAATCAGAAGTTGAACCACAGCCAATAATTGAAGAAACAATAAGAGAGGCTTACACTATAAAGGACGAACTCTATACTCTTGAAGTTCACTTTATAAATGAAGGTGAGGATTTATTCTGGTTGGATACTTCTGAGGAGGAATCAAAGATTCTAAAATGTATGGTTAACTGCAGCCACAAATTCTTTGAGACTTACCCAGTTAAAAAGTCAGGGCAAAGTTCTGTGCGCTTACTTATGGCAATGGCTGTTGCAAAATATTGTCACCAATGTGATGAGGTTGATGACATGGTAGAACGGTTTAACGAAATCCTTGGTAAAATTTAGCGTATGAGCAATATTACAATAAAAAAATCAAGCCCCAAGCAAAAACCTCTGCAAATTGTTAACCAATCAGGCAATTTGTTTGAATCGTTTGCAGCTTACAAGGGTATGAGGGATGAGGCATTAGCTAATCTACGTAGTGAAACAGCTCACATCTTGAGTTACTGCAATAAGCATGACAATCCTAATGCCAAGTCTGTAACACACTTGGCATTCGGGTATGTACAGAGCGGTAAAACCATGTCATTTACGGCTTTGACGGCAATGGCTCGTGACAATGGGTATAGACTTATTTTTTACCTTGCTGGAATCGCTAATAATCTCTATGAACAAACATATGACCGTTTGCGTAGTGATTTGTTTGATAGAGATTCGCATCATTATCGTATGATAAAAGAAGATGCACAGATGGCAAAGAATATCCAAAATGCAATGCTGCTCAGCAAGAAACCTATTATGCTTGTGCCAATCTTAAAGCATCATGGTCATATTAACAAGTTGGCAAAAGTGTGTGTGTCGGAAACCTTCAAGAATGCAATGAAGGGAGAAACCGTAATTATTATTGATGACGAAGCTGACCAAGCTTCATTGAATAACTATGGTTATCAGAATAGCAAGACTGGCGAATTTAAGATGTCGAGCACATATGAGGCAATATTAAAGTTGCGCCTTGCTCTGCCAGGTCATTCATACATACAATACACCGCAACACCGCAAGCTCAGATTCTAATCAGTATTGATGACATCCTTTCGCCAAAGTCGCACACTGTTCTTTCGCCAGGTACAGCTTATACTGGTGGCAAACTTTTCTTTAAGAATGAACCAACAGGTATTGTTAACGGTTCTCTGATTAGGGTGATTCCTGAGGATGAAGCCTATCATGTACGTCACAACGATTTGAAGAAAATGCCTAAAAGCCTTCATGAAGCATTATGGTTCCATGTAATGTCTACGGCGATTATTGTGCATCTGAGAGAAGACGAGAAGATAAAATATCTTTCAATGATGGTGCATCCTGATCAACCGGTTAAGTCAAGTAAGAAATTTCTCGATTGGGTTGAAGATGATTTAGCAAGAAGTGCTAAGATTCTCCAAAAGCCAGATGGTCATGATGTAAAAATGCGTTTTATAAAAGAACTAAAGGAGAAAATTTATCCAGAGGTCGTAAAGTACATGGATGAAGAAGAGAAACCTACATTTGAGGAAATCCTTCCGTTCATGAATGATGCTATCAATGATCGTCAGTTACATTATGTAAACAGCAAGAAAGATGGTGAGAAAGAAATTGATTGGAGCCTTGGTTCTATGCACATACTTTTTGGTGCACAATTACTAAATCGTGGCTTTACCATCAACAACCTATCCACAACTTACATGCCTCGTCATACTGTTGGCGTAGCAACAGCAGACACTATTGAACAGCGTTGTAGATTCTTTGGATACAAGATGCACTACATAAAATCTTGTCGTGTGTATTTGCCTGAGCCTTCTATTCAAAATTATGTTGACTACGTAGATAACGAGGAAGAATTACGTACTATTCTCAAAAACACAGAAACCTTGAAGGAGGCTGGTCATGCCCTGATGTCTTCGCCAAATTTGCAGCAATGCAGAAAAAATGTGTTACCATCAGGTCTTGTCAGAACCACAATGGACGGCAACTGCAAAATGGAAGCTTTCGACACGTCTGATGTCATTGAACATAATAATAATATTTCTACATCTTTCATTAAGAAACTAGAAAAAGAAAAAAGACCGTTCCGTATTCTTTATCCGAACACGACAAAGCAGCGTGAGCACAGGGTTTTCGACCTTACTATTAATGAAGCTGTTGATTTTCTGCTTGACTTCCAATTTGCAAGTGTAGCAGAAGCTGTTCGTAGAGATAACACCATTCGTTACATCAAGTATCTTGCAGCATGGCCTGGTTGCAAAATTAGCCATGTAGAATTTATGCAGATGGCATACAAAGGAAATCCAATGCACCGTTCGTTCAATCCACAAAAAGCAAAGATAAAGTCGACATTCTATACTGGTGCTGACAAAGATGCATCAATCTATCCTGGCGATCAGAATGTACAAATGTCAGAGGATACAATTACAATTCAGTTGTACAATTTTGAGTTGTCACCATGTTTTCCAAACCGACCAACAGCTCACACTTTGTCGATAAACTACCCACAGAAATTAAGTACAGCTTATTGCACGAACAACCAAGAGGTAATGGACATTGATGCGCTGTTTAACGAAGTTGAAGAAGAATATGAAAGTAACACCTGAAGAATTATATAAGCTATTTGCAGAGTTAGCTCTGCCTGTTGGTGATACAACAAATGTTGTAGCGATAGAAGGCACGTGTCACAAACTTGGAAAAACAGCAGAAGGATTCCCTGAATTTTACATCTGTTCAGATAGTAAGGAAGGGCATCCGAAAAGCATTCCTTTAGAGTACCTTGATGTGTGCTACGATTCGCCATGTACAATCTGTGAAAATGGTGTAACTCAGCAACAAACGTTTTGTGTCTTGTCATTAAGACGTACTGGTGATTCGTTGCACCTGTATTTCATTACCATTGTATTGCGCATCATAGATAATCTTCCAACTGTACCGACAAGTCGTAATCTTGCAGTTGAGTTCGATTCTCTTATCAGCATCTTCTCACCAAGTCACAAGTATGACGAAAACAAAGTAAAAGGCTTGTGGGGTGAGTTGCTGGTGATAGAGCAAAGTCGTATGCCAGAAATGTTAATTGAAGCCTGGCATAGAAATCCTACTGACAAATTTGACTTCACTCATGGCAAGGACAAAATTGAGGTTAAAAGCACTGCTGGCGAAGAACGAAAACATACTTTTTCCATTGGCCAATTAAATCCCTCAAAGAGTTCAAATCTTGTAATTGCCTCAGTTATCGTTCGTCCATCAGCTCTGTCTGAAACTGGTCTTAGCGTCAAGAATCTATTTGATAAATTGCAAGCAAGAATTAGTTCGACTCAAGTCAAATTAAAGTTACTGAAGGGCATTGCAAGCATCATTGGCGTAGAATCAAACTCATTCTTTTCTCTGGCTTTTGACTATGTTACAGCATGTGATACACTACAATATTACGAAGCAAGCACCATTCCGCACATTGACTCTACATTAGTACCTGCAGGAGTTAGCGATGTATCCTTTACATCTGACCTGAAAGGTGTTGAAGCATTGAATATAGATTCTGTGTTAATAAAAAATAGTTCATTATACAAATCACTTTTCTAAATGCCTCGATTAGGTAGCAAAAAAATAAAAGCATTACTCTCAGAGTATCTGGAGAATCCTTCATGCAATTATGTTATTGAGGGAGAAAATCCCATGCTTCTGGTTGTGGAAGACCGTGCCTTTACAGTCTTCCTGAAACCTATTGGTGAAGTTTGCTACTCTAATAAGAACGAATCAACCAGAGTACAATTACCCAAACGAGATTACTTTGACAAGATTAAGGCTTCAAAACGCCCCTTTCTTTTAATGGGATTTGATTTGGTAAATAAGGTTTTTGTAATATGGAATCCCAATAGTACCAAAGAACGTCTGAATACAAAGAAGAATCTTTCCTTTTATTGTCGCCTAGATGCGCAACGTGAAGCAAACGAGAAACAAGTTCCTGTTAGATGTAATCTAACTAATGGAGAATTCGTTTGGGCCGTACCAATGTCATTTCTTGCAGAGTTTTTGATGTACATTGAGGATTATTTTACTCAAATAGTGCCGTCAGATTATGAGATGAACGGTAATGTTGAATATTCGATTGAAGATGAAAAGGAAGAATTGTTTAGTGTAGATGTTAACGACGTTTTGGATGAAACAGGCAAGATTATTGCGATAAAGAATCCTGCTGTTTTAAGGGAATTAAAAGAAGTGCGTAAAAGTGGAAAGCCGTTTGCAGAGTATGATATTTTATACAAATATTATGCTGATAAAATTGCTGTCATGAACCTCGCAGAGTGGACCCAATTATTAAATTCAACAAGAATAGACGAAGCATAAATTGAGATGGAAATAAATGAAATGAACAGTAAAATATAATAAACAACATATGAGCGACGAACAGAAATATTCGATTCTTGGCTTGAATGAATACATATGCCAAGGTGAACCACAGAAGCGTGAGCGTAGCAAAGCTTGGAAGGTTGCGATAGGGCTTCAACAGGTTGATAGACTTCAGACTTCTGAATATCTGCTTGATACTGCCAAACGGCATATCGAGGGTGATATAAGCATCAATGAAGCAAAGCAACTTATCGACTCATACTACAAGTCTGCATCTGGACGAAAGGTTATCGAGAATGACCGAACGGAAGAGGCAGACAAGGTGGCTGCACGTATCACGGAGTTGATAGAGGAAAAGACGTTCTCATTTACTCCTGCTCAGTTGATTTCTATACATCGTCGGTTGTTTGATGGCATCTATAAGTTAGCAGGTCGCATTCGTAACTATAATATTACGAAGAACGAGTGGGTACTTAGTGGCAAGACCGTATATTATGCCAGTGCAGATACTATCAGCGACACATTGAATTATGATATGGGGCAGGAACGCGAGTTTAGTTATGCTAACATGAATATTGACGATGCTATTCGTCATCTTACCCGTTTCTGTGCTAATCTATGGCAAGTTCATGCGTTTTGCGAAGGCAACACACGAACGACTGCCGTATTTATGATAAAGTACCTGCGTACATTGGGCTTCAATGTGGTCAATGATGTCTTTGCTGAAAACTCGTGGTATTTCCGAAATGCGCTCGTTCGTGCCAACTATAGTGATTTGACAAATGGCATCACAGAAACGACAGAATACTTGGAGAGATTCTTCCGCAGTATGTTGCTTGGGGAAGAACATGACCTTAGGAACAGGATTATGCACGTTGATTGGAACAAAGTTGAGAACGAAACCATATCCCAAAGTGCAAATCATGAAGTTCAAAGTGCAAAAGCTGGCGAAGAATTACCCCCAAAGTGCAAAAATTGCACTTTGGAAGAAGTCGCTCTACTCCGCATAGTGCAAAAGAATCCATCTGCTACCCAAAAAGAGATTGCTGCTGAAATTGGAAAATCTGAGAGAACAGTCAAATCAATTACCATAGCGTTACAAGAGAAGAACATTCTACGTAGAGTGAATGGTAAAAGAAATGGCTATTGGGAAATCGTCGAAGATTCTATTCAACAAAGAAGTAATATAGACAAAAATGAGTAATATACAAGATACAAACATTATCCCAGAGCTTCAATCTCCTTTCGAGCAGTTAAGAGAGGTTGATGCCGATGGCAAGGAATGGTGGAACTCACGCAAATTGGCAAGAGTGATGGGCTATGGCAAGTACTGGAACTTTGAACGTGTCATAGCCAAGGCACAGGCATAGACTTCACAGAAGGGCTATCATCTGGGTGAGCATTTTGTGGAGATAACAGAGATGGCGGAACTGGGCAGTGGTGCTGTCAGAGAGGTGACGAGCATCCGTCTGTCTCGTGCGGCCTGTATGGCTGTGGCTATGAATGCCGACCAAAAGAAATAGATGGTGAAGGCGGCTCAGCAATATTTCTGTGCGACCATGACTCCAGATGTTGCTGTGAGAAGCATGGAGTCTTCAGTACTCATGTATAGAAGTGGACATGGGAAAGTACAAGTTCAAGTTATCTTCGACACCAATACTTTCTGGCTTTCACAACAGAGAATGGCAGAGTTATTTGGGGTGACCCAACAGAACATTAGCTATCATCTGTCACAGATAGAAGAAAGCGGTGAACTCCATTTGTCCGATGCTTACAAAAAAAATTTGTTACCTTCGGACAAATGGTCTGGTGAGGTGATGATGTATAACCTCGATGTGGTCATTGCCGTAGGTTATCGTGTGAATAGCTACGAGGCTACTCAGTTCCGTATTTGGGCAACACAAGTCTTGAAAGAATACCTTACCAAAGGCTTTGTGTTGGATGATGAGCGCCTGAAGGGAAAGAACGTATTCGGGGCAGACTACTTCGATGATTTGCTTGACCGCATCCGGGAGATTCGTATCAGCGAGCGACGTTATTATCAGAAGATTACGGATATATATAGCGAGTGTAGTTCTGACTATGATAAGGATTCTGAGGAAACGCAGTTGTTCTTCAAAACAGTACAGAATATAATGCATTATGCCGTAACAAAACAGACCGCTGCCGAGATTATCTATGACCGTGCTGATGCGGAACGCCCTCACATGGGATTGACCAGCTGGAAGAATGCGCCAGACGGTAGAGTCATCAAATCGGATGTTACAGTGGCCAAGAACTATCTCAGTGAAAAGGAAGTTGATTCGTTGAACAGATTGAGCAATGCCTTTATAGACATTGCAGAGCAACGCGCAGAAGACCATATCTTTATGACAATGGAAGACTGGTCGGCTCTCCTACAGCGCTATATGGACTTGAATAACCGTCCTTTGCTTCCAGATGCTGGCCGTGTGACTCACGAACAAGCTGTAGAAAAGGCACTCACAGAATATGACAAGTTCCGTGTCATTCAAGACCGTGAGATTATGAGTGACTTTGACAAACAGTTGAAGCTGTTGTTTGGAGATAAGAAATAAAGGAATTATTCAATGCAATAAAGAAGGAAGATGGCAAAAACAGAAGAGCTTATAATGACTTGCCTTGCATATGAAACACTTTTTGATGACTATTTGACCATAGACATAAAAAGTGTTGCATCAAGTATTCCATATCTTGGCGCACTGGATTTTATTGTAAAAAAACATAATAATTTTTATTACTGTTTGTCTGACCTTGAAGGACAGAAAAACGAATTGTATGAGCTTAGATGTTCCTTCTATAGTGAAGGTAATGTTTTAAAACGGTTAGATTCTTTTATTCTTGAACAGGACAACCCTTATTTGATTGACAATATAAGTACTTTATATTTTGAACTTTTTATTCTACAGTATGCAGACAAGCAAAATAAGAATTTAGTTCTTACCCCCGAACAAAAAGTTCTAGTATATAAACTATATCTTTATTGCTCTAGTTTGTGGCTTGGCATACAGCAAAATGGAATAGAGAACCTCGAATTGTTGGATCTTAATCTGAAAGTTGACTTACCTGTAACCGAGTTTAGATTTCCAGCTGATTTTCACGCACAATTATATAAAGCGAATGAGTTCTTTGTTTTTTGCGAAAATACGACTCCTCATAATACTATTTCAAAATGGCTTATAAGTGATAAAGGTAAGAATAATTA
>ERZ1026868.436-NODE-436-length-27752-cov-5.031592_pt1 | contig 27752 bp, 24 predicted proteins | sample MGYA00380164_ERZ1026868 | MGnify/ENA primary metagenome ERZ1026868 (study PRJEB33269, sample SAMEA4719800) | human gut metagenome | biome: human-associated habitat; feature: organic feature; material: feces | place: Cameroon | collected 2013-10 ... | reverse complement strand
AGGCGACAAGGTTACCGTGCCCGATGTAACGAACAAGTCTATTGCCCAGGCACGCACCACCCTCGAGCAGGCAGGATTCAAGGTTGGCACCGAAACGGAAGTGTATAGCAGCACCGTTCCTGCCGGCAGCGTAGTAAGCACCGACCCGCAGGCAGGCGAGCAGGCCGTAAAGGGCTCTTCCATCAAGATCAATGTTTCTAAGGGAACTGAGCAAGTTACCGTCCCCGACTTGAAGGGCAAATCTGCCGACGAAGCTCAGAAAACATTGAGCGAAGCGGGGCTAACGGGCCAGCAAGGTGATTCCGTATTCTCCGACGATGTTGATGAGAACATGGTCGCATCGCAGGAAACCCCCTCGGGCACCACAGCAAACAAGGGCGACACAGTTGTGTTCCACCTTTCCAAGGGCTCTGAAAAGGTTACTATCCCCAACGTTGTGGGCATGACTCAGTCGCAGGCAACCTCCAAGCTGGAAAGCGCAGGCTTCGCGGTTAACACCACGACCGAAACCAGCAAGGATGTCGAAAAGGGCAACGTAACAAAGCAGAGCAAAACAGGCACCGCCACCAAGGGAACCACCATTACCATCACCATTTCCAGCGGTCTTGGTGAAGCCCCCAATGTAGTTGGTATGTCCGAGAGCAAGGCAAAAGAAACCCTCGACAAAGCAGGTTACAAATATGATCTGAAGTACAAGTCCGATTCAACGGTAGCGAAGGGAAATGTTATCTCGCAGAGCACTAGCGGCAGCACAGTTACCCTTACTATCTCCGATGGCCCTAGCAGCACCAACAACCAAGGATCCGGCGGATCGGGAAACAACTAACCAGCACGTCGATAAGTACAACGACTAGCACAATAAGGCCTCGCAGCAACGCGAGGCCTTATTTTTTTTACAGGCTATTCTGCATAACATGCACTGCTCACCAAACAATAGAAAGCCCGTGGCAGCTGCCCGAATCAAAGTTGAAAGCCCAGAAGCGTCCGACATCAGCAAAGGGGCTATAACCTTAAACCACGAATTTGAATCGCTAAAAACAACGGGCAATGCCGAGGGGAAAGCGATGAGCTGCTTATCTCTTTCGCGAAAACTTGCCTCGTCGCCGTCACCACGGCCCGCGCGTCTTGTGCAAGATCCGCTCCGTTGCCATCGCTGGGTTCTTCGCTTATTTCGCGGGAGTTTCCCCTGCCGCCGCCGGAATTCTCGTTATTTTGCAGGATCCGCCCCTTGCCATCGCTGGGCTCATTTCCTCTTTTCACAGGACTTGCCCCTTGTCGCCACTAAGCTCCGTACATCTTTTGCGCGACTTGCCCCCTTGCCGCCACTGGGCTCCATGCGTCTTTTGCGAAGCCTACCCCGCTGCGGCGCCACGCATCTTTCGCAGAGTCTGCCCCGCTGGGCCGGTCCGCACCTTGTAAAAACAAAAAATCCGACTTCTTTGCAACTTTTTTTCGATTAGGGACTCCCTCCTGTTCCCAAAAAGCAAAAACAAGCCGTTTCACGGCCGATTTACTGCATTTTCGAGCCGATATCCGCACTTTGGCGCTCCGGAACAATCCCTAATCGCAAAAAAGTTGCAATTCGGGCCGTATTTTTGTTTTCGAGCTCCCGAGAAGGCATCGAACCAGCGCTATAAGCGGGACAGGCGGGCAATACTGCGAAGCGATCTATAGGCAGGGGCGGGGGCAACGCTATGGCGAGGTCTGCACCACTGTAAACGCGACGACAAAAAACTGTCCCATAGGCTGAATAACCACGAGGCACGTTTTAAACCACTCCCGGTAACGCGCAACTTGCAATAAAAAAGGCCCGCAAAGGCGGACCTGAAGATACTGGCGCCCCCGAGAGGACTCGAACCTCCGACGCACGGTTTAGGAAACCGACGCTCTATCCTCTGAGCTACGGGGGCAAAAAGGATGCTGACAATCAGCTCTGCTATCTTATCACACCCCTTCTGCACTCCAAACAGACGCACCATAACATCCTTCACAACCCTTTACAGCTCCACCTTCTTTTACCGTGCGGAGGAAAACTCCCGCAAAGGCCTCTTCGATGCAGGGAAGCTCCAAAATGCCCCTTCACCAAAGGAGAGACTGCCGATGGGTGCCGGCCACTTTACGACGTTGGCAAAGGACCCTTCGCTGCAGGGAAAACTCCCGCGATGGCTCCTTTGCTCCAGGCGGGGCTCCCGCAAGGGATTCGTCATTGCGGAAGAGGAAGCTCCCGCAAAAACACTGCCCCAGTTGAGCAAGGCACTAGAGAATGGTAGGATAACCCGCGAACGCTGTTTCAGGGCGAGGTGAAATTCCTCACTGGCGGTAACAGATCCCCCGAAGCAACCTAGCTTCATCTGAAGCCCGCAACCCTGCTTGGCCTGGCGGCTTAAGCAGACTGATTTGGTGCAAGTCCAAAGCCAACGGTTACAGTCCGGATGGAAGAGACAGGAGGCCTACTTTGTCTACCCCGAACACCCCCACCAAGAACACCAACGCATGGTCCACCAAACAGCTGGTCACCATGGCCCTCATGTGCGCCATTGGCGTTCTTCTTTCGTTCATCGAATTCCCCTTGCTGCCCGGCGTAACCTGGCTTAAATTCGACGCCTCGAATATGCCTGCCATGGTTTCCGGCTTCGCATTCGGCCCTGGCGCTGGCGTTGCGGTAGGTATCCTAACCGCCATCATTCATGGCCTGCTCATGGCGGACTTCACCGGTGCACTCATGAATGTACTCACCGTCACGTGCTTCGTATTGCCCGCCGCTATCATCTACAAGAAGAAGCGCACCTACCCCGCCGCTATTACTGGCTTGGTGCTCAGCATCATCGCCGCGATGGCTGGTGCTGTTGTGGGCAACCTCATTGTTACCCCTATGTGGCTGGGCGTCCCCTTTGAAGCGGTAACGGCAATGATCATCCCCATCCTCATTCCGTTCAACCTGCTTAAGGGTTTGCTCAACGCGGTTTTGACGCTGGTTATCTACAAATCGATCTCCAACCTTATTACTCCTAAGAAGGATCAGACGAAGGGTCGCTAAACCGTGATTACCTTTTCCGACGTTTCCTTTACCTATACAGGCGAAACCAAGGTACTTTCCGAACTGGCTCTCTCTATCGAAGAGGGCCAGTTCGTCTGCGTTTTGGGCGCCAATGGCTCAGGTAAATCAACGTTCTCGAAGCTCATCAACGCACTCTTGGTGCCTGATGCCGGCACCGTAACCGTAAACGGTCTGGAAACCAGCAATCCAGACAACACCTTCGCTATTCGCAGCACGGCAGGTGCGGTATTTCAAAACCCCGACGACCAGATCGTCGCCAGCCTCGTTGAAAACGACGTGGCATTCGGCCCTGAAAACCTGGGCATAGAAAACCCTGAGCTTCGTCAACGCGTAGAGGAATCGTTGGCGAAAGTCGGCTTGGCTGGCTCCGGCAAGCGCGAAACCGCAGCCCTTTCTGGAGGCCAGAAGCAGCGCGTCGCCATTGCAGGCGTGCTGGCAATGCACCCCTCCGTCCTGATTTTCGATGAGGCGTCGGCCATGCTCGATCCGCGCGGACGCCGCGGCTTGATGCGCGTATGCAAAGAGCTCCACGAACAGGGTATGACCGTTATCATGATCACTCACTTCATGGAAGAAGCCGCAGAAGCCGATCGCGTGATCGTACTAAACGATGGCCACTGCGTACTCGACGGCACTCCTGACGAGGTGCTTACGCAGGACCATATTCTTCGCGACCTTAATCTTGACGTACCCTTCGCCACCCACATGTCGCGCCTTCTGCAAGATCGTGGCATCAAGGTTGGCACCCATATCGAAACCGCAACGCTGAAGGAGGAACTGTGTCGATCGCTTTCGAACAGGTAAGCTTCAGCTACACGCCGCTCACCAAACGACAAAAGAAAGCCGGAGAAGTGCAGCGTTACGCCTTGCGCAATGTCAGCTTCACCCTCAACGACGGCGAATTCCTTGCCATTGCAGGACATACGGGGTCTGGCAAATCCACCCTGGTGCAGCACCTGAACGGCCTTGCAAACCCCACTGAAGGGCGTGTGCTCTGGAACGGCAAAGATCTAGCAGACCGCAAAAACGCAACGTGCGCCCGCGGCGATATCGGCGTGGTTTTCCAGTACCCCGAACACCAGCTGTTCGCCGAAACAGTCTATGAGGATGTGGCGTTCGGCCCCCGCAATATGGGTCTACCCGAAGATGAGGTTGATTCCCGCATCCGCGAAGCACTGGCCGATGTGCATCTTGATTTCGATACGCTGAGCGAACGCAGCCCCTTTGAGCTTTCGGGTGGTCAGCAGCGACGCGTGGCGTTTGCCGGCGTGCTTGCCATGCGCCCCACCACGTTGGTGCTCGACGAACCGGTTGCTGGTCTCGACCCGGCGTCACGCGCTGATTTCCTCGACCTCATCAAACAGCTCCACGAGCAGCGCAACCTTACGGTGGTAATGGTTTCGCACAACATGAACGACATCGCCCTTCTTGCAGATCGCATGCTGGTCATGCACGAAGGCGAAGTGGCGTTCCTGGGCACACCAGAGGAAATCTTCACCAAGCACGCGGTTAAATTGCGCGAAATTGGCCTCGGCATCCCCCATGCCCAAACCCTGGCAAACCAGCTTCGTGCCGAAGGCATGCCCTTGCCTGAAAAGCTCTATCTGCCTGAATCGCTAGCAGATGAAATTGCTCGCATCCTTGGCGGAAGCGAGGCTGTGTAATCATGAATATAGACGCCGTATTCGGTCGCTACATCGCCAAAGATTCCGCTGTTCACCGCATGGACCCTCGCGCAAAGCTCCTGCTTTCAATCCTGTTCATGGTTATGGTGTTTGCTGCGGGGTCGTACGTATCGTTGGGCGTTGCCGCATTGTTTACTGCGGGAATGTTTGCTTTCGCGCACATCTCACTTCGCCAAGCGTTTACCTCCATCGCACCCCTGGCCATTCTGGTGGTTTTCACTGCCCTGCTGAACATTTTCTTCGTTCAGGGCGGCGAAGTGTACTTTCAGCTATGGATCATCTGCATTAGCCAACAAGGCTTGCACCAGGCACTCTTTATCGCTATCCGCCTTACTATGCTGCTGCTGGGCGTAAGCCTGCTTACGCTGGCCACCACCACGCTTGATCTTACCGATGGCTTCGAGCGCCTTCTAGAGCCCTTTAAACGCTTCGGGTTGCCTGCTCATGAGCTGTCTATGATGATGGGAATCGCTCTGCGCTTCCTGCCCCAGTTCGCCATCGAACTGCGCACTATCTACCGTGCGCAGATTAGCCGCGGCGCAAATTTCGGCAAGGGGCCCAAGGGGGGCATTGCCATGATGACTTCGCTTATCGTGCCTCTGTTTACCAGCGCGTTCCGACATGCCGAAACGCTTTCTTTGGGTATGGATGCGCGCTGCTATCATGGAGGCGAAAACCGCACCCGCCTAAAGGAACTCTCTTTCAGCAAGCGCGATATTGCTGGTACCGTTTATTTGGGAATCGGGACTGCAGCCGTACTAGCGACCGACCTCGTCTTGAACATGCTGCTGTAAACGCAGACCGCACAGACCGGCACTTCCCCACTCGCGCAAACACTAGCCCAGCAAGGAAAACCAGCGCGCAAGCGTCAAACCCCAAACCGCGAACGCATCGAAGCCATAACGACATTTGACGGTCTTAGCAATCAGGACAGCCGCCAACCACTCGAAAGGAAAACCATGGACGACATCATTGAATACCTTACCGCAGTACCCGCATGGTACCTGGCAACCTGCGAAGGCGACCAGCCCCGCGTTCGCCCCTTCAGCTTCGTTATGCGCGAAGGCGATACCCTGTGGTTCTGCACCGCAACCAACAAAGATGTTTATCATCAGCTGCAGCAGAACCCCAAATTCGAGCTTTCCGCATGGAAGCCTGGCCGTGGCTGGATCATCGTTACGGGCGTAGCCGATTTGAACGACACCGCAGGCGATGAGGTTCGCAAAGCAGGCTACGAGCACATGACGGCACTTGGCGAAACCTATGAAGACTGGGGCGATCCGCGCCTGACGTTCTTCTCCCTGAAAGAAGGCATTGCCAAGATCGATGACATTGACGGCTCTTCCAGGAGCATCGAGCTGTAAAAGCGTCGAAGCGCATACAACGCATTTGCATCAGGCCCCGCCCGGCAACGAACCTGTCCCGCATCTAAAAAATGGGGCAGGTTCGCAAAAGCCCGGACGGGGCCTGCCGTTTACCTGGCAGCATGCTAACCAGCTCGCCAGGAACCTGAAGTCCTCGGCGATACACAACCGCCCAGAAGGGCAATCACCATACCCTACCAGCCCGATAACAAAACCCGATGAAACAAAAAACGCCGGTCGATGACCGGCGCCAAGCTCTACAGCATAGAGATTTGATCGACAAGCTTTCGTGCCGCATCGCGAACCGAAAGGCCATTGATGTCGATAGTAAGGTCGGCGTACTTTTCATACAGGGGCACGCGCTCCTCATACAAGTCTGCCAAGCTCATGCCGATGCCGTTCTTCATAACAACACCGCGCTCGTGGAGGCCGCCCAGACGGTTTTCCAGCTCTTCGTAGGAAACCTGCAGGTATACAACCGTGCCAATAGAGGACAGGTGTTTCATAGCCTCGTCGGAATAGACAGCAGAACCGCCTGTAGCAATGATGGCATGGCTCGTGGAAAGCGTGCACAGCACTTCATTTTCCACTTCGATAAAGCCATCAGGACCGCAAGCATCGATGATCTTCTGCAGCGTCTTGTCGAGCTTGCCCTGAATAAGCAAGTCGGCATCGATAAATTCATAGCCAAGAATCTTCGCCAAAACAACGCCCAAGGTTGACTTGCCAGCGCCCGGCATGCCAATAAGGATGATGTTCTCGGTGGTGTTAGTCATGAGGCCCGTCCTCTTTCCATTTGTCTCTACCGAAAGCAACTATAGCACGTTTCGCTTCAACCCTCGGAGCCACCACCTCGTTCACCAAGATGGCTACGAAAATCAACGCAAACCCGACCAGCAAGCGGCTCGTCATAACCTCTCCGTACAGCAAAACAGAGAACAGCACGCCAAATACCGATTCCAAGCTAAGAAGCAACGCTGCCTGCGAAGGGTTAACGTACGCAAGCGAAACGTTCTGGATGCCAAACGCGATGATCGACGCAAACACGATGAGAAAGGCCATCTGACCAACAATGGTGGGCGTTATCACCGCAGCCGTAGGAAGCGTTTCCGTGACTGCACCAACGATACATCCGAAACAACCTTCGGTGATGAATTGGAACACCGTGAGCATCAGTGCATCGTGCTTTTCAGTGAACTTGGACACAAAGACGATGTGAACCGCAAACAAAACCGAGCTGACCATGGTCAGGGATTCGCCAAAGCCAATGGAAAACGTCTGCCCTGCTGTGGTAACCGAAACCAGCCAAATGCCCACAACGGCAATGCCAGCAGCCCCTATGTTGAAAAAGGAGGGACGCTTGCGCATAAGGACCCACCAGGCAAACGGAACCACGACGCAATATGTTGCAGTAAGAAATGCGTTGATGCCCGGCGTTGTGTGCTGCAAGCCCACAGTTTGCGCCAAGAATGCCGAAAAATCGAATACCGCCAGCACCATACCCGCACCTAAGGCGCGTTTTGAGAAATGAGCCTTCACCCGCTTACGCAGAATGAAGAGCAGAATGAAACCCGCCAACGTGAAGCGGATGCCCAAAAGCCACGCCGGCGGCATAACCGCGACCACGTCCTTCATGACCACGAAGCTGAAGCCCCAAATCATTGCGGCCAAAACCAACAGTATTTTATAAACCCATGAAGGTATTTCAGAAAGAGCAATCATAAGTGCCCATTATAACCAAGCTACTCCCTGCAAAGGGCAATTGCATGGCACCGGCGGAAAGCCACAGGCGGCAAACCCTAACGAGCGCCGCCACCGCCGCCGAAGCCGCCGCCACCGCCGCTGGAGAATCCACCGCCGCCGCCAGAGCCATCGGAAGAATCGCCCGAAAGCGCCGACTGCACTGCCTGGATAGATTCCGATACCGAAGTGTTCAGCATCGAACCAAGGTCGGGCATGGTGGTGTTCACGTAGTACGTCGGGGTATACAGCCCCCACCATGGCACATACGTGCTATCCAGCGCCTCATCGTTGCTTACCTGGAACATCTCAGGCACCTTCTTGCGCAACTCGCCAATGGCCTGCTCAGCTACGCCAAACAGATAGGCATACACCATGAATTCGCCCCATACCTTCACGTCGGTGGCAGGACGCTCATCCAACGCAGAGAATTCCGTAAGCCATTTTCGCAGCCCTTTGCAACGCGCATAGACATCGGCGCCCTTCTGCGTGCGGCGCTCCATGAAGCAAGAAACCACAATAAGAGCCACTCCCGTGATGATGCCGGGAATAAGAACGAGGAAGTTCTCGAAGATGCACGCGATGATGAAACATCCCAGTATCAGCGCAATTGCCACCGAAAGCATACGGAAGCGCTTCGACTTCGAGTAGCTTTCAAAGTACTCGGCTGTTATCACATGCGAAGTTACCAAACCCTGCCAATCGGACATGGCGTCGTTGAATTCTTCGGGGTTGCTCTCGGCATACGCTTTGATGGTTCCCAGCCACAGGGAAGGCTGGCCTTGCGCTACCGTATCAAACAGGAATGACATAGCCTTGCGGTCAATCGTGCTATTGAGCGAAAGCTCTACCTGAGGCACACGCGTAAGGTAGTAGTCATCGACTTGCTTTTTTCGAATGACGCCACCTTGTTCGTATGAACCCTTGTTAATCAAGATCGCACCAGCATTGGCAAGATGCATGATGGTTGCCGTGAAATCGGTTGAACTTTCCTTATCGAAGGTCCACAAACGACCGATCACAGCAGGGTGAGTGCCAGCTTCCGGCACATCGCGCCAATACTCGTCTTCGAACGTAGGCTTGAGCTCTTTGCCGTAGCGGACAAAGGAACGAACGCCCCATACCAGCAAGGCCAAGCAAACAAGGATCACCACAATAAGCAAACCGAGCGAAAGCGCACGCTCCGCGTTGGCGCGGTCTGCCCAGGTCTGCTCTTCGGAAAGAACGGTATCGAGACGAGCGGTGGATTCGTGCATGTTGTCGGCGCCGGAAGCCACACCCGACAGCCACTCAACGGGAAACACCACACGCGCTTCTGCATAGGAACCTGCGCTTACGTGAGGAACGCTGTAGCTTACCGTGCCGTCATCATTGATGGCAACCGTAGCATCCAGGGGACCATGACCCCACGCGCGCACATTTTCGCCCGCCGTGATCTTGGCTCCCGAAGCGACGGGGAGGTTCAGCGTCATGGTCACATCACTGGAATCTTCAGCCCAGCCGCTGCCCACAAACTGCCAGTACAGCTCTCCCACATCGGAGTATGCCTGCGCAGCCTTGGTTACGGTGTAGTCCAGCTGCACAACGTCCACTTCGTCTTCCACCGAGAAGAACACATAAACGGTGTTCTTGGGCTTGTCGAACGAATAGGCGTCGCCACCAGGACCACCCGACTCACGCCAATCAAGCTGGAAGGGCACGCTGGGGAATTCCGAGACAGACTTCGCTGAAGAACCCATGCTTACGCTGTTGATCTTGATGTCGGAGCCAGAAGGCAAGCTATCGAAGTTCCACCATACAGCCGTAAAAGCACCGTTGAAATCAAACGTGCGCTGCTCAACCACATGCAAGTCGCCGTTAGGCTGCACCGTTGCATTAATGGTGGTATGCGGCATTTCATATGACTTTGCATGAGCCTGCTGCGGCGCGAAGCAAAGGCAGGCAAACGCCAGCGCCAAAACTGTAACAGCAAGGGTTACGCCCTTGCCAAAGCTGCTTTTGACCTGATTTTCGACCACAAGTGTGGTGGATTGGCCATTTTGGCGATTTTTTTTGATGAAAGCATGGTTTTGCACTGCTCTTCTCCTTGCAAGATGAGGGCGGGCAGGTTATCATTTCAATTCGCATATACGGAGAGCTGACCGAGAGGCCGAAGGTGCTCGCCTGCTAAGCGAGTATACGCCAAAAGCGTATCTGGGGTTCGAATCCCCAGCTCTCCGCCACCGTATATCGAGCCCGTTCATTTCGAACGGGCTTTTTTCATTTTATACGACCCAGCAGCAAGCAGACCCTTCATTGCTCAACTGGCACCAACTGCGCAGTTGGCCCCGATTTCACAGTTGATCCGATTTCGCAACTGACCTGGTTGTTCAACTGGTCTCGATTGCGCAACTGACCCCGATTTCGTGATCGGCACCGATTTCGCAACTAACCTTGACCATACAACTGGCCCCGAATCGCTCAGGAAGCCCCGCAGTTTTGGCAAGAAACGCACATTTTGTACGCTTGCGCAGTCGGAAGGCGACTTTCTGGCGAGATATCGCTGAAATGTACGCTTGGACAGCCTGTTTAGGCAAGATTGACGCATTTTGTACGCTTTTAACTGGAAAAACGCTGTCGGGGAGTACATTTCAGCGATTTCCTGCCAGAAAGGCCGGGGTTTCCTGCCCGAGGGTACAAAATACGCCAATCTCGCCACCCCGCGCCACCTTGCCGCCCAATCCTCGCTCAAGAAGGGGCGGAAAACGGCACCAAAGCAACGATGCCGCCCAAATAGGGCGGCATCGCTTTACTCGTTGAGTTCGATCGACAATGCCGATTCGTACTCCACCGAAGGCATGAGTCACAAACGGCATACGTCTCTTTATTTCACCGAAGGCGTATCCGACGGGTCTTTGGGAGCAGTACCCATGTTTACCGAGGGAGCCTGCGCGGCGTTATTCCCCTGGCCGAAAGAAACAACCGGTGCAGCCGAAGCAGCTGCATTGGCATCGAAGTTTTCACGCGCGGTAAACTTGAAGAGGCCAGCAACCAGCACCCCAGGGAATGTCTGAATTGCGCTGTTGTACTTCATAACCGTATCGTTATAGCTTTGGCGCATGTAGCTGATTTTGTCTTCCGTGGCAGAAATCTCAGCTTGCAGCTGCTGGAAATTGGCATTTGCCTTCAAGTCGGGATAAGCCTCGGAAACCGCAAACAAGCTCTTCAACGTACCCGAAAGGAAGTTATCGGCAGCCATCTTCTGTTCAGGCGTCGTAGCGTTGCATACCGCAGAACGCGCTTCGGTTACCTTTTGAAGCGTGCCGCTTTCGTGTGCAGCATAGCCCTTTACCGTTTCCACCAAATTAGGAATAAGATCCAAACGGCGCTGCAGCTGAACATCAATTTGCGACCAAGCGTTGTCAACGCGGTTGCGCAGCTGAACGAGGTTGTTGTACAGGGCAATAAGGATGATGGCCAGAATCACCACCACAACAACGATTGCAATAATTGCTTCCATAACTTGCTCCTAGCGTTTCTCGCGCAGCCACGCCCGCAGACGCGCTGCCATGATGCGGGAAAACCACTGGTGGTTTTCGCCACCCTACCTCGAGTTACTCGATGCCTCTATTATAAAGCCTCAACGATGGCGGCACCCAACGGTGAGAAAGACGTTACGCGCGTCCACCATTCGTGCTTGCGCGCTTCAACCGAAGCTTCACACGCCGCCTGGTAGCTATCGAAAATGCAGCACACCGCCGAACCGCTTCCGCACAGCACCGCATTTTCCTTGCCAGCAGCAGCCCCTCCCCACTCAAGGACTTCAGCAACCACTGGCGTTACCGAACAAGCTGCCTTTTCGAGGTTGTTGTACAGGGAAACATCAGCCGCAGCGTTCAAGCCGGCAAGCGAAGAAAGATACTCGGCGCCAGGCAGAACGGGGGCATCGTCAAACGCTGCATATGCCTTACCCGTAGATACGCCAGCATCGGGACGAACAAGCAGAACGAAGCCAGAACGGGGTTCAAGCTGAGCTTCAAGCACGTCACCCTTACCTGAAAGACGCGCGCAACCGCCTTTCAGGAAGAAGGAAACGTCGGCACCCAAACGCGATGCCACTTCCTGCACGCGCTCATCTTCCACGCCAACGCCCCACAGCGTTGCCGCGCCAACCAACGCGGCAGCTGCATTGGAAGAGCCTCCGCCCAAGCCCGCTTCAGCGGGAATTACCTTGTTGAGAACCATTTCGATGGTTTCATCCTGCGTGCGGCCTAAAGCCTTTGCCAGCTCAATCACAGCCTTGTAGGCGATGTTTTCTTCAGCCTTGATCAAAAGCGGGTCGATGGTGAAGGAGCTTTCGCACTTCAGCATTACCTGAAGGCCTTCCCCCGAACCCTCATCGTCGAAGCGACGCATGGAAAGCGTGTCGTGAAGGGCCAGCGAGTGCATAATGGTCTGCACCTCATGGAACCCGTTTTCCTGCTTTTCGCCCACCGCCAAAACCAGGTTCACCTTTGCAGGCGAAATGATCTTGGTGACGTTTTTCATTGGCAAACCTTCAAGCCTCATGCAGAAGCACCATCCTGATTCGATTCCATATTATCCTGTTCAACTTTTTCAGCTGAAGGCGCAGCCGCCTCTTCGGCACGTGCTGCGGCCTTTCTTGCTTTATTGCGCTTGCGTTTTTCGCGAAAAAACGCTTGCAGCAATGATGCGCATTCCTCTTCGCATACGCCAGGCGAAACCTCGAACACGTGGTTCAACCGTTCGTCGGCATTCACCTGGTACAGCGAACCCAATGCACCTGCCTTCGGATCAAATGCGCCAAATACACAACGATCGATGCGCGCCTGATGCATAAGCCCCGCACACATGATGCATGGCTCAAGCGTAACGTACACCGTACACCCCGACAGACGCCAAACGCCTAATTTGCTTGAGGCTTGTTTCATTGCAAGGAATTCCGCATGACCGGCCGGGTCGGCATCCGTCTCGCGGCGATTGTAGGCAGTGGCAATTACCTCCCCGTCGCGCACCACCACTGCGCCGATGGGAACCTCGTCAAGCAGTTCCGCCTTGCGCGCTTCAGCAATGGCCAGACGCATGAATTCAATATCTTGTGCATCCGAAGAAATGAGCTCCATATCTCACCACCAAGTTGTGCTATCCTGATTCCTACCGATTCGGAGGAATGGCAGAGTGGTTGAATGCGGCGGTCTTGAAAACCGTTGTGCCGCAAGGCACCGTGGGTTCAAATCCTACTTCCTCCGCCAGAATTTCCAAGCCCGTTCATTGAACGGGCTTTTTTGTTTTACCCACCGTAAAGCCAGCGACAGCCAGCCTTTTGCGCCACCTTGCCCACTTGCAGGGCGGCGACCAAGGCAGATCCCTCGCCCTACCCAGCAACGCAAGTAACTAATCAGCGAAGAAGGTTTCCATTGCGAAATCGACAGGCATTTCACGACCCAGCCAAAGACGCTCGGCAATTGCCGCCTGCTGCACAAAGGGACCAGCGCCGTCAACGGTTTTACAGCCGCAGGAACGCGCCAGCTGTAGGAGTTCGGTGTTGCGGGGGTTGTACACCAGATCCGCCACGATAAGCTCAGGTCGCAACATATCCGCCGAAAGAAGGCAGCCAGGATCATCGGGATACCCCACCGTGGTTGTATTTACCACCAGGGCCGATTCGGCAAGCGACATCCTTAACTGATCTTCATCAGAAAGGGCATAAAGCGAAATCTCGCAGGGAGAATACCCATGCAATCGATCGATCAGCTCATATCCCCTTTGCAGATACGACTCCCGCCGATTGAACACATCGATCTGCGCCACTCCATCGAGCGCCGCCTGAACAGCAACGGCGGAAGCTGCGCCACCAGCACCCAACACGGTTATCTTCTTCCCACGCACATTGATGCCATTCAGCACCAAATTGCGCATAAAAGCAGCACCGTCGGCGTTGTCGCCCAAAGAACGGCCGTTTTGAATTACCACCGTGCTTACCGCACCCATAATTTCTGCCGTCCGAGAAATCTCGTGAAGATAAGGGACGATGGCATTCTTATACGGTGCCGTTACGTTGTAGCCCAAAAAGCCAAGCGCCTCCATGCCACGCACGGCAGATTCCAGGTTCTCTGGCTTCACGTTGAAGGGGACATAGGCATAATCGTAGCCCATCCTCTCGAACACAGCATTGTGGATAGCCGGCGAGCCGGAATACGTTACAGGCGAGCCAATAAGACCCACCAGCCTTGTGGAGCCGGAAATACGAGTTACCGCGTCCATACAACCCTTCCCATCACGCGAGCCATGCTCGCAAGCGTCCATATATCGGACGAATTACGCTGAAAACAACTCTACCGCAAGCCCAGTCGCGTGAAAAGAAACGGCATTTCCCACCGTTGGCGCGCAACAGGCTAGCCTTCCATCTGCTCAGCCACTAGCAGCCATTCCTCTTCCAGCGCTTCAATGCGTTGTTCGAGCTCGTGAATGCCTGCCTGCGCTTCGCCTAATGCCTGATAGTCATAAGGGTCAACCTTCAGCAGGTCCTCCTTAGCCTGGGCAAGCTTCTTTTCCTGAGTCTTCATCTTGTTCTCGATGGAGCGTGCCTGCTTTTTAAGCTCGCGAACCTCAGCGGCAGAAAGCCCTGATTGGGCCTGGGACTGTGCAGCGCTTCCCTGCTTTGAAGCGTTTGACGTCTTGCCCGATTGGGCCCTGCGATCTTCTTCAAGCAATTCAAGGTACTCGTCCACACCACGAGGGCAATGTGTGAGCTTGCCGTTGATAAGCGCAAACTGATCGTCAGTTACGCGCTCCATCAGGTAGCGATCATGACTTACCACGATCAACGTACCCGGCCAGGTATCGAGCAGGTTTTCCATGGCCACGGTCATATCGGTGTCAAGGTCGTTGCTGGGCTCGTCCAGGATAAGCACGTTCGGCGAATCAAGCAGAATCAGCATCAACTGCAAACGGCGCTTCTGGCCACCGGAAAGCGTTTCGACCGGCATATTCAAATGAGCATTGGTGAATCCCAACTGCTCAAGCAGCTGAGCAGGGGAAACTTCCTTGCCGTCTATCATGTATCGAGCGTTGTATCGAGAAAGAACCTCACGAACGCGATCGCCCTTCAGCTTCTCCAGCTCTTCAAGCTTCTGGGAGAGGAAAGCGAACTTCACCGTCTTGCCAATTTTCACGCGACCCGTTTGAGGGCGGAGCTTGCCCTGAACGATATCGAGCAACGTCGATTTGCCAGCACCGTTCGCTCCCAAAAGGCCATAGCGGTCACCAGGACCGATCATCCAAGTAACATCATCGAGGACCTTGTTCTGCCCGTAAGAAAACGAGGCATCGATCACATCAACGCACTTCTTCCCCAATCGAGAAATAGCGGCGCGCTTAAGTTCGGTGGTGTTACGAAGCGGAGGCTCTTCCGCAATAAGAGCACGTGCCGTTTCAACATGAAAACGCGGCTTGCTAGAGCGCGCCCGAGCACCGCGGGAAAGAAACGCTAACTCGCGGCGGATAAGGTTTTGCCTTTTCTGCTCCGCCACCTCGGCCTGACGCTGACGCTCCACACGCTGAAGGATATAGGCGGAATAGCCGCCTTCGAATGGTTCGGCAATGCCATCGTGTACTTCCCACATGCGAAGGCACACTTCGTCGAGGAACCAGCGATCGTGCGTTACCACCACTAGGGCCCCAGCACCACGTGAAAAGCGCTTCTTAAGGTGCTTTGCCAGCCAATTGATAGCAACCACATCAAGATGATTGGTGGGCTCGTCAAGCAGCAATACATCGGCATCGGCAATCAGCACACGGGCAAGGTCAACGCGGCGGCGCTGGCCGCCGGAAAGCGTGCCAACTTCGGCATCCCAGTCCAGGTCGCCGATCATGCCGTCGATGATATCGCGGATGCGAGCATCGGATGCCCATTCGTATTCGGGCACATCGCCCACCACGTTCCATCCAATGGACTTTGCGTCGTCCAACTCATCCGCCTGGCGAAGAGAGGCAAAGCGAACACCACCCGTTCGCAGCACGCGGCCATCATCGGGTTCAACCGTTCCGTCGAATAAACCTAAAAGCGATGATTTGCCATCGCCATTGCGACCAACAACACCTACGCAATCGCCATCGTCAACGCCAAGGGAAAGCGATTCGAAGATCACCTTCGTAGGATATTCCAAATGCACATTTTCACAGCCAAACAGAAAGGCCATTGCCTGTTGCTCCTTTGTTCGCGCCTCCCCCTGTCGGAAGGCCATCATATGAGTATATCTGCATTTCCGCCTCATCTGCCGCCCTCAGGCCAGCATTAGCGCATATCTTCAAGAGCACAGCACGATTCACCCCGCAACGTCCCCGAGATGCCGCTGGCGCCGCGATTCGCCGTAAAAAATGCACATCCCCCGCAGCGTAATTTTTTCGGCTTGCGCTTTTGCTATAGTCCCAATCATGGATTTGAAGAAAGAAAAAACAGGCATTGTTCTCATCAATACGGGTTCCCCCGACTCCCCCGAGCCGCAGGACATTCGCCCGTACCTGATCGAATTTCTTTCCGACCGAAATATCATCAAGGTTCCGCCAGCCATCTGGCAACCCATCTTGCGTCTCTTCATTGCCCGAACCAGGCCGAAGAAAACAGCTCCGCGCTACCAGCAGATATGGACCCCCAATGGTTCGCCGCTTGCCGTTGAATCGCGCGCTCAGTGCGATGCATTGAACAAGCGCCTTGCCAAAGCGGGCATCAACGCTCTGTGCGAAGTTGGCATGCGCTATGGCAATCCTTCAATAAGCCACGCCCTGCAAAAGCTTGAAGCGGCTGGATGCAGCAAGGTAATTGCGCTGCCCCTGTTCCCCCAAACCGCCTTCAGCACCGTTAAAACGTGCAAGGAAGCCATGCGGGATCAGACCAGCAAGCATCCCAGCTTATCGCTTGGGGCGATCGTTGAAGGCTACAGCGATAACTCTTTATACGCACAGGCACTCGCTGCATCCATACGCGACGCTTGGGAGTATCGTCCGGGCAGCAAGCTTCTTCTCTCGTTCCACTCTATCCCCCTTGCGGACATCGAAGCGGGTGATACCTATGTGGAGCAGATCGAAGCTAGCGTGCATCAAGCAATGGAGCTGCTTGGAATACCCCAATCCGACTGGGCCATTGCCTACCACTCGCGCTTCGAGGATTCACGTGCGTGGGTTACGCCCCACCCCAAAACCCTCCTTGCCCAATGGGCTGCCGAGGGAGTTTCGCGGATAGCCCTGGCAACGCCTGGCTTTGCTTCCGACTGCCTTGAATCGCTCTATGACATCAAATCGGTAGCGTCCGACCACTTCCGCGCTTTATGCAACCAAAACAACATTACCGCAGACGTTACCTATATCCCCTGCTTAAACCATCGCGAAGACCACATCGACCTGCTGTTTGATGTGGTGGAAAAGGCGATGGAATCGATCGATACGGCAGAAAAGGCTGCGATATCGATTTAGCGTCGAGTGGCGCCATTGGGGAATTCGACCCCTGGAACGAATGGAGTTATAAGGCGTAAAGTGCGTCTGGCTGTGTGTCTTTCTGGCCTATCGCAGGGGTACCACGTTTTGAAATACCGCTCCTCAAACCAAAACTTTAACCATCAACAAAATAGGCTGGATGCGTTTTTGCGCGTCCAGCCTATTTGAAAGCATCTACTAGCCCCATTTGGGACTCTGCGATACAAAGGGAAAGCCCGCTTCCAGAGCGAGACTTCTCCCCCTTATTTATTTGATTACCAATACGGGCATCGGTGCTTCACGCAGAACAGCGTAGGAAACCGAACCGAGAACGCCGCGAATTGCGCCAAGGCCACGAGAGCCCATTACGATAAGGTCAGCGTTAACCTTTTCAGCATAGCCGAGAATGTCAGCTGCCGGCGTGTAGCCAGGGATTACCTCGATAGTTGCCTTGTCGCCCAAGGAATCGAGCGAATCGCCAATGCCTTCCTTAACCTTTTCGGTTTCTTCATCAATGGTCTTGTTGTAAAGGGCCATGATGTCCTCAACGGAAAGCAGGTACTGCTGAGGATCGAACGAAGCGCTGTTGAAGTTTGCGGGAAGCTGGGCGTTAGGATGCGTGGTTACAAATACCACATGAAGCTTTGCGGCTTCTTCGCCGCCAACGATTTCGGCAGCCTTCTTAACAGCAGCAAGAGCCTGGTCGGATCCATCATATGCAACGACAACATTTTCGAAAACCATCGTTACCCCTCCTTGAAGTGTTGCAGCAAGCCCCTCGCACACCTACGGTGCATGCCTGCTTCTGATGGTTCAAGGATAACACGTTCACATGTTCTCGAACAGTATTCAATAGAACTAAATAGCCAGTTCAAAGCAAATGAATTGCAATAATTAATAATCATTTACGATTCTGCGTGCGATATGTTTGACCTTTTCGAACAACCCAACGATAGCGCCCGACGTTCACCAAACACAAAAAGGCCTCCCATTTCTTTCAACATGAAATGGGAGGCCGTTCATAGGCTTTCATTGCGCAGTTTCGGAAGCACACACCGCAAAACAGGGCGCCCGAGCGTGTGCCGGAAACGCCAGGCAAAGGTGGCTACTTCAAGAAGCAGCCCTTCGACTCCAGAGGCTCAATGTTGAGCTTCATGTTTGGATCTACGGCAATAGAAAGCAAATAGGTTTTGATAGCCTCATCTACTTCGTATTCAATGTCGATATTGCCTTCGAACACGCACCAGTAGAACAGCAAGCCCGTCGACGCAGCAGCAATACGGAGCATGGCTTCGTCAAGATCGACATCGTTGCGCACAATACCCAGCTCGATAGCTTCTGCAAGATAATTGCGAACCGAAACGATAATGAAGTCGTCTTCAGCATCGCGGTGCATGAAATCGAAAAATGGATTGTGGTTAGAAGCGTACAAACCAGAAACGAACTCAAGGCCCATGTCCATACAGTACTCAACATAGGCACGATACAAGAGAAGAACGCGCTCAATTGGACCGTATTCATCGCTGCCCTCGAGGGCTTTCTGGCGATAGGGTGCGAAAGCGTACTTCAGGTAATAGGAAATAAGGTCTTCCTTGCCGCTGAACAGGTTATAGAAACTGCCTGTTGAAAGCCCAGCTTCATCGCAAATGTTGCGAACGGTAAGCTGCTTCATGCCATCGCGGTTCACAAGCTTGATAGCAGCCTTCAAAAGCTTTTCACGCGTCACCTGAGCCCTTGTTTCATGAACAGACACGTACTGGTTCCGCCTTATCATGGGCAATCCCCTTCCAACTTTCCGCAGTATTCTAAACCATACACGATTACGTCATATTGTATGGATTGCTCCAACAAATGAACATGTTCTAACAAGGTTTTACCATGCGGCAGAAATCCAATCGTTGCAAACGCAATACCTTCCGCAAACGTACTGCCAGGAAAAGCAAACGGGGGCACAAGGCCCCCGCATCCATCTTGCTATGCGCGGCTCACACGTGCGCCTTGCGGTGTGTCTTCAACCACAAAACCCAATTCGCCCAATCGGTCGCGCACCGCATCGGCAAGGGCGAAGTTCTTTTCCTTGCGAGCTTCGGCACGACGCGCCAGCAGAGCCTCGATGGCCCCTTCGGCATCGCACCCCGTAAACCCAGCGAGCTCAACGGCTAAAGCCACAACCTCGCTCGAAGAATCGCACCCCTCGTCTTCGCAAGCATTGAGATCGACGCCGAGGACACTGAGCAGGTCGCACACTGCATCAGCACCAGCAAGCACTGCTGCAGCATCTTCACTGCTTACCGCAGCCTCAGCGAGGATCGTGTTCGCTTCGCGCACAAACGAACAGATAGCGCCCAAAGCACCCGCCGTGTTGAAATCATCGTCCATTGCCTCAATGAACGAATCGCACATATCGTCGATCGCTTTTTGATAAGCAACAAGGTCGACCGTGGTTTCACCTTCGGCATTGGCACACAACCATGCGGTGTTCTTAACGAAGTTGGTGAGGCGGGTAAACATTGCCTCCGATTCGCCTAAACGCTCGTCGGAGAAATCGAGCGGGCTTCGGTAATGCGTTTGCAGCATCAGCATGCGAAGCACGCGGGCATCGGTAGTCTTAAGCACATCGCGCAACAACAGGAAGTTGCCCAGCGACTTTGACATCTTTTCGTGGTTGATCTGAAGCATGCCGCCATGCATCCAGTAGTTGGAGAAGGTGCAGCCAAAAGCGGCTTCCGACTGAGCACGCTCGTTTTCGTGATGAGGGAACGCCAGGTCTGCGCCACCGCCGTGGATATCGAACGGAAGGCCCAGGTACTTCTTCGACATCGCCGAGCATTCAATATGCCAGCCAGGGCGGCCTTTACCCCAAGGAGAATCCCACGAAGGCTCACCTGGCTTGGCAGCCTTCCACAGGGCGAAATCGAGGGGATCACGCTTGCGATCTTCCAAACCCTGGCCGTCTGCACGCAGCTCGCGATGGCCCGATTCCATTTCGTCGACGTTGCGACCAGAAAGCTGACCGTAGCCCTCATACGAACGAACCGCGAAGTACACGTCGCCCTCGACCTCGTAGGCGTGACCGCCTTCGATGAGCTTTTCGACCAGCGCGATCATCTCGCCGATTTCCTCAGTGGCGCGAGGGCGAACATCCGGATCCATTACGCCAGCAGCACGCATGTCATCGATAAATGCCTGGGCGTATTCCGCAGCAACTTCAGAAGCGCTACGGCCCTCTTCGTTTGCCTTTTTGATGATCTTGTCGTCCACGTCAGTGATGTTCTGCACGAACTTCACCTCGTAGCCACGCCAGATAAGATAACGGCGGATGGTGTCAAACGAAATAAACGTACGAGCATTTCCGATATGAATGTAGTTGTACACGGTTGGGCCGCATACATACATATTCACCTTGCCGCCGGCAACGGGAACGAAGGGACGCTTTTCACGCGCCTTGGTATCGTAAATCTTGATCATGCAATCTCCTCGAAACAGCATATGCGGCAACCGCCGCACGCGAATTCTATCAGTAGGAAAAGGCCCGCTCTGCGGGCTATTTACAGCGGCATACCAACGCCACAGCCTGAGCGGAAATGCCCTCTTCTCGGCCCTCGAAGCCAAGATGCTCGGTGGTGGTTGCCTTCACTCCCAAGTTTTCTACCGCGATTCCGCAGGCGGCAGCCAAGTTTTCACGCATCATATCGCGATAAGGCGAAAGCTTCGGGGCTTGAGCGGCAATTACGCAATCGATATCAACGATAGAAAAGCCTTGCTCACGCACAAGGTTCGCAACCGCGGCCAACAGCTTCAGGGAATCAGCTCCCTTGTAAGCAGGATCGGTATCGGGGAAAAGCTTGCCGATATCGCCACCTCGAATCGCGCCGAGCAGGGCATCGGCCACCGCATGAGCCAGCACGTCGGCATCGGAATGGCCCAGAAGCCCCTGATGATGAGGGATTTCTACGCCGCCCAAAATCAATTTGCGATCAGGGGCGAAAGCGTGCACATCGTAACCGAGACCCACTCGCATGGGCACTGCAGATGAAGCTTGGTTTTGCTCAGTCACTTAGAGTTGCTCCTCTCGGCGGTCTTCAATTGCCGCGCGAATTGCCGCAGAGATAATCAGATAGTCTTCAGGAACGGTGAGTTTGATGTTGTCGCGCTTTCCCTCAACCATGAGCACACGGCCGCCCAAACGTTCAATAAGCGAAGAATCGTCAGTGCCCACAAACCCATCGGAAAGAGCCGAAGCATGGGCGCGGCGGTAGATGCCAGCGCGGAAAACCTGAGGGGTTTGAGCGTTCCAGAACACCGAGCGATCGGGCGTGCCAACCACTACCCCGTTTTCGACAACTTTCAACGTATCGATGGAGGGATGCCCCACCAACGCGCCGTCACAATCGATATTGCCCTTGAGTGTGCTGATGGTGTGCTCGATGAGCTCTTTGGTAATAAGGGGCCTAGCGCCATCGTGGAGCATAACGAATTCGTACTCCTCGGGCACCAGCTCAAGGCCGGAAAAGGCAGATTCTTGGCGAATGGACCCGGCGGGAGCCATAACGATAGGAGTCACAAAGGGGAACGGGTCGATTGCCTTGGAAAGATATTCGCTCATGCGCTCTTCAGGGCACACGATAACGATAAGGCCCACATCACCCACGGCGTCGAACACTTCAGCGGAACGGGTGAGAATGGGTTTGCCGGCAATTTCTACGAGCTGTTTGCCGCCTTCGTGGCCAAAACGCTCGCCACTGCCGCCGGCCAAGATAATTGCAGCGGTTTTGGGGTTCTTATCAACGACACCCTCAAGGCGGGGTTCCGCCTTGAGGGCATCGAAATGGACGTCATCGAACATAGCCATGGCGTGCTCGAGCACGGAAGGGGCAAAAATCGGATCGATGGTCTTTTCAGTCATGATAGCTCCTGTACACCTGGTGCGGATGCAGAGCCGCAGCGCTGGTGCACTTCAGGCTCAGTCGGCTGCCTGGCCTCCTGCAGAAGAGCCGCCACGCGAGGAAATACCTGCGTGACCAAGATCATAGCCGGCAAGAAGCAATTCAGCCTCGGCAGCTATGGTATCACGCTTGCGCGGTGCCGGGATAGAGCCAGAGCCCGCGTTGAACACGAGCTTACCATCTTCCACGTCGACATCGATGACCGAACCACTGCCCCAACAACCCTCAAGAAGCTGCTCGGAAAGCGGATCCTCGATAAGACGCTGAATGGCACGGCGCAACGGACGAGCGCCGAAAGAAAGGTCGGTGCCTTCCTTGGCAACAAAGCGGCTCGCTTCGGGTGTCAAGTTGATGGTCATGTTCTGTTCGATAAGACGCTCGCGCAAATCGGCAATCATAAGATCGACGATCTTCACGATCTCTTCTTCAGTAAGGCTCTTGAATACGATGATCTCATCGATACGGTTCAGGAACTCAGGACGGAAAAGCTTCTTAACCTCGCCCATCACGCGCTGCTTCATTTCCTTGTCGTCCATGCCGCCATTGGCGCTTGAGGTGAAGCCCAAGGGGGTGGTGGCTGTGATTTCGCGCGCACCGACGTTGGAGGTCATGATGATAACCGTGTTGCGGAAATCAACGACGCGGCCCTGCGAATCGGTAAGGCGCCCCTCCTCCAAGATCTGAAGCAAGATATTGAACACATCGGGGTGGGCCTTTTCGATTTCGTCGAACAGCACAACCGAATACGGACGCTGACGCACTGCCGTGGTAAGCTGGCCGCCCTCATCGTAGCCCACATAGCCCGGAGGCGAGCCGACCAGACGCGACACCGAGTGCTTTTCCATGTATTCAGACATATCGAAGGAAATAAGCGCATCTTCGGAGTTGAAAAGGAATTCTGCCAAAGCCTTGGAAAGCTCGGTTTTGCCCACACCCGAAGGACCAAGGAAGATAAACGATCCGCCGGGGCGCTTCGGATCTTTCAGGCCCGAACGTGAACGACGAATAGCCTTCGAAAGAGCCGTAACCGCTTCATCTTGACCGATAACGCGCTCATGGAGCACCTGTTCCATGCGGAGCAGCTTTTCGGTTTCCGCCTCAGTAAGATTGGAAACAGGCACGCCAGTGGTCATGGAAACCACATCGGCAACGTCTTCTACCGCAACCTCATTAATCGTGTTGCTGTTCTTTTCTTCCCACGCCTTGCGCGCTTCATCGCGCTTGGCAACAAGCTCCACTTCCTTTTCGTGCAGGATGTCTGCACGCTTGAAGTCCTGCTTTGCGATGGCGTCATCCTTCTGAGAACGAACGGTGCGCAGCTCGTCGGCGATCTTCTGCACCTCTTCGGGCAGAACCATGTTGCGGATGCGCATGCGCGCACCTGCTTCGTCCAAAACGTCAATGGCCTTATCGGGAAGGAAACGATCCTGGATGTAACGGTCGGAAAGGCTTACCGCGGCACGCAATGCATCATCGGTGAAATGCACATGATGGTGCGCTTCATAACGGTCGCGCAAACCCTCAAGAATGCGCACAGCCTGCTCTTCGCTTGGTTCCTTCACCATTACCGTCTGGAAACGGCGCTCGAAAGCAGAATCCTTTTCCAAGTGTTTGCGGTACTCGTCGAGCGTGGTAGCGCCGATGATCTGGATTTCGCCGCGTGACAGGGGCGGCTTCAAAATAGCAGCTGCATCGATGGAGCCTTCGGCGGCGCCGGCGCCGATAAGCGTATGCAGCTCGTCGATGAACAGGATAATGTCGCCCGCCTGCTCAACTTCCTTAATGCACTTCTTCAAGCGCTCTTCGAATTCACCACGGTACTTGGAGCCTGCCACCAGAGCAGATACGTCAAGCGTGACGATGCGCATATTGCGAATGATATCGGGTACCTGATCGGCAACGATAAGCTGAGCCAGACCTTCGGCAATAGCGGTTTTGCCCACACCGGGCTCACCGATAAGCAGCGGGTTGTTCTTTTGGCGACGCGAGAGGATCTGCATCACGCGCTCGATTTCGCCAGCGCGCCCGATTACGGGATCGAGCTTGCCGTCCTTGGCCTTTTTGGTGAGATCGACACCAAATTCCTTCAGCATGCTGTCGGAAGCACCCGCGTTGGGATCGAAATTGGTAGCGCCCGCGAACACCGCAGACTGGCCCACCATATCGTTCAAAGAAGAGCGAATGGCATCGCCTTCCACCCCGAGCTTGCGCAATACGTCAATTGCTGTGCCTTCGCCTTCGCGGACGATGCCCAACAGCAGATGCTCGGTAGAGATATAGCTTTTGCCCATCTGCATGGCTTCACGCAGTGAGTTTTCCAATACGCGCTTTACGCGCGGGGTAAAGCTCAAGTGGCCCGAAACATCAGCTGACGCATCGCCTTTAATGAGTTGCTGCACGCAGGTGAGGGCAGCTTCGTACGTAACGCCCAGATGGTCAAGCGACTGGGCGGCTAAGCCTTCTTTTTCCTTTAGCAAAGCCAAAAGGACGTGCTCAGTGCCCACATAAGGCTGGTGCAGCGCACGAGCCTCTTCCTGGGCAAGCACCAGTACCTTTCTGGCCTTGTCAGTAAACTTGTCGAAGGACATGTAAGCCTCGATTCTCTCGGCAAGTAAGTTTAATTCGGAATAATGCTAGCACTCATTAAAACCGAGTGCTAACCCGTTAACAATCTGTAGCCAGAACAAACTCCTAGACAGAATGTTTTCTAGGTTAAACGAAAAGGCGCTCCTAAAGAGCGCCTTTAACAACTCCCCTTTTCGGACGAAACAGCGAGGGCAAGCCCGATGCTTCAGGTAGGCCTAAAAGAGGAGGAACGCGTACTACGTTACGCGGACGACAAACGAAGGCCTAGATGAAGTGCCCGGCTTGGCCGCAGCGTCATCGCGTCTCATGCGAGGGTTACGCTGTTCGTAGAACGGCGTAACTATTTAGCCTCAGGACGCATGTGGGGGAACAGCAACACGTCGCGGATGCTCGGCTGGTTCGTAAGGAGCATAACCACACGGTCAATGCCGATGCCGATTCCGCCCGCAGGAGGCATACCGTACTCAAGAGCACGGATATAGTCGGTGTCGTATTCCATGGCCTCGTCGTCACCAGAAGCCTTTTCCTCCATCTGCTTCTGGAAGCGTTCTGCCTGGTCGACCGGATCATTCAGCTCGCTAAAGGCATTTGCGTACTCATGACCTGCAATAACAAGCTCGAAACGGTCGGTCAAACGAGGGTCGTCTTCGAAGCGCTTGGCAAGCGGGCTTACCTCGACCGGGTAATCCACCACAAAGGTGGGGTTCACGATGGTGGGCTCACCGATCTCATCGTACAGCTCGGCAATAAGCTTGCCGGCAGTCCACTCGGGCTTCACCTCGATGCCGTTCTTCTTGGCAAGCTCGGCCAGGTGGCTAACAGGCGTGTCGAGCGTAACCTCTTCGCCGAGTGCTTTGGAAACGATTTCCGTCATAGGAATGGAAGGCCACTCGCCCGAAATGTCGATGGTCTGACCCTGGTACTCAAGCTGCTCGGAGTCGTTCACTGCAGCGTTAGCTGCCTTGATAACACCCTGAGCCAGCTTCTTCATGCCCTGCAGGTCGTTGAAAGCACAGTAGGCTTCCATGGAGGTGAACTCAGGGTTGTGGGTGGGATCCATGCCTTCGTTGCGGAAGATACGGCCGATTTCGAACACACGCTCAAAACCGCCAACCAGCAAACGCTTCAAATGAAGCTCCGTGGCAATGCGCAGATAGTTTTCCTGATTCAGCGCATTGAAGTGCGTGATGAACGGCTTCGCGGTTGCGCCGCCCTGCACGGTTTGCAGGATGGGCGTTTCCACCTCGTAATAACCGTCCGCCTCCATGTAGCGACGGAAAGCCGAGAGGATCTTCGAGCGCTTCTGGAAGGTATCGCGCACTTCATCGTTGACGATAAGGTCGACATAGCGCTGACGGTAACGGATTTCCTTATCGTTCAGGCCATGGAACTTTTCGGGCAGCGGGCGCAGCGCCTTGGAAAGCAGCTGGAACGAATCAACGGCAACAGAGAGCTGGCCGCGACGCGTGCGCATCATAAGACCATGCGCGCCAATCCAGTCGCCCAGGTCGAGATCTTTCATCTCAGCAAAAGCATCTTCGCCCAAAGCGTTGATGCGGCAGAAGAGCTGAATGCGACCGGTGGCATCCTGGAGTTCGAAGAAGATGATCTTGCCCTGAACGCGCTTGGCCATAACGCGGCCCGCAATGGAAACAGCATCTTCGGTGTTTTCGCCATCTGCCAGCTCGGCGTACTTTTCGTCCAAGTCGGCAATGTGATGGGAGTACTCGAATGCAGCGTGACCATAGGGGTTCTTGCCTTCGGCCAGCAGTGCCTCGCGCTTGGCGCGACGCACTTCGATCGGATCGTCTTCGATAACTTGCTCGTTATTTTCTTCTGCCATGTGAATTCCTTAAAGCTTGCTTAGCGCTCGATTGCCTGAATGGTCATCTTGATAACGCGGCCAGTGGGACCCTGAGCCTCTACGGCTTCGCCCTGCTTATGACCCAAAAGGGCAGCGCCTACGGGAGATTCGTTGGAAATCTTACCCTCGGCGGAGTTTGCCTCTGCGCCACCAACAATGGTGAATACGCGCTCGCGACCACCCATATCTACCGTTACGCGGCTGCCAATGTTAACGCGGCCGGATTCGGTGGGAGCCTCCACGATGGTTGCCTCGCCGAGAATACGAGTGATCTCTGCGATGCGGGCCTCGTTTGCAGCCTGCTCGTTCTTTGCGTCATCGTACTCGGAGTTCTCGGAAATATCGCCGAATTCGCGAGCAACGCGGATACGGTCACCGATCTCTGCGCGCTTTTCGGTTTCCAGGAAATGGAGCTCCTGCTCGAGTTTTTCCTTGCCTTCCTGAGTAAGAACGTAATTGTTGTCCATGGTTTACACCCCTCGGCCATGCATGTGCTGGCCAGTCTTCCTTTCCTATACTCGCGAAAAGGGCGCGCCTCCGTAAGAAGCGTGCCCTTTGCATACCAGTGATGAAGCGAAGCGGTTAGCTCTATGCTTCTTCTTTTTTAGCCTCTTCGGCAGCCTCTGCCTTCTTGCCAGGCGCAGGCTTGTCGATAACCTCAACTTCGATTTCTTCCTTGGCGTCTGCCGCCTTGGGAGCGGGCTCTTCGGCCTCTTCAACCTTCTTGCCGCCGCCCAGGCCTTCACGCAGGTTCTTAACTGCCTTGCCGATTGCGGTACCAAGCTTGGGAAGGTTCTTGGGTCCGAAGAGAACGAGGATTACAACGAGGATGATGACGATCTCAAGGGGACCGAAAGGTCCAATCTTCATGAAACACCTCCGTGGTGGTGAGCTGGTGCCCCGTACGAGCCCCAACTTTTTACTGCGAGTACATATAAAAGCACTCTAACAAAAAAGAACGGTACCCTTTTCAGGATACCCCTCAGTGGTTGTAATGGTCGGGATGACAGGATTCGAACCTGCGACCTCTGCGTCCCG
>ERZ1026868.434-NODE-434-length-27831-cov-12.352787_pt1 | contig 27831 bp, 29 predicted proteins | sample MGYA00380164_ERZ1026868 | MGnify/ENA primary metagenome ERZ1026868 (study PRJEB33269, sample SAMEA4719800) | human gut metagenome | biome: human-associated habitat; feature: organic feature; material: feces | place: Cameroon | collected 2013-10 ... | reverse complement strand
CCAAGGAATCACCCACAAAATTTATCAATTTTGCGGGGCCCGATGGAGGGGAATTGAAAACGCCCCAAACGGGGCGTTTTTTACATAATTCCTGGCATACCGCCACCCATTGCGGGGGTTGCTGGTTTTTCTTCGGGGATTTCAGACATTACGCAACCCGTCGTCAGGATTGCACCCGCGGTCGATGCCGCCGCCTGAATTGCCGTTTTAACAACCTTGGCCGGATCAATAATACCCGCCGCCATCATATCGACGTATTCGCCGGTCTGGGCGTTATAGCCAAAGTTATAGTCGGACGATTCCGAAACCTTGCCCACGACAATTTCACCCGATACGCCCGCGTTTTCGGCAATTTGGGCACATGGGGCAACGATTGCACGACGTACGATGTCAACACCGACGTTCTGGTCTGTGTTTGCGCCATGGACATTTGCCAATGCCGCCGCCGCACGAACCAGCGCAATACCGCCACCAGCGACAATACCATCGGCAACCGCCGCACGTGTCGCCGCCAATGCGTCGTCAACACGGTCTTTCTTTTCTTTGACCTCTACCTCTGTCATGCCGCCAACCTTGATAACTGCGACGCCACCGACCAATTTCGCCAAACGTTCTGACAGTTTTTCGCGGTCATATTCAGATGTCGTTGTGGTCAACAATTTGCGGATTTCGTCTGCGCGTGCATCAATGGCGGATTTGTCGCCCGCCCCTTGGGCAATCAGGGTTGAATCCTTGCTGACGACGACTTTTTTCGCACTGCCCAGAACCGCTGGGGTAATGTTTTCAAATGTCATGCCCATATCGTCGGAAATAACGGTCGCACCCGTAACCGCGGCGATATCTTTCAGCATTTCCTTGCGACGATCGCCAAAACCCGGGGCCTTGACCGCGCAAACCTTCAAACCACCACGCAGGCGGTTCAGCACCAATGTTGCCAACGCTTCGGATTCGACATCTTCGGCAATAATCAACAATGGACGCCCCGATTGTGCGATTGGTTCAAGGATTGGCAACAAGGCCTGTAATCCGGTGATTTTCTTTTCAGAAACCAAGATTTGTGCGCCGTCCAATTCCGCCAACATTTTTTCGCTGTTGGTTACAAAGTAAGGCGACATGAACCCTTGGTCAAACTGCATTCCTTCGACAACGTCGATTTCTGTTTTCAGACCTTTGGCCTCTTCTACTGTAATTACGCCCTCGCGGCCAACCTTTTCCATGGCGTTTGCGATTTTTTCGCCAATGTCGCGGTCAGAATTTGCAGAAATTGTCGCAACCTGTGCGATTTCCGCACTGTCTTTGACCGGACGTGCGTGCGCATCGATATCGGCAACAACCGCCGACACCGCCATATCAATACCGCGCTTTACGTCCATTGGATTCATACCAGCGGCGATTACACGACGCCCTTCGCGGATAATCTTTTGCGCCAAAACGGTTGCGGTTGTTGTACCGTCACCCGCGTCATCGCCGGCCTTTTTCGCCACTTCCTGAACCATGCGTGCACCAATGTTTTCCGCTGGGTCTTTCAGTGATACGGCCTTGGCCACGGTAACACCGTCCTTGGTTGCGACAGGTGCGCCATACGATTTTTCAATAATTACCGTGCGCCCCTTGGGGCCCATGGTGATTTTAACGGCATCGGCCAATTTATCGACACCAGCCGCCAGTTTATCCGTATCGAAAACAATATTTTTTGCCATATTTTCGTCCTTTGATTATTCCAAAATTCCCAAAATGTCAGATTCTTTGATTAAAACATAATCTGTGCCGTCAATTTTAACCTCGTTCGCGGACGATGCCCATTTTGCGAACAAGACGGTGTCGCCAACTTTCACGGTCATAGGCACGCGCGCACCGTGTTCATATACGCCGTCGCCCACCGCAACCACGCGACCACGCGATGGTTTTTCTTTGGCATTATCAGGAATGATTATTCCGCCGGCGGTCTTGGCTTCTTCATTCAACCGCGTCAGCAAAACATAATTGTGTAAAGGTTTCATCATTGTTAAATTCTCCTTGTTCCACGTATATATAATGCGTTCGGGCGCGATTTCAATACTTGATTTTGCAATTATCGTATAATATGCTGGTGGAATAAATTCAGGGGGAAAATATGTATAATTCTGACAATGTTTTTGCGAAAATCTTGGGCGGGCAAATCCCATGCAAACAGGTGTACAGCAACGAGTACGCGTTGGCGTTCTGTGACGTCAGCCCACGCGCCAAAACGCACGTTCTGGTCATTCCACGGGGGCAGTATACCGATATTTATGATTTTACCGCAAATGCACCGGCTGAATTACAGCGCGGATTCTGGGACGCGGTGCGCGCAACCGTTGATACGTTGGGCCTGAATGGGAATTTCCGCGTTGTCGCCAATACCGGTGCGGGCGCGGGTCAATCTGTATTCCATTTTCATTTGCATATTATGAGTGATGAACGATTCAAAACGGACTTTTAATGTTCGCGTGATTCCGCGTGCGCGCCAAAATCGGGTGGAAATTTCACCCGATGGCACGTTACGCGTGCACACAACCGCCGCACCCGCCGACGGCGCGGCAAATGCGGCGGTAATAAAAATGCTGGCTGCGCACTTTGACGTGCCCAAATCCAGCATTCAGATTGTTCGCGGTGCGTCCGCCCGCGACAAGGTAATTCAATTCTGATAATTTTTAATTTCTGATTCCAAATCCGCAGGTGTACTGGCGATACGAATATCGTAATCGTGAATGTTTTCAATAAACCCACAATTCTGCATGTGAACAAACAGACGCGCAAACGGGGCCCAGAAATTGTCCGTATTCAAAAAGAACAATGGCTTTTTCGTTTCACCGATTTGTTGCATTGTCATAATGTCGGTCAATTCGTTCAATGTGCCAATTCCCCCAGGCAGAATGATAAATGCGTCAGACAGTTCGTACATACGCTGTTTGCGTTCGTTGACACCATCAACCACCTGAACATGAACGCCCGCGTGCACGGGTTCTTGTTTGGCAACAACGTTGTGGGTGGAAACACCTATAACCTCGCCCCCGGCGTCCAGCGCACCATTTGCAACCGCACCCATCAGACCGACATCGCCGCCACCAAATACCATACGAATACCATTGCGACCCAACATTTCACCGACCAGTGCCGCGTCGCGCGCAAATGCCGTTTCCGTACCAAATTCATGACCGCAATAAACCGCGATAGATTTCAATTCATGTTTCATGTTTCTTTTTCCCTTTATTTTTGCGAATTATAGCATAAAATGTCCCCATAATGAACCAGAAATTTATTAAATTTATGAATGAATTTTCGGGCCAAAAATTGGCGGTGGCGGTCAGTGGTGGCGTGGATTCTGTGTGTTTGCTGTGCTGGTTGGCGGATATGGGCTTGCGCCCAATCGCCCTGCATGTGAATCACGGTCTGCGCGATGTCGCCGCGGCCGAGGCCCAATATGTCCAAGACCTGTGCGCCGCGCGCGGTATTGAATGCCACGTGTTTGAATGGACGGGGGACAAGCCCACCACGGGGTTGGAGGCCGCCGCCAGAGGTGCCCGATACAAAATGATGACGGATTTTTGCCGTGAAAACAATGTGGACGCGTTATTGGTTGCGCATCAGGCCGACGATCAAATAGAAACATTTCTGATGAATCTGGGACGCGGCAGTGGTCTGTCCGGTCTGGCGGCGATGCGGCCCGTAACCACGCGCGATGGGGTTAAAATTGTGCGTCCGTTATTAAATGTATGGCGGCGTGAATTAAAGCAATACTGTGACGACAACGGCATTAAATATTGCACCGACGCAATGAACAGCGACGCCAAATACACCCGCGTACGCATTCGCCAGAATCGACACCTGATGGCGGACGCACTGGGTATTTCGGACGAACGCATTTTATTGGCCATCAACAACTTGAACCGTGTGCGCGACGCGATTGAAACAAACGTCGCAGATTTGGTCGCAACGGTAAAAAATGGACGCCGCGCGGTGTTTCTTGATTCTTTTCTGTTTGACCAAGACGACAATATTAGGTTAAAGTTTATCGGGACACTGATTCAACAAATTGGGGGGGACAATTATCAGCCGCGCTTGAATTCATTGCGTCGCGCACTAAGTTATCTGGGTGGCGATTGCAAATTTACGCTGGGGCACTGTACCGTCCGGCGTTTGGGCAATCGGATTTTAATCGTTCCCGAAGGTGCAAAAACAAGTTTTAGGACAAGACATGGAAAAACAACAAAATAAACGTAATTTCAGTAAATCACGCCGCGATGGCGCATCTATATTCGCGATTATTTTCGCCCTGTTGTTCATTGCGATGGGCGTGCGCGGTTTTATGGGCGCGGGCACTGTGCCGACATCGGCAATGCTGCCAAATGGCATAAATACGACACAAACAAAACCGGTTGAACTGTCATTCTCGGACGTGCTGCGTCGTGGCAAAGACATTCAGACCATGACCATTCACGGCACGGACGCCACCGGCACGATGAAAGATGGCACGAAATACACCGCGACCATTACCTATGACCCAGAACTGCTGTCGAAACTGGCCGCAAATGGGACATCTATTTCCATTGATGCGTCCAAGGGGACGATGGAATATCTGGGGACATGGTTTCCGATTATAATCAGTTTGCTGTTCTTGTGGTGGCTGTTCCGCGGTATGCGTGGCGGCGCGGGCGGTATTACGCGCGGACTGGCGCAACAAAACCCGACAAAAATCACCACGGGCAAGCCCAAAACAACTTTTGCAGATGTTGCTGGGATTGATTCTGAAAAACAAGAGTTAATGGAAGTTGTAGATTTCCTGAAAAACAAAGAAAAATTTACCGCTGTGGGCGCACGTGTACCACGTGGGGTGCTGCTGTCAGGTGAACCTGGGACGGGTAAAACATTATTGGCGCGCGCAATCGCAGGCGAAGCAAACGTCCCATTCTTTGCCGCATCGGGCAGCGATTTTTCCGGTATTATCGTCGGGCTGGGCGTTGCCAAAATCAAAGAAATCTTTGAAATGGCAAAACGTAATGCACCGTGTATCTTGTTTATTGATGAAATCGATGCAATCGGTCAACGCCGCAGCACAGGTTCATACAATGACCAAGACCGCGAACAGACGCTGAACCAATTACTGATTGAAATGGACGGATTTGCCAATGACACCGGCATTATTGTGATTGGTGCGACAAATCGTCCCGATATGCTGGATTCTGCATTGTTGCGTCCGGGGCGTTTTGACCGTCAGGTATATATTGAATTGCCTGATTTGGCGGGGCGTCGCGCAATATTGGATTTGTATGCAAAAAAGATAAAGGTTGGCGACGACGTGAATATCCAAGATGTCGCCCGTGGCACAACCGGTTTTTCGGGTGCGGATTTGGAGAACCTGTTGAACGAGGCCGCCCTGCACGCGGTGCGCAATGGTCGCACGGCGATTGCACACGCCGACGTCGAAGAGGCACGCGATAAAATCCTGATGGGCCCACGCAAAACGCGCAAGATGCGTCCCGAAGACATTAAACTGACCGCATATCACGAGGCCGGTCATGCATTTGTCAGCCAGATGTATTCTGATATTACCGACCCAATTCACAAGGCGACAATCGTTCCACGTGGACGCGCGCTGGGTATGGTTCAGCACCTGCCGATTGATGACAAGGTGTCAATGACGATTGCAGAGGTTCGCGCAAATCTGTCCATCGCATTGGCGGGACGCAGTGCCGAAGAAGTATTCTTTGGTGCGGACAAAATCACCACCGGCGCGGAAAGTGATATCGCCATGGCGACGCGTCTGGCGCGATATTCCATCACGACGGCGGGTCTGTCACCACGCGTTGGTTTGGCGGCAATAAACCAGATTACAAACTTTGGCCGCAGCAGTGCGCTGGAAAGTGCGTCTGAAAAGACCGCCGAACTGGTCGACAATGAAATCAAGGCGTGGTTGGACACGGCGCATGCGGACGCGACCAAATTGCTGGTCAAAAATAAAAAGGTTGTCGAACGTTTGGCAAATGAACTGTTGACACACGAAACATTGACGGGCGACGAAATCCGCGAAATCGTCTATGGTAAAAAAGAGACCGCGAAAAAGACCGCCAAACCACGTGCGAAAAAGAATGCAAAATAACGAAGTACGTTTTGAAATCATTCACATGCCACCAGAAAACACAAATTCTGTGCTGGTGGCACATGGCACGGACGCCGTGATTTTTGATGCATGGGGACGTGCGGACGATTGGGTAAAATTGCTGGACGGGCGTGGGTTAAAGTTGCGCGCAATTTATGCAACGCACGGGCACAGTGACCATATTTCCGCCGCGCCTGATTTGGCGGCGCATTATGATATTCCGTGGTATATGAATCACCGTGATTTGGGGCTGATTACGTGGGGCAATATGCTGCTGAAATTCTTTGATATGCCGCAAATTCCCGATGATTTCAAGCGGCCGATGGATTTAGTCGACGGCACGTATGAAATTCTGGACGGCGTCAAGATGATTGCGACATCCGCCCCAGGGCATTCCGCCGGTGGTATGGTGTTTTATTTTCCGGACTTTGGTGTTTTTCTGGCGGGGGATACGTTGTTCCGCGATGGGTGCGGACGCTGTGATTTTCCAACGGGCGATGAATGCGCACTGCGCGACACGATTGAGAAAATTAAAAACATGAACCTGCCCGATGAAACGTATGTTGTGCATGGGCACGGAATTGATTCAACGATTGAAATCTTGAAAAAATCTAATCCTTACTTTGGTGAATGCGGGCGTCATTGTTGCTGTCACCACTGTGATGGGGATTGCGGTTGCAAATAAAAATTACCCGATTGTAAACACCAATACGCGTTCAATGCCCGCCAAATCGCATTCGGCACGTACAAAATCCCAACCGGCGCGGGCAAATATGTCACGAACGGCGACACCCTGATCCGCACCAATTTCCAAGTATATTTTACCGCCACGGCGCAACCAGATTTTTGCGTTTTTTGCAATCGCGCTGTACGCCGCCAATCCATTATTTTTGGCATACAGTGCAATACGCGGATCGTGCAATGCGCCCGCATCAACACGCGTATCACCAACCGCGATATATGGCGGGTTTGAAACAATGATGTCAAATGTATTTGTCGCCACTGCACGCGGGTTGTTAAAACTGCGATGCAATACCACCACGCGGTCGCGTAATCCTAACGTGTACATATTGCCGCGCGCAACACGCACCGCACCACGCGACATATCGATTGCCGTGCCGCGCGCGCCATGAATATTTTTCACCAATGCCCCAATAATGCACCCCGTGCCCGTACCCAAATCCAGAATGTTTGGGGCGGTGGCGCTGGCGCAATCTGCGATAACCGCCGCGACCAGTGTTTCAGTATCTGGACGTGGGTCAAGTGTATGACGATTTGTACGGAATTTCAGGCCATAGAACCATTTTTGCCCGATAATTTTGGCAACCGGCACACCGCGACGCAATGCACGCGCATAACACCACACACGAAAACGCGATAAATTTTTAGTATTTTCAGTGATAATGCGTGCCGCACGAATGCCACCGGCATTTTGCAAGATTGTGAACGCTTGATTTATTTTCATAAGTCAATTATAATCGCACTTATGAAAAAAGCAAAAGATATTCTGAACCCAAACACACTGTCGAAACTGGTTGTGGCGTTGGCTGCAATTCTGGTTGTTGTGGCAGTAATCGTCGTCATCGCCAGCCATATCACTGGCCGTCCGGTTATCAAATCGCGTCCGGCGGAATGCCGCGATGTTGTGGCCGTTGCATCGGGCGACACATTGTCCAAATTATTGATAAATCAGGGTCTGACCCACAATGATGTTGATGCAATCGCACGCGTACTGAAATCGGATGCGGCATTGACAACACTGCGCGCCGGCAATGACAAGATTGAATTTGTCCGCACCGCCCAGGGTGAACCTGTATCGAAAATCGTCGTTATTCCGTCCCCATGGCGTCAGGTTGAATTGACATGTGGCGATGATGGCGCATGGGTGGCCAAGACCGTTGATATCGAACGCGACACACGTGTTGTGTACAAACGCGGTGAAATCACAGATGGTGACAGTTTCTATTTGGCGGGTATGCGCGCGGGGATTCCGGCGGGCATTTTGGCCGATGTGTACGATTTGTTGGCGTTTGAAATGGACTTTGAACGCGACGTGCGCGCGGGCCAAAAATTCTCGGTCTTGTATGAAGAAAACTTTTCCAACGGGCAAAAAATCGACAATGGTCGCGTTTTAGCTGTCCAGTTCGAGGCCCTGCGTGGCAACGTCAAGATGTATCGTTTCCGCAAGGCAGATGGGACATCGGGTTACTATGACGAAGATGGCAATGGCGCAATCAAATCATTAAAGCGCACGCCCATCAACAATGCCAAAATCACCAGCAGTTTTTCCGGTCGTCGCAAGCACCCCGTATTGGGTTACACCCGTGCGCACAAGGGTGTTGATTTCCGCGCATCAACCGGCACACCAATTCCGGCCGCGGGTGCGGGTCGCGTTGTTGCACGTGGGTATAATCGTGGGCATGGCAACTATGTAAAAATCCGCCACAACGGGTCGTATGAAACGCTGTATGCGCATATGTCCAGATTTGCCAAGGGTGTTGGCGTTGGCACAACCGTGCGTCAGGGTCAAACGATTGGTTATGTTGGGTCAACCGGCCTGTCCACCGGCCCACATTTGCACTATGAAATTATCAAAAATGGCGCGCACGTAAATCCAATGACGGTTAAATTGCCCGCAATCAGCAATCTGGGCGCGGCGGACAAGAAGAAATTCTTGGAATATCGCAAGACCGTTGATGACGCAATGACGCGTTTGGCCGAAAAGCCCGATATGTTTATTCAGTTATAAAAAAACGCCCACACGGGCGTTTTTTTATCGTGACAAAAACAAACTGCGGTTTGATTCCAAGAAATAACGCTTGTCCGGCATTGCGCACATAAATTGGCGCAGGTAACGCAGCGAGTTTTCAATCATCTTGGTTTCCAATGTATGCGCGTTTGCAGTTTCCATACGCAGTTTTTGCAGACGCGCGGCGGTAAACACATTTGAACCGGCCGATGCCGCATTTGCATTGTATTTTATTTCCAACATAAAATTCTGGAAATACTTGTTGATAAAGTTCAGACGGCGAACCTGCTCGTCAATCTGAATATATGGCAATACGCCCATGGCAACGATTGTGTTCAGTTGGCCATTTTGTGCCATTTTTTCCGCCGCGGGCCAATCAATACTGCGCGGGGTGTGGACGCCAACCTGATGTGCAACCGTGCCGTACACGTCGATAATTTCGGGCATATCAATGCAATACGCCGTGTCCAGATTGTATTCGTTCTGGATTGATGATGCCATTGGTGACAGCCCGCAACCCAAATCCACAAATTTTATGCCGTCTGACGATTTGCCGATTTTTTCGGACAAGAATTTAATGCTTTCCGAAAAACGAATTGCATAGTGCAATGATTGCAATGGGACATCTTTGGCGCGATCAACGCAATTTGCCGGAAATGCATCAGACGCAACCGTTCTGGAAATAATTTTTTGCCCCAGTTCACCCAACAATGGTTTGAATTCGGGACGGCGCACGGTTGCCGTCAATGCGCGATTCCATTCGTGTACAAACTGTTTGGTTTCTGGCGAAATCGGCGCAATATAGCGGTTATATTTCTTTAATGCGGGTTCAAGGAATATGCTGCACGACAGCGGTATATCCAAAGTACCAAAAGTCAGATTTTTTGTACGAGGCATTATATGCTTTCCTTTTGGTGCTTATCTAATTTTACCCAGATTATCGTTGTATTCTTGGAAAACACGCTGAATGCGGCGGGTCAAGAATGGTTTACATTCAGACGCATCAACCAAGATATCGCCATCAACGCCATAGGCGGTAATTGTACCATCGTAGTTCAAGTATACATACGCAGGTTTATGCGCCGTCTTAATATCATCTGGATTAAATGTTTTCTTGTTATCTTTGGCGATTTTATTGCATGCCTTTTTGATATCTGGTGTGGCACAAAATGCTGGCAACGTTGCACAATGTGGCAAACAATTTATCTCTTTTTGGAAACGATTTATACGCTGTCCATTTATAATCAGTGGCGAATAACCACATTCTTGGTAAAAATTCATTGCCCCAAACATTGCAACCAAATCAATATTGCGTGCCCCCAGACCAGCGGTACGTTCCGCTTTTTGTAACAACTGGCGACCAATACCGCATTTTTGATATTCTGGACGCACATATAAACTGCGCATTGTTGCAATATTGCTCATACAATCCCCTTGGACAAAGCCAACCATTGTTTTATCGTGATACGCCGCATATGCAAAATTATGCGCACAACGATGCCATGCCTTTGCCAAATTTTCCAACATAAAATCGCATTCGTCCGATGTCAGTTCTTGATTATATGCACCACGAATGGCATCACAGCGCACAGATAAAAAATTGTTCCATATTACTGGGTCTTGATTAAATAAAGGTATAATTGTTATTTCGTCCATGATTTTTCTGCTTAAATGTGTTTTAGCAGCGTAATACAAAATTATTATTTTGTCAATGTGCCAAATGAAAAATTTCCAAAATCATCGTGGCGCGCGTTTGGAACAACAACGATGTCCGATGGTTTGGCAATCTGGCGGGTCAATTCAGGTGGCACAACCGTATCTTTTTCGGCAACATAGTGCGTTTGCGCAACATTTGGCAATGTCGTCATATCCAAAGAATTGGTCAACGGGCTGTCGCCAAAATGTGCCGTCCATGCCGTGTGATTCAATACCCCTGCGATTGTAATCCAACGCCGAACATCGATTTCTGGGTGGCGTTCAATAATCAATCCCGACACCATCGCCCCACCCGAATAACCAACCAAGACAACGGGATGCGTGGTTGCAACCTGCGATATTGCGTCCGCCATACCGTCGACCACCGCAGGCGAAAAACGCCCGTCCGTCCAATCGTGACGCGTGCATGCCGATGACATTATAAACTGGCACGGGCGCGCCATATAGACAACATTGTCGGCATCTGTACGCATGGCCAGATTGCGCACAAACGTGCCCCGCGGTGTCGGGTCGGACGATGGGCGGCCATTGCTGCGGAATGCGTGACCGTCCCCCTCTATGAAAACATAGATTGGCGCGGTGGGGTCAGTGTTTGTAATTTTCTGCCATGTGGCGATTTGATATGCACCGGCGCGCGTTGGCACGTATGTAAATTCAGATGACGTGCGCCCCCCGCCGCCACAGCCCGCCAGTAACACACATAAAATTCCAACCAATCGCATACTCATGTCCGCATCATAGACCAATTTGGCATATCACGTCAATTTATATACAGAACAAATATTTTTTGACAAACGCACTTGACAAAATACTTGACAAATAATATTTATAGTACATAATCAATACGAAATTAAAACAACCAAGAGGGTCGGTAAATGTTTCAAAAATTAAAGATGAAAATCGCCGCACATCGCGTTCAGCGCAGCAAGGCCAAGAAATCCGCACGTCGTGCACCGGCACGCAAGACGGCACGTAAAAGCGTATTTTGGTCACGTGTCCGTGCGATTATCGCATGGCCATTTCGTATGATTGGTCGCGCACTGCGTCGCGTATGGTCGTGGATTTGTGCGATCGATTTGATTGGTTTAATCAATTTAACATTGCTGTTTGCGATTATCGTATTGGCGGCATTGTTTATCATCGACGTTGTAAATTGCCGTCGTGCGCCAAAAATCATTATCGCCCAGCAACCTGTTGTTGCCCAGACGGTTCGCGCAACACCCGCCCCAAGTGCACGTCGCACACCTGTAAAGCAAGTTGCATCGTTGCCGGTTAAACGCGATGCGTCACGTAAATATGTTGCCCAGCCGGTAAATGTGGTTGCGGCAAAACCATGCGGCGTATGCGTACGCCAGACCGCCCGCACAGCGGACACAATGTATGGCGATGTGATTATTGACAGTCGTGGTGCAGCAAAAATGTTGCGCAATGGCGACAAAATTCGCGGCAACTTGTACCTGCAAAACATGCGCAAGTACACACTGCCATGCGGTGTTCGCATCGAAGGCAATCTGTTCCTGCGTGATGTGAACATGGTTCAGTTTTGTGGCGAATTTACCGTAACAGGTAATATTTACGTCAGCCCAAAATCATCGTTTGGCCCAATTCCACGCACCGCGCGTTTGGGTGGTCAGGTGATTTTATAACCCGAATTGTTCATTTTTTCTCCCTTGAACAATGACCGCAGATTTTTCTGCGGTCTTTTTTTGCAATGCTGATTTTATGTGGTATAATATATACGTCCAAACGAAAGGAAACAAATCATGAACACAGCAGAAAGAATTTTGAACGTACTGGCCAAAAATCTGGGGTACACCGTTGTGTTGGGTATTGCAATCATATTGTTTGCGATATTTTCAGACGGCCTGATTTCTGGCATTATAACGGCGTTGTCCGCGGTTATCGGATACACATGCGTCGTTATGCTGTACAAAGAATTCGCAAAAGCACCGGTGGCAAAACCCGCACGCGTGGCGAAAAAGCCGGCGGCCCGTAAAAAAGCGAAGTAAGAGACCCAAAACCTGAAAAAAATCGCCCGTTTGGGCGATTTTTTTTAATGCTGTTTGCGATTATTTTTCTGGGGCATCGGTTGTCGTGCTGGCCGCCGGTGTGGCTGGCGCACCGTCCTGCATCATGATTTCCTGACGCAATTCGGACTGACGTGTGGACATATCGCTTTTTGATGCAACCAATGCCAGCGCAGCGCACAAGATAAAGAATATTGTCGCCAACCATGCGGTCAATTTGGTCAAGAAATTACCAGCCGCCGCACCAGTCAATGCACCACCAAACATAGATGCCGCCGCCGAACCGGACATACCACTGCCCTCGGACTTCTGTAACAAAATCACGCCAATCATAAATACGGCGACGATAATCAACAAAACCAACAAAATTGAAAACATTTTTAACCCCTGTGTATATGTTTATTATGCCCTGATTCTAGCGACAACGTCCCTAGATTGCAAGGATTTTCAACAGTTCGTCCGCGGCATTGATGCTGGCGTTCTTTTTTGACGAACCGGTGGCGGTGGCGGTGCGCCCCAATGCCGACACGCGCACATGAAATACCGGACTGTGCGATGCCCCCGTCTGTTCCAGATATTCATAGACCGGCAATGCACCATCGCCAGATTTCTGAACCAATTCCTGTAATGCGGTTTTGGCGTCCTTTGGTGCGGTGGCGTCCGCCGCCGCCAATTCGCGCCAATGTGCCAAGATTACCGCGCGCGCCGCTTCGAATCCGCCATCGATAAAGATTGCGCCAAAAATCGCCTCCATCGCGTTGGCCATAATATGACGAATGCGACCACCAGTCATGTGACCATGACGAATGTGCGATGCCAAATTTAACTTGTCCGCAACCGACGCCAGTGTTTCGGTTGACACCAACATCGCATGACGACGCGCCAATTCCCCTTCGTGTTCATTTGGATACATTTCAAACAGCAATGCCGCCACCGTCAATCCCAACACGCGATCGCCAATAAATTCCAAGCGTTCGTTGTTATGCGCACTGTCCGCGCCGGATTGTGTCAATGCCAATTCCAACAGTTGGGGATTCTTGAAAGTATAATTCAGTTGTTCCAATTTATTTTACCCCCATACCAAATCTGTCCCAGCGCATTTTGCTGTTCCAATTCCACACCGCAACCATTGGTGAATAATAGTTGTGCGAATACCAAATAAACCACGCCGGCCCCAGTACATTATCACGCGGGACATATCCAACGTCGGCACGGCTGTCCAAACTGTTGTCGCGATTGTCGCCCATAAAGAAATAGTGTTTTTCAGGCACAACAAATTCATTGGTATTGTCCAATGGGGCGTCATCTGATGCCTCTATGATACTATGCTGGACGCCGTTCGGTAATGTTTCGGTATATTCGGTCATTTTGAACACGCCGCATGCCCCCATGTACATTTTGCAATATCTGTCGTCCTTGTATTCAATGGTGTAATTGAATGGCGCGGGCGCGTTATCAATCCAAATCTTGTTGCCCTTTATCGACATATTGTCCTGATAAAATCCAACGCTGCGCAATGACTTGGGCAAATTCGCAACGATATAGTCCCCCTTCTTTTCACGTGGGACTTCATTGCCATTGATGTACAGGCGGCCGCCCGTCATTTTAATTCTGTCCCCAGGCATACCAATCAGTCGTTTAATATAATCCTGTGATTCATCGATCGGATTACGGAATACAATCACATCACCAACCGACGGCGCGTGCCCCCAGAACCGACCATTCCACATTTTCCACGAACCAAACGGGAACGAATAACGCGAATATCCATACGCCCATTTTTGAACAAAAATATGATCACCAACGTGCAGCGTCGGAATCATCGAACCCGACGGAATATTAAATGGTTCTAGTAATAAACTGCGGAAAATAATGGCAATCAGACCGCCGTAGAATATGGTGTTAAACCATTCGCGCGCGGCATTCGTGTTCTTTAATGGCATATTTGCAATCCCCTTTTGTCGGGGGTATTTTATAACTTGAATTGGTTCAGCGCAAGTTTTAATATGCGAATATGATTTCACTGTATTCAATCATATTTAATGGTATGGACGCGACGCCTATTGATGTTCAGGTGCAGTTGGCATCGGGTCTGTCGAAACCAGAATTTAATATTATTGGTCTGGCCGACCGTGCGGTCAAAGAATCCGCAGAACGTATAAAAAACGTGTTGGGCGCGCTGAATATATCGTTGCCGCCAAAACGCCTGACGGTAAATTTGTCGCCCGCCGACGTGGAAAAAAGCGGTTCGCACTTTGACCTGCCGATACTGTGCGGGATTTTATGTGCATTGGGGATTTTACCTGAAAACCAACTGTCGCATTACCTGATATTGGGCGAAGTTGGCCTGAACGGCACAATTGTGCGCACAGATGGCGTTTTACCCGCCAGTGTTTGGGCAAAAAAACATAATATGGGTATAATATGTCCCGCCGCCCAAGGGGGCGAGGCACGCATGGCCGACCACACCGATATACTGGCCCCAAATCACGTACTGGAACTGATAAACCATTTCAGTGGTAAATTAACGCTGGATGTGCCAGATGCGCCCACACAGTTGACGTCCACTGCCACATGTGGCGATATGGCGGACGTCCATGGTCAGGAATCTGCAAAGCGGGCATTGGAAATCGCCGCGGCGGGCGGGCACGCCATGCTGATGGTCGGGCCGCCGGGGTCGGGGAAAACAATGTTGGCGTCACGTCTGGCGGGAATTATGCCAGAAATGACCGCCGAACAAATTCTGGAAACCTCAATTATCTATTCTATTGCAGGGCAACTGGACGGGCGCGGACTGATGCGCAACCGCCCATTCCGCAGTGTACATCACACCGCATCACAGGTGGCGTTGGCGGGTGGTGGCGCGAACGCACATCCGGGGGAAATATCGCTGGCACACAATGGTGTGCTGTTCTTGGACGAATTGCCGGAATTTAATCGCGCAACGTTGGAAATCCTGCGCCAGCCGATGGAATCGGGCAAAATTATGATTTCGCGTGCGAAAAACACCGCGACATACCCCGCACGGTTTCAACTGATTGCGGCAATGAACCCATGTCCGTGCGGACATTTGGGAAATGCCGCCCTGTCCTGTTCGCGCGCGCCACGATGTGCCGAAGCATACCAGAACAAAATATCAGGGCCGTTGTTGGACAGAATTGACCTGCACGTGGATGTTGATGCGGTCAACCCATGGGAAATGAATACGGCGTCGGACGCACCGCGTGAAACCAGTGCACAAATCCGTGCCCGCGTTGTGGCGGCATACAATCGTCAAATCGCGCGTCAGGGTTGTTTGAATGCGCGCTTGGACGGGCCGGAATTGGATGCGGCTGCAAAATTGACACCGGAATTACAGAACTTTTTGAACACCGCCGCGGAAAAGATGGGAATGTCGGCACGTGGATACAATCGCGTACGCCGCATTGCGCGCACCATTGCCGATTTGGCGGGGCGCGATGCACTTGAAATGTCAGACATTGCAGAGGCATTGTCATATCGCCCAATCAACCGTGGAAAATACGGGGCAGTTATCAAGTGATTTTCGTAGCGGTGAAAATAATGAGTGCGCCGAATGGCGCACTGCTTTTTTATTTACTGGATTGCTTCGTTGCACTCGCAATGACAGTGGTTCTAGTTGGTGTGTCGCCTGCGGGCTTGCGCCCTTGCCGCATCCTGCGCTTCGCTTGGATTCATTGCGAGCAAGCGTAGCGACGCGCGGCAATCCAGTGAATTGGAGATCTGCACATTGCGCACAAATATTTCCACTTGTTTTTATTTCATAAACATCATAAAATCAATTTGTCGTTGGGTGTTCCAGCGATGGGGTGTGAGAACCCGAATGTTGGCGTCAAGACAGAGGGTCATGGTGCACAGTTTGCGCCATTTTTGTTGTTTTGACGGAAAGTACAAACTCCTGATTTATAGGTCAGGAGGGTTCGCGGAATATTCAATACGCGACACAATTTCCAACAATTGTTCTCAACCTCCTGACCACCAAATGTTTGGTGGTTTTTGTTAACCACAACAATACAGGAGATTGACTAATGAAAAAACTAATGCTTCCCATAACCCTTATTCCGGTATGTGCAATTGCAATATTTCCAACCATGACACAGGCGGCACGGTGCATGAGCGTGGCCCGTTGCTTAAAAAAATTGGGCAGCGCAGCCGGATGTTGTTGCCCCACTGGTTTCACAGGCGAAGATGTCGTATGTCCCTACGGGTGGGATACCGCCCTAGACAGCGACACGTGCAGACGCGTATCAACAACTGGTACCGACATCAAGGGCACATACACCCAAGAATACGGAAGCTGTTCCGGAACTCTAACAACTGTCTCGTGCCATCAGCTCGCGCCATCAGGCGCAGACACTAGTGGCGATTGTATGTGCAACGTGGTTCAATAGGAGGATAAAATGAAATTATTTCCTGTTTTTATGGCACTGGGTGTGCTGTATGTTGGCAATGTATATGCAGATTGTGTTGAAACGACCAGAACATATACATCCTGTAATACCGGATATTACTTGTCATCTGCTGATTGTGTAATATGCCCCAGCAATGGTACATCTGCTGCCGATAATACCAGTGGTATTACATCATGTTATATTCCATCTGGTCAAACACATAGTGATCACACCGGCATGTATACATATACCAACGATTGCTATTACGGCAACTAAAACGGTGCACCCAGTGGCGCACACAAACTAAAAAAAACGGGGCGTCGCCCCGTTTTTAGAATTCAAATCGCAGTCCCAACATTGCGTTGATGTACACCATATCTTTGGCACTGAACCAATCGCGTTCACGCGAATTGTCTGAATTTGTCAGCGTCCATTTAATACGTGGCACATATGCCGCACGCACACCAAAGTCCAAGAACATCGTTTCCGTCAGTCCATACGATGCGCCCAGCGATACCACGCCCGCAATCGTCGATGTATCGTGTTCCGAACGATAGAACTGTAACACCTTGTAATCGTCCAATTTGCCAAAATTCTGCAAATCAACAGACGTCGACAAATCGCCATACAGATCCGACAAGTTTAACGTGGTCTTGCTGTCAACATAGCCCGCACCAATTCCGATGTACGGAATCAATGTATGCGTCGGCTTTTGCAGACCGTCAAAGAAATCATAGAACACCATCGCACTGATGATATCGGTTGTGATTTTTGATTGAACCGCACCGGACTGAACCTGAATCACCAGACCCGAAACATCACCACCGGTCAGTGGCATATCCCCCTCAAACAACGGGGCGGTGTTATATTCACTTTCGCTGATGTGATCCCAGCCCAATTCCAGACGCCACTGGGGACGATTTGGCAGCACCCAACCAATCGACGCGCCCGCCGCGAATGAAAATTCAGAATAATTTTCCCGCGCATCAACGTCGCCCAATTCGCCAATACCCGCGAATTTGAATGCGGCCTGTTGTTCGGTGGTCAAACTGTCATAATATGCCGCCGTGATAACCATACCATCGGTCGGATTATACCAATATTCGTTCGACAATGCGCCGACATCATTTTGAATTTTTGCCGTGCCATATGACGCGCCGCCACGCACAGATATAGTAAAGCGTGCACCATCGTCGGCATACCAACCGTCGCCGATATATTCGCCGTCATATTGCCAGTTTGCGTGTGCCGTGCCGCCCATCAGGACAGACAAAACCGGCAACAAAAATAAAAATTTGCTTCCTTTCATGGTTAGTATTATATCACAAATCGCGCACCGATAAAAACAGATTTTACAGAACTATTTCACAATATCGTGGAAAATTTCAGCGGGGATTGTACCACCTGTAATTTTAGACGACATAGGTGAAAAATCATCATTACCCACCCAAACGCCGATTACCAAATCGCGCACCGCACCAACAAACCACGCATCACGGTTATTGTTGCTTGTGCCGGTTTTGCCACCCAAAACACCAATCGCATTTGCACGACGTCCCGTGCCGCGCACCACAACGTCCGCCAACAGGTCAGTCATGTATTCAACCGTCTGGGGCTGCAAGACCTGTAATGCATCAGACGGATTACGCGCATACAAAACGTTGCCACGCGGGTCGGTTATTTTTGTGATTGAGTATGGTCGCACCGATGCGCCATCGTTCCAAATAACGGCATAAATCGTTGTCAAATCAACCAATGACATTTCTGACGCACCCAGTACGGTTGAATATTCGCGACGCAGTTTTGTTCCAACACCCAAACGCCCCGCCATGTCCAACACAGAATCAATCCCGTACGTTTCGGTCAATTTCAGTGGCACGGAATTTACACTTTTCGCAAATGCTGTTGCCAATGTGATATCACCATAATAGCGTTCGTTGTAGTTCTTTGGATTATAATCGCCAATCGCGAACGGGGAATCGTTGACGTATGAATCCGGCGTCATACCGTGTTCCAGCGCAACCAGATACACGACCGGTTTGAACGAACTGCCGGGTTGGCGCATTGTTGTTGCGCGGTTAAACTGACTGGTCTGATAATCTGTACCGCCAACCATTGCGCGCACCGCGCCCGACGGCGTCATGGCGACAACCGCGCCCTGATATTTATCGGTATGCGCGGGTAAAATCGTGGCAACACGTTCCTGTAATTTCATATCAAGCGTGGTATAAACCAGCAAATCAGAATCCAGTGCGCCAATCCGCGACCGAACCTCGTCCAAGACAAAGTCCGTCCAATAGCGATATATGTTTGTATCCGGTGCGGGCGTGGCGGGTGCAAGTTCGCGCGCGGCGACGCGTGCCTGATTCAGTGTGATATAACCTTGGCGTACCATTTCCTGTAACACGACACGTGCGCGTTTAATATTACGCTCGGGATTTTTCAGTGGGCTGTATGATGTTGGTGCTTTTAACATTGCGGCAATTTGCGCGGCCTGTGCGATTGTCATTTTATTTGCTGGCGTTTGAAACATTACACGCGACGCCGCATCAATCCCACGCATACCACCAACCAACGACACACGGTTCATATACAAATCCAAAACCTGATTTTTATCAAAACGATTTTCCAACCAATATGACAAAATCAGTTCTTGGGCCTTGCGCGAAATCTTTTTTTCACGGGACAAGAATATGTTTTTTGCCGTCTGTTGCGTTATGGACGAACCGCCCGCCGCAATACGACCATGAACAGCATTCGACAACATCGCGCGCGTAATTCCACGCATATCTATTGGGCCATGTTCAAAAAAACGCTTGTCTTCTATTGCAACAATCGCCTGCCATACATGCGGGGGCAAAGTTTCCACAGATACCGGCGTTCCCATAATACGTCCTGCGCTACGAATTTCTTCGCCATTTTTATCTAAAAATACCACTGCTGCGGGGCGTGTTTCGTGCAATATTGCGTCCAATGATGGCATCTGTAAAAATATAATCGTCAGGTACACCGCAACCGCCGCCGCACCAACCAAAACCAGATTCATCAGCAACAAAACCAGCCGCCACCGCCATGATGGACGTTTTTTTTCTGGTGCTGTATCTATGTTTTGTTGTCGCGACACGTAATACCCCTGCCCTTTGTTTAGTGGAATTATATCACAAACAACTTGCGTTATGCCAGATTTTATAATTATAATCCCCGTATAGGAATTTTAGGAAAGGGAAAAACACTATGCATAAAATATTTGCGTTATTATTGGGCTGCTGTGCGGTAATGCCTGCAATGGCGGACGACTGGTACAACGATGATTATAACACGGGTTATGCCACATCTGCGCGTCGTGATAACTATGTGGGAATTCGCCTGCATAAAAACGAACATATTGCGTTCAAACATGATATTCATGGTGGCGCAACCGTTACCCCAACAGATGACAATTTTGCCATTGGCATCAATGTTGGGAATCGTTTAACAGACAACGTTAAAATTGAATTTGAAACTGCATATACCGGTGCAAAGTTCACACGCTATGGCACAAAACATGACTATGACATTTGGTCAAATATGCTGAATGTATACCTGTACCAAACATTTGGTGGCGCGGTTGAACCATATGCCGGATTGGGCATTGGACTGACCGGTATTTGGGGCGAAATTCGCGGTGCAGCCCCACACATTTCTGATTCAACATTGGATTTATCATTACAGGCAATGTTTGGTGTGAATTTTGCACTGAACGACCGTATTGACTTGAATCTGGGGGCAAAATACGTACGCTATGGAAAACTGGAATTTGAAACCAGTGGAAATGAATACGCAACAACCAGAATTGACGCGACCGAAATTTATATCGGCGCCGCGTACAAGTTCGGATTAAAATAAAAAATGCCCATTTGGGCATTTTTTATTGTTCTGGGTTTATCAATTTTTCTAAATCGTCTTCGCCCCAAATTGTGATTCCCAATTCGGTTGCACGCGCCAATTTAGAACCCGCATCCGCACCGGCCAGAACAATGTCCGTTTTGGCGGACACACTGCCCTGAACACGCGCGCCCATACGTTCCAGAATTTCGCGTGCCGCATCACGGGTGTAATTCGCCAACGTCCCCGTCAGAACGATTTTCTTGCCTGCAACGGGACTGTCCATGGGCGCGGCAGCAGATTCTGATTCACGCACGCGCACATGCGTCAACAAATCGTCCAGCGCACGCGCATTATGCGCATCGGCAAAAAACGAAACAATTTCATCCGCCATAACGTCACCGATACCGTCAACCTGCTTTAATTTCCACGCGGGTGCACTGCGAATTGCGTCCAGATTTCCGAATGCACGCGATAAAATCTTGGACGTAACCTCGCCAACCTCTGGCACGCCAATGGCGAACAAGAAACGATGCAAATCGATATCACGTGCACGCTCAATCGCCGCGTCCAGATTTGCGACCGATTTATCACCGAACCCGTCCAGATTCTTTATCGCGTCCCCATGGCGCGCAATCAATGTAAATATGTCCGCAGGCGACGAAATCCAACCGCGCGAAATGAACAATTCCAACTGGCGCGTGCCCAGACCATCGATATCAAACCCCTTGCGCGAAACAAAGTGTTCCAATTCGCCAATGCGCTGTGCGGGACAGCCCAATGAATTTACACAGCGGCGCGCGACCTGACCCTGCTCTTGCACCACCGCCGCGCCACATACGGGGCAAACATCGGGGAACACAAATTCGCGCGCATCGGGCGCGGTTTCCGCCACGCCGACAATTTGCGGAATCACGTCGCCCGCACGTTGAACAATAATCTTGTCCCCAATTTTTACCCCCAAACGCGCGATTTCGTCCGCATTATGTAATGTCGCACGCGACACCAAAACGCCACCGATATTGATTGATTCCAGTTCCGCAACCGGCGTCAAGACACCCGTGCGCCCAACCTGAACCGTGATGTCGCGCAGCGTGGTTATCGCACGCGCCGCGGGGAATTTATAGGCAACCTCCCACCGCGGACTGTTGGCGCGCGCGCCCATTTTTTCTTGCAGGGCGACATCATTGACCTTTATCACCAAACCGTCAATATCAAACGGGATTTCGTCACGTATCAGCATTGTTTGATTATACACGTCCTGAATCCCCGCCAAAGTGTTCACATGACGCGCCCATGGACGCGTGGTCTTGAATCCCCATGATTCCAGTTTATCGAAATATTCACTCTGTGTCTGCCATGTGCGCGCCGACAGGTCACCATACGTGTACCCGAACGCCGACAGACGACGCGCCGCCGTCACCGCCGGATTCAGTTGTCGCAGCGATCCCGCCGCCGCATTACGCGGATTAGCAAACACTTTATCGCCATTTTCCGTTGCCGCCGCATTCAGCGCAATAAAGTCAGCGCGACGCATATATACCTCGCCTCGAACCTCTATGACATCGGGAAAATCGCCCGTCAGGGTCTGGGGAATGTCCGCAATCGTGCGCAGATTTTCCGTTATATCTTCGCCCAAGACACCACTGCCCCGCGTCAGGCCGCGAACCAATCGACCATGCTCGTACCGCGCGGCAAATGACACACCGTCAACCTTTAATTCAATAAACAGATTCTTGTCCGCCAATTTATCGAACCAGTCGGCAACCTCGCCAGAATTAAAAACGTCCGAAATGGACAACATCGGCACGGTATGTGGGTACGATTTGAACCCCGCCGCAACCGCCGCCCCAACATGTGTGGACGCGCCGTTTTTCGCCAGTTCTGGATACTCGGCCTCTATCGCCAAGGCGCGCGATTTCGCCGCATCGTATGTGGCGTCATCAACCACCGGCGCATCGTTTTGATGGTACGCAATGTCCCATTCGTTCAGTTTTTTCAGTAAATCGGCGTGTTCGGCCAATGTAAATAAATCAGGTGTCTTGCTCATACCCCGATTATAAAAAAATCGCCAATTTTGCGCAATAAAAATCCGCCACGGGGGCGGTGAATTATTTGGAATTTTGTGGGAAATATTTCGCAAATTCGGCCCATTCGGTATGCGTCGCGTCCAGAATCTTGACCAACGTGCCAACCGACATCCAGTACCGACGCCCACCCGTGCCGGTGCGCTTGCTCTTGTTCAATGCGGTGGCGTCAATCCCACTGATACGCGCCATATGCGAACACGATATTCGGTGCGCCGCCGCCAAATTGTCAATCGCAGACCAAAACATCGCATTATCTATCATATTCGCCCCCATTTTGCAAAAACGGTTATATGTCCTAAGATATTTATGTTATATTCTAATTATGATTGAATTTTCAATGGAAATCAATTACTTTTTTTCATGTTTAACAAAAAAATAAAAACGCCCACCATTGGCGGGCGTTGTGACGTGGCGGGCGAAATTATTTTTCGTCCAGACCCTTTAACAAAATATCTTTCAATTCGTTCGGCATCATACCCGTTGTGGAATAGCCACAGTCGACATGATGAACCTCGCCCGTGACGGCGGACGACAGGTTACTGAACAAATACACCGCCGCACCCGACACATCGTCCAGTGTCATATTGCGACGCAGTGGGGTCTGTTCCGCGTTCAGGCGCAGCATCGCCTTGAAGCCCCCAACGCCCGATGACGCCAATGTCATAATTGGCCCCGCCGAAATGGCATTTACACGAATGTTATCACGCCCTAAATCAGATGCCAGATAACGAACACTGCTGTCCAGTGCGGATTTGGCAACACCCATTACATTGTAATTTGGCACGGATTTTTCCCCGCCGAAATACGTCAGTGCGACAATGCTGCCGCCATCGGTCATCAGGCGTGACGCACGGCGTGTTAAATCGACCAACGAATACACAGAAATGTCCATAGTATTCTTGAAATTTGCGCGGGTTGTGTCGGCATAACGACCGGTCAATTCATTCTTGTCTGAAAACGCAATCGCGTGCAACATGCCGTCCAAATGCCCCCATTCGCGTTCTATGTTGGCAAACAGCGAATCCATCTGCTCGTCATTTTGAACATTGCATTCTTGGACAAATTTAGCACCGATTGATTCGGCCAATGGACGCACACGACGTTCCAAGTTCGGCATCGCGTAAGGCATCGCGATTTCCGCCCCTTCGTCATGCGCGCGTTTTGCGATTGCCCACGCCATAGACCAATCGTTGGCAACGCCAGTAATCAGAATCTTTTTTCCTTTTAATAACATAATCTTTCCTTTTGTTATTGATATTGGACACGTTCAATATAGCACTCTCGCAGCCAATTTGCAATAAATGAAAAAAACACTTGAAATGCATAAAAAAAAATTATAAGATATGCGGGCTGTTCGGGCATAGTTCAGTCGGTAGAACAACGGACTGTTAATCCGTATGTCACTGGTTCGAGTCCAGTTGCCCGAGCCAAGGAATTCCGCCGCAAGCATTCATGCTTGCGGCATTTTTTATTTTACGTTTTTCAGAAATCGTTGGATCCTTTTGGACCTAAATACAGGCAATATTTATACTATTTTTATACCAGACTGCATTTTTGGGGTGTGAAAACCAATTTTTTTGTTTATACATTTTTATACGGCTTTTATACACCGCAGAAATCCGATACTTCCAGCACATTATTTTCTGAATGACATACAGAACGCTACTCCGTATGTCATATTATATATTTGTTATACCAATGTTATATGAGGGTCACAATCGTAATAACTTAACGATATATAATTGTTCTTTGACGGCAGTTGTATTCGCAGCACTACCTTTACTATTGCTTTTGTACCTAGCGTACTTGAATTCTACTAATTCCGTTTGTCCATATTTGTTCATTATGTTCAAAATATCTTCCTGTGGCATGATGCCCTCGTTATTATAACTAAGCAACAAATAATTGCATTTTGCGTTCTTCACAATTTCTTCCAACTCTGCCAATGCGGTTTCTTTACGACAAAATCCGGATTTTTGTTCTGAATAATCTCTCATACCAGTTACACCATGCACTTCTGGGTTATCATATTTCACTATTGTTTCTAACAAATGATAATTTGGTGCATATTGCCTTTCATTATATGGAGGATCTAAATAAAATATATCGGCTTCTATAACTGATAACAAATCTCTACTATTAGCATTAAATGCCTTTCCTGCTTTCTTTCCTATGCATAATTCTATCGGCTTTATAACAAATGGCTTTATCGCCCTTGGATCCCATTTCTTTTGAAATGCTGCATATACACCAGCAACATTCGTAAACAATGATACATTCTCTAACAAACACGCCAACAGCACATAGTACTCATCTTCGGTTATTAAATCTTTTGTATGCCATTGTTCTATTGTTTGTCTTATGGAATCTATCTTAGCTGCATTTTCATCTGATAAATACATACGTGGCTGTTTTAAGTGTTGAGTGCCCTCAACTGAGTAATTTTTATATATAAACCCCTGTTTATCTGGCACACAATTATTTAGGAAGCACAAAACCTTATCCATTGGTGTATCCAGCAAACTTTGAGGGCAACAACTATCCAATGTTGGCAACAATTTCTTAAATTTTGGTTCTGTATTATTAGTTATGTATGCTCGCTGCAAACAATATGACATAAATAACAGGTCTGATGAAAATACCTCATAACCCTTTTGCTTAAAAAATTTTGCTACTGATGCGGTACCAGAAAATACATCAAAGAATGAATTGCCAGAAATGCCACGTTTTTCTATGGCATTGTATATTCTCTCTAGTAATTTTGTTTTATTACCTATATATCTCATATACCATTCTTTTTAATAATTGGTTATCAGTACTTCTTGTGTATCTTCTTTATCTTTATTTTTGACATTGTAACTGGAATTTGCATAATCCTTAACAATGTTGTGTACATGATAATGCACGTTTTTTTTCAACCAATCCAGTAGAAATGTGTTTTCCGTTTTTTTATGTTTTATAACATTCGACAAAGCAAAACGTATACCATTTTTATCTAAATTATCCAATAAATCTAATAGGTTGATTTCCTGTTCTTTGCCCCAGCCAGTAAACCCTCTTTTGCCGTCATTATAAGTACCAGTGGTTATTAAATACGGTGGATCTGCATAAACAAAATCTCTCTTTCCTAAAAAACTCAAATCAAGCTCATCAAAATTCTTGGCAACAAAAACCGCATTCATTGAATGAAGTCTGTTCATGAAAGCCACAAGGTTTGCCTTTATGGCGCCATTGAATGAACTTCTTTGTTTTCCGAACGGGACATTATATTGACGGGCATTATTAAAACGTATTTGATGGTTAAACGAATATGCGGTCAGCAAAAACAACAACAACGGATCCTGGCACTCATTATAACATTTTCGCAATGTTAAATAGGCTTCATTGTCTGTTTCTGACAACCCAAATTGCTCTATTTTTTGTTCCAAATAATCCACTGTTTTCTTAACCGAGTTTCGCTGTAACGTCTTATACAGATTTATCAACGGGTCAATATTATCATTAAAAACCACCTTATCTGCCAGCACATTTATCCCTACATTTGCCCCACCGGCGAATAAATCTACGAACACATTTATATCATCTGGAAACAATGGTATAATCTGTGGCAAAATCTTGGTCTTGCCACCGGTATAATTTAATGGTGATTTTATAAACGTACTCATCAATTCTTCCAGAAATCCAATAAATTATTTATACCCTCTACAAAGATTTTAGGGGCTTTTATTCCTAAAACCATTTGTCCTTTTTTATTCAACAGAAAACCTACCTCTACTTCCAGTATTTTCTCGTTATCACTACCATATAAAACAACCGTTCTGATTATCTTGAATTTCGGATAATATTTGTGAATATAATCTCTTTCAACCACATCATAATTGTTTAATTCTTCGATACCATATAATCTACGTTCGTATTCCTTGCCCTCTATATTGATGATTTCTTTATTATTTGGATCTAACAACACCAGATCTGGTATGTATATGATTTTATCTTTATTTCCGGCTTTATAGGCATCTCTATCTTCATATTTTGCTAATGGTATACGATCCCCTTTTGAGGTAATAAAGTACCCTTTCTCACAACCTGCATGATTTTCAAAAATAGAATATCCTTCTGTAAAACTCTCAACAACCAAATGGATAAATATAGTTCCCAGCTTTTCGCCAAGCATATCATAATGCCAATAATCTAATTTTGGTTTAACTGCCGGAATTACTAACCCTTCCAGTGTTATTCCCAATATATTAGCTATTAAAATAAATTTATTATCTTTATTTTGAACTTGTTTTTGGCTCAACCCGTGTTGTGTTATTACAATATCTTTCTTCCAACCCAACATCCTTAGAACATTCGCTATTATACTCAACGCACCTATGTTTGGGTCGTGCGACAACGAGTCATTTTTTATTAGACGCCCTGAAACTTCTATTTTATCCGCATGTTTTGATATAACAATTGAAACATTCCCTTTCGGGGGTCTTCTCATGGAGTTTTTAAATTCTACTAATTCGTCTATACTCTTGAACGGAATAAAAACATTTTTATCAAGTTTTTTGCCTACAATTTTTACTCCCAACGTCAACAACATCCTTGTACCAAAAATGTTTGTCTGTGTAGGTTCTTCTTTTTGTTCTATTTGCAGGTTATATAGCATTATTTTTTTAACATTTGGATAATAATTATTCAAAAAAACAAATTTAGAACATCTTTGATAAACACCCGTATTACGACTTTCACTATCATCTGTTTTGGTTTCTTCTATGGCATAGATTGGTTTATCTGTTTCAACCGGTTCTTTATCTTGATAGAAGACCAAAAAATCAACAAAGCTGGAGTTACCAGAGACAGTTTTAAT
>ERZ1026868.433-NODE-433-length-27848-cov-7.384413_pt1 | contig 27848 bp, 24 predicted proteins | sample MGYA00380164_ERZ1026868 | MGnify/ENA primary metagenome ERZ1026868 (study PRJEB33269, sample SAMEA4719800) | human gut metagenome | biome: human-associated habitat; feature: organic feature; material: feces | place: Cameroon | collected 2013-10 ... | reverse complement strand
GTATTATTGAGATGCTCTAGGAAATAAAGGAGGGTGTAATTTTATGACTAAAGTCTGGATTGCAAACAATAAGTATGATGCTGACTATACTGTTTTCTTTGTCGATAACAAGTGTGGTGAAAGAAATGCTGACTTGGTAAAAGGTGCCAAACTTGTTAACAATAAATGGGAGTCTAATCTCAAAGTCTTTATTGTTAAGAATAAATATGAAGCCAAAATCTTGGTTACCCGTCAGAATTTTGCATAGTAGCCTGGTCTATGCTTAAAGAAAATAATCAAAACAAGCCGCAAGAAGATAAAACTATTGAACATCTGAATCAAGAAGACTTGATTTTGGAATCTGAAGATACGGAAGAATCCTCAACGGATGAAATAACTGGCTCTAGTTCAGAGGGCCAAATGAGTCCTGTCGAAGAACGCCTTATCCGCTGCGAAATTCTAATCCAACAGGGCGAATTTGCTAAAGCAAAACGCTTGTTAGATTGGGTCTTTAATCGTGAACCTACGAACTGGAAAGCGTATAGATTAGCTTTCTTTTGTGACTTGGAAATACGGTCTTTAGATGAAGGCGTTGCTCTGCCCTCTTCTTTTGATGATGCTGAATCTTTGGATAATTATAAAAATATAGCTGACAAAGTATATGAAAATATAAACTATAAATCTACTCTAAGATTCTGCGAGAATTCAAATGAGAAAAAGAGATTTGAGGATGAGGTAGAAGATTATTTTGTGAAGCCTGCAAGTGAGCTGATTGCGGAAGTGTATACTTTCATGCATGATAACAAAGAGTTTTATAAATATGACGGCGATCGATTTATTGAATTTGAAGACAAATGCTCTGCACTTGCGGTAAAGTTTTGTTTTGCCTCAAATATTTTTTTGTCGTTTGGTAAATTCAATGCCGAGATTACTCTGTACGAACCTTGTGAAGACCAAGATAATACGGAAATGATTTTCAAAGTCAGGGAGGATGAGCAGAAATGGATCAGTAAGGTTTCTGATGCTTTCACTTGTTACCGCACTATAGAGCATCAATGTATAGGTGACTTCCTTCTTTCTCATTCACATAGCTATAATTTGGAAAACGTTGTGTGCGTTGACTTTAATAGTGAAAAGCTACTGCTTTTTAGAAAAAATACAAATGGCTCTTCTGTTGAAGTCGAAGAATATCAGATTGATCTCGAACAGGTTGGCGGACTTTATCTTTTCTTTATTTTTTACAACAAACTCCTTTTAGCATTTGGAAATAATCAGTTTGGCATTGTTTGTATGGGAACTGAAGAAACTCCCATTCCGACCGCATATTCTCAGCAAATAACAAATCTGAAAGAAAACTATATCAAATCGCATAGTCAGACTTTTGATTTGACTAAAGAAAACCAAAAATTAAAAGTTGGCCAAGCCAAAAGCAAAGAACAGTTTAAAAAGAAGCAATTGCTGCCTACGTCGGCATAGCTCTTTTCCTCATTGCTATTTTTATAATCTGTATTGTCTTCCTTCATTGAGTATTTGTTGATGGAGCCTTAGAATTCATAGTGATTTATAATCACTCATGGAGTTGGTAAATGAAAATGAGTTCACTTGAAATTCTCACTTCGTTTGTTATCGCAATGAAAAATGAGCAAAAGACAATCGATTCAAAAAATGGTTGTGACTTTGAGATCTCTACAAACTCTCGTTATTTGCTTGGACAGCTCATACGGCAATTATGGATGCCACAAAATCATTATTATGTTTCTGAAGAAGCTTTTAAGTTGTGGAATCAGATTACAGATCAAAACCAATCGAATTTCTATCATCGCGAAAAAGTAACCTGCTTTCATGACAATATCTCTGTATGGAAATATAAAGGACCTTCCATAGAGCATTCTGAAGATACTTTGAATAAAGGCGATGAATTTATCTATCGTGATGTTTTCCATGAAGAACATATAGTTCCTATTAAAGTTATTATTGATGATCTTTTATTGCTGTCTGAACCTAATCCAAAAACTATAAAGGAAGTGCTAGAGAAAGAACTTTTTGTTTGTCGTAGGCTGAAACGCGAAGACCGCAGTATGCATAATAAATACCGGCGTTTTAAAAATGGTGAAGAACATATTCCAGCCATCGTTATTAATGGAATTTATAAGGATCACGGAATACTTGTCAAAGGGTGGGACTATTCGGTTTAGTATTAATTCAGAATGTACAAAAAGAATTTGTGAATTATGAATGAAATCAAAACTGAAGTGTACCCCAAATCTTGGATCAGATAGATGAAGGTTTCCTGTGAATGCCGGCACCAGACTTAATCGGAGAAATAAATTCCGAGGCAAACAGATATCAGGCACAGTATCAAAAAGAAGAAAAATGATTCTATAGAAAGACAATCTTAGTATCGATTCTAAGGTGCCTGACAATCCTTTTTATGACTCTTTTTCTGTAATAGAATAAAACCATAGATCTACGGAGGCTTATCTTTATGGCAATAGATATTCAGGATGCAAAACGGATCGTTAAACGGATTCTGTTTTCCAATCTGATTGCGGATAAGTCAATCTATCTGACTCCTCTTCTTTCTGGCCCTCATGGTATCGGAAAATCCACAGTCATCCATGAGATTGCCAAAGAGCTCCATGGAGTTGCTATCACGGTCGATGGCGGACAATTGAAAGAGGGAGAGATTACCGGCCTTCCTTATCAGTACAGTGATAAGGAAGGCAATGTATCCTTCCGTTTCCTACCTCATTACTCCGTTAAGAGGATTCAGGAGAGGGAAAAGAGAATCTATCTGAAGTCTCATCCGGATAGGGATAGCCATCTCTTCCAGGATATTCAGAATCCTTATGCGAGGAATAATCTCTCTGCCGATGAGAAGATAAAGAAGATTCTAAGCGGAGAAATCCAGCCGGTTATCTTCTTTTTAGATGAGATTAACCGAACGGAGAGGGGTGTCTACAAGGAACTTAGGAATTTATTATTGAATCGCAGCATCAACGGATATGTCTTTCCTTGGTGGGTTTTCTTTGTCGGAGCAAGGAACCCGTCGACCTCTTCGTCTTACTACCAGACTATTGATAGGGATCCTGCTCAGCTTGACCGTTTTATTAAGATTGATGTGAAGACAAACGCAGGCTCCTTCTTAGCTTACGGAAAAGAGCATAACCTCTCTCCTGTCTTGCTTGAGTACATCAAGAATAACAAAAAGAACCTGATTTCCAGCGAGAACAAAGGAGAGGAAGAGGTCCTCCCCTCTCCTTCTCCCCGTGGCTATGATAGGCTAGATACCATTAGGAAATCCTTCCGGAAAGCAGCACCTTTCTTTAACGAGAAGGAGAATGATATCCGGAAGATCAATAAGGACTTCGAAATCATCTGTCAGGCCAAGCTAGGCAAGGAGGTCGGAGAGGATTTCTATCATTTCTATTGGAAACATAGTTTTGAAGTCACTGTCGATGACTTCCTCCGGGATGATAAAGACCTCAATCTGACTCTTGGACTGATTAAGCTCAACAACAGGGAAAACAGAAAAGCGCTTGCTAAGTCTATTATCCTCTATAGGCAGAACCAGCCGAATTCGATCAGCTCGAACTGGAAATGGCTTAGCGAATTTGAAAACAAGCTTTCTCTATTCCTCAAACAGCTCGATAAAACAGGAGTGATTGAGTTTGCAAAGTCTTTTAAGCAGGCAAAGAATGCCAATGGTGTTTCCTTATCCTCGATTTACCACGATATCTATATCCATCTGATCATGCCTATCGATAAGGAAGCAGATAGTTTATTCTCTCTGTTTGATAACTTATGAGCGCTTTAGATACCTATCAGAATCTGAAAAGGCTTGTCTCTTTCCATAAGAAAGAGAATCTTCCTTTGATTAAGGAAAACAGGGAGTCTCTTTTTGAAGACCTCTCCGCCTATTTCTATTTTCATCAGAATAGGGAGGCTTCTTTAAGGAGGACAAACAGAGAAATCAAATTCGATGATAGCCAGAAGATACCTTTGACCTCCTCTCTTTGCGAAGAAGGACATCTCATCTTTACGATTCATCCTAAGAGGCTATTGAACCTCTCTTTGAAGGAAATCAGGTTTGTCATCTTACTCAATCTTGAGAGCTATAGGCCATATGAGCTCTCTAAGCAAATCGGTTCCGATGGAAAGGGTTCTGGCTCTAATGATTCGGTAGACCATAGGATTGATATGCTTTATAAGCTCGCTAATGAAATTGCCTCTCTTTTTGAAAAGCAACCGCATAGGAGGAACGACGCACTGAACTACAAAGAAGTTTCGGATAAGAAAGGCGATCTCTTTGATAAGGCAGCGGATTCTATTAGCGGATCCGAGATACCAAATAAGATAGCCGCTGCTCGTCTTCTCTCCTTTGTTCCTTTCGGAAATGTGCAGGATGAGGACGGAAACGTGGATAAGGATGCCATCTATAAATTTGCTAGGAGGATTTGCCAAAAGCTTCAGCCTGGTAGCAGAGGCCTTTTGCCTTGGGGTGGCTTAGCAAAGCTGGCAAAACCGGTAAAGATCATACCGAAATGGGTAAAGATCCTCTCCCGCTTTTCAAGCGGAAGGACGAGGGAAGTCAGAAAAACAAAGACAAGACTTAATCGTCTTCAGCCTCAGCGGTTTGATTTATCCGGAGAGATTAAGGAGAGAAGACCGGAGGTTGTCTGCGCCATCGATACTTCCGGAAGCAGGTATGCGGATAGGATTAAGAAAGCCCTAGGGCAGGTCCTTGCCCTGAAAGTGAAATTCAATTACAGTATCACCTTGATTGAGTGCGATGCGAAGATTCAGAAGATTACGGAAATCAAGAAAAAAAGCGACATTCCGGATAGATACCATGGTAGGGGCGGAACCTCCTATCTTCCTGTTATCGACTATATTAATTCTCATCCAAGATACCGGAACGCACTTCTGATCTACTTCACGGATGGATATGGTGATGGTGAAATCCCAAAACCGAAAGTCAGACAGACGGTCTGGGTTCTGACCGAAGGTGATTATCTTTCTTTGAAGAATCCTTATGGAGATGTTGTCCTAATCGATGGAGAAAAGACGATTAAGAGAAGCAGATAAGCTTTAAGAGAAAAAGGGGGAGCTAGTCCCCCTTTTTCTGTTCGTCTTTTTTCTTCTGTTTGTAGTAGTCTTTGATCCTCTCCTTGGAACGTCTTGAGAGGTGTTTTTTGTTTTTGAATAGGACAGGATAGAGTTTATAGAAGAGAACAGCGAGAAGGGCAGCAGCAACAGCGAAGCTGACAAGAAAATCAATCCAGTTCATAATCCTTGCACTCCGTTGAATCCATTGCAGGCCCAGGCGATTGTACCGATGATGGTACTGATCGTATAGGAAATCAGTAGTTCCCCACCCCTAGCGGCAAAGAGCTTCTTATAGGACTGAAGCTCTCTCTTTAAGGCACTGACCGCTGAGATGCAGGGGATAGAGAAGAGATTGAAGCAGAGGAAGGAGAAGGCAGTCAGGATTCCGTTTGCATTTCCGCTTGCTAAGAAAGCAAAAGGAGAGGTGGCAGATAGAATATTGCTTCCGCCTCCAGCAATGACGGAGAGCGAGGAAACGACCTGCTCTTTCGCGATTAAGCCTTGCCTTGCCGAGACAGTTAATCCCCAGGAATAATGGCCTCCGAAAGCAGGGATGAAGAGATAAGCGAGCCCTTTTCCGATGATAGCAAGCCTAGAGGAACCGATATCCATGGTATCGATATTTTCAAAGCTACCGACAGGACCGACATATTTCCTTGTGAACGTATAACGGGTGAAGAACCAGACTAAGAAGGTGCAGATAAATATTGTTGTACCTGCACGGTTTAAGAAGTCTAAGGTTTTATCCTTGGCATCCCGGTAGACATAATAGGCGTTAGGCCTCTTATACTCCGGAAGCTCGGAGATAAAGGTATCTCCGCTCTTGCGGTAGAAGGCTTTCTTTAGAATTAAGGCGACTACTAAGATGATAAGGATAGAGAAGAGATAGCAGACAAAGCTGATGACCCAGCCTGCTTTCGGAAAGATAACAGAGGCAAGAAGAGACCTGATCGGTAGTTTTGCATTGCAGGGAACGAAAGGAACTAGCCTAGCTGTCCTTTCCTTTTCTTTCGGATCTTCTACGGTCCGTGCAGTCCTGATTCCAGGAACCGAGCATCCGGTTCCGACAATGAACGGAATGATAGACTTGCCGGAGAGACCGAACTTCTTGAAAATCTCATCGAGGAAGAATGCGATACGGGACCTGTATCCGCTTGCCTCTAATAGGGATAGGCAGACAAAGAGCCTGACTAGCTGAGGGACAAAGGAGAGGACCGTAGAGATACCGCCGATAATTCCGTTTGCTAATAAATCAGCAGCCCAGATAGAGCCACCTGCGTTCTCAATTGCTTCTCCAAGAAGAGGACCAAGACCTTTAATTGAGAAGTCGACTGTGTGGAAAAAGACATCAATGGTTTCTGCACCATTGAAGAGAGCATCAATGAAGTCACTTGTCAGGGAACCGACAAATCCGACAGAGATGAAGTACCTTAATCCGATAACAATAAGGAAAATCGGTAGAGCCAGGAAACGATTGAGGACAATTTTATCCAGCTTATCGGTTATGGATTCCGGCCTGTCTTTCTGAACACAGCAGTCTTTCTTTATTGCTGTTACAAACTGATAACGCTGATCTGCAATTATCTGTTCACTATCCCTATCATAATTCTTTTCAAGCAAAGAAATCTCTTTGCGTGTAGAAGAGTTGTCTAATGCCTTATAGTAGGGATCACGCTCGAATAGCTTCACGGCTCCAAACCGGGCATTCTTCGACTCCTCTAGCTCGCCTTTTAAATCATTCTCAAGATGATCAATCTCTTTCTGAACATCTAAGGAATAGATTTTCTTTTTCGGATTCTTCCGGTACGTCTTTTCCCGGATGATATTAATCAGGTCTTTGATTCCTTCTCCAGTCTTTGCCGATATCCGGACAACCGTGACACCAAGCTCTTCTTCTAGTTTCTTGAAATCAATCGTAATCCCCTTCTTCTCGAGGATATCTGCCCTGTTCCTTGCGATGATGACATCGCAGTCAAGCTCCCTAAGCTGAGTTGTCAGATAAAGGGATCTTTCCCTAGAGGTAGCATCCACAATGTTGATAATCAGATCCGGATTAGCTTCCAGACAGAAAGAACGGGTTACTTTCTCTTCGCTCGTATAAGGAGACAGAGAGTAAACGCCAGGAGTATCGACAAGCTTCAGGGAGTTGTCTTTCTCTCCCTGGATGTAACCTTCTCTTCTTTCAATCGTGACACCCGGCCAGTTTCCAATCGTGGCATTCTGTCCGGTTAAAGCATTAAAGAGAGTGGTCTTTCCTGCATTCTGGTTTCCAATCAGTCCAATAAGCATAGAGTCACTCATTTTTCATCCCCTATCACGACAATATCGATATTCTTCAGATCCTCAATCCGCCTAGCTAGCTCATATCCACGGAGTTCGAGATCGACCGGATTACCAAACGGAGCAACCTTCTTGACTTTGACAATCACACCCCGTGTGATACCCCTATCTAGTAGATGACGCTTTAGAGCTGCATTATCGTTATGAAAGTCTAAGACCTTGACAACCTGTCCTTTTCTTAGGTCTGAAAGGTGTCCATGATCTCCGACTTTCAGATTCTGTCTTCTCTTTGTTGAATCGTTTACACTCATAATCCGCCTCCGAAAAGCTTTCTTATTATAGTAATATCTCTTCTGAATAGATAATTATTACTTCTACTTCTGTTTAGAGTTTTTCAGTTCCTTCCGGATTTTACGGAACTTGGCGGGTACTTCTTTTTCCTCCCTGTTCTTTGGAACATTGATGGTTCCTGCTTCCTTTGCCGTTTCATAAAACCAGCATTTGTACTCAATCCTGTTCCTTGTATGCTGCAGTTCTTCCCTTTGCTTTTTTAGAACTTCCCGCTGATGTGTGAACAGAGCAAGACGGAGTTCAATCGTATCATCTCCTTTTAAGGCTAACTGGATATACTTCCGGATATCTTCGATAGACCTGCCTGCTTTTTTCCTGCATTCAATGACTTGAAGCCATTCAATATCGGAATCCGTGAAAACACGGATTCCTCCTTCTGTCCGGTGGATAAAAGGAAGAAGTCCTTCCTTATCATAATAACGGAGGGTAGAAGCAAAATGAAAATCAGGAATAAAGAAGAGTTTCTTAAGGCAGATAAGTTCAAAGTCGGAGAACTAAATGCTGCCTATAGCAGGTATTTTACTGGCAGCTCTTTTCTCAAAGAAAAGAATCTTGCTGGAAAGAATATCTATCTTTTTGCAACCAATGGTGGATGGCTTGGACATACTAGGAAAGACTTTCATAAGCTGTTAAAGGACTCGGACATCAAAGGAGAAATTTCAATTCGGTTTGATGGGAAAACATTAAAGACTAGTAGAGACGAGATTCAGAACTGGATCTCTGGAATTCATTAATCTGGAAATCAAATAATCGGTTGGTTCTTTTGTCAATCCACAATTGAGAGAGCTATTTAATAAAATCGGCTACCTGTTGTTTACAGGTAGTCTTTTGCTTTGTTACTCGCTTTTGTAATGAAACTTTATTTTAGTGCCGTTAAAATACAAAAAAATAAAATAGAAGTGCTATAATATATAAAACTAAATTCAAAAACTTGCTAAAATACATAAAAAAGAAATTGGAAGGTTACTATGTATATTAAAAGAAATTATTATCTCAATCAACTGATATCATCCCTTGGAAATGGCTTGGTGAAAATTGTAACTGGCCCTCGGCGATCAGGAAAATCATTTCTTGTCTTTCATCTTTTTAAAGACTACCTTTTGAATCAAGGAGTAAGTGATGATCATATTATTGAACTAAGTTTGGATTCAGCAAAGAATATCGAATATCGTAATCCATTATCCTTGGTTGCTTATTTTGATGAAAGACATCATTCGGATGGAAAGACTTATTATTTCCTTATTGATGAAATCCAGTTTGTTAAGAACTGCCAGAATCCTTTTCTTAAAGACCAAGAAGTCACATTTTATGATTCTTTGAATCAGTTTCTTGGATACTATGATACTGAAATAATCATTACTGGAAGTAATTCAAATAGGTTAAGTAAAGATATTGCAACGGAATTCAGAGGACGGGGATGGCAGATTCGAATGCATCCTTTGTCATTCTCTGAGTTTAAGGAAGGCAGGACGACACTGGGTTTGGATGATTTCGGTTTATGGAACCTTTATAGGCTTTATGGGGGACTTCCGGCAATCACGAACATTCCAGATATTCCATCAAAGAGAAAATATCTGGAAGAGGTTTTCAATGTAACTTACAGGAAAGATATTATTGATCGTTATGGTCTTCGTTCTGACACCTCTATCTCTGATATAACCAAAATCAGGGCTTCCTCGGTTGGTTCTTTTGTCAATCCACAGAAGATATCGGATACTTTCCTTTCTAAGGAAAAGACAAGTATTTCTTGTCCGACCGTCAAACGTTTCCTGGGTTATAGGGAAGACTCATTTCTGTTATCCAAAGCAGAACGTTATGATATCAAAGGCCGGCGGTTCATTCAGGCAAACTATAAATACTATTTTGAAGACATGGGGTTAAGAAATGCGGCGGTTTTATTTACCGGAGAAGATCAGGAACCTCATTTCATGGAAAACATAGTTTACAATGAACTGATCAGGCGTGGTTATCATGTCTCTGTTGGAATCATATCTGGAATGGAAAGCGGGAAGAAAAAGGACTATGAAGTAGACTTTGTCGCAGACAAGGGAGGTGAAAAAGTTTATATTCAATCTGCACTATTGATTCCAGATAAAGAGAAGAGGAATCAGGAAAAACGTCCGTTAAGGAAAATAAAGGATTCTTTTAAGAAAATAATTATCACAAAGTACTCAGGAGATGGACTCTACGATGAAGATGGTATTCTTCATATGAATCTATTTGATTTCCTTGAGCATCCGAACAAGATTGCATGATTCCATCAAAGATAGGTACTACAGGGCGAAGGCTCTATCCAAAACATAGAGGACTTGGATAAAAACAAAGTCAGGAATCTGACCTTAACCCGTCAGTTAGATGGAGGTGAAGGTGGATTCCTTCCGGTGGCTTTGAATCTTGTCTTCGTATACAACGATGAGTGCGGAAAGAAGTATGACTTTGATTTGAATTCTCATAGTGGACTTTTGAGGTTTTTGCAGAGGCTAAGAGGCTCTTCTCACTCTATCTGGATTAAGCACCCAAGCGACAATCGGAAAGCAAATAAGAGGATTGAGGATATTATTTCCTATTTCAAATTCAAGGAATACCACGTTGTCGAAGACTTTACGGATGAAAGGAAAACATGGAAAAGACCGCTGGGAAATTACTTCTAAGCGGTTTTTTATCTTTTTCCCCTTTTTAGCCACTTGCCATGAATCAAGGATTCCTCTTAGTTGCTCATTCTTCTCAAGAAGGATAGCAATGTCTATTCCATGATAGAATAATGAAATAGGATTTTCGGAAGGAGGCCAGAGTGTTATGCAAGTCAGAAAAGAGAACAAAACAGGCACAAGGAAGAATATCTGGATTGCAGTCTTGGCAGTTGCATGTCTAGGGACTTCCTGCTTTGCTGTTTATGAACATTTCAGTCGTACAAAACTATCCAGTGATGAACAGAAACTGATTGCTGGATATCATCTTCTTCAGAATGAATGGCTATACGGAAACGAAGAATCCTATCTGAAAGATGATGCCATAGCCGGACTTCTTAATGGTCCTGCATCAACAAGGAATGATCCCTATACTTTCTATACCAAAAACAGGGATGAACAGGGATTATCTACAGACGGCAAAGGATTTGGATTCACTTCTCATAGTTATGATGGCGGCCTCTATATTTTAGGAACCGAAATGGATTCTCCTTCCGAAAAAGCAGGACTTACGAAGGGAGATGTCCTCTATTCGATAACCTCTCCTGTTACTTATTCTTTCAAAGAACACACCCTTACGGAGATTGATAGCTATTTAAAAGGACTGGATTCCTCTACGGAATATACTTTCTCTGGAGTTCATTCCAATCAGAAAGAGTTCACTCTGAAAAGGACAAAGTCTTTCTATTCTTCTCGTCTCATTGATATTGTCGATATTCCGAAAAGCTCAAACGGAAACACAAGGACCATCAAAATCAACACCAGGCTTGGATCTCCTACCACTGCTCTTAATGCAGTGCTTGAGACCTACAAAAACCAGATTGAACACCTTGTTCTTGATTTCCGTGGAAACGGAGGCGGTTATCTTGATCAGGCCTCTGCAAGGGCATCTCTGTTCGTAAAGAAGGGAACCCTTCTTTACGAAAGGAAAAACAAAGACGGCAAGACCATCTCGAGTGTTTATCAGACCAAAGAACCCGTCTATCACTTCAAGAAGTATACCATCATCCAGGATGGTGAGACTGCGAGTGCAAGCGAGACTTTTATTCTTGCTAGGAGAGCTGGCACGAATGCGAAAGTCTATGGTTTCAAGAGCTATGGAAAAGGCATTGCCCAGAACTTCCTCCGGTATTCGGACGGTTCTGTCATCCGCTATACTTCTGCCTATGTCTATGGACCGGAAAGAGAGAACGAAACAAGGTACGATGAAGGAAAAGACAAGGATAATATCAGGTGCATCCAGAAGAAAGGAATCCTTCCTGATGTCAGCTATTCCTACGACTATCAGTACCTTTCTGCAAACTGGAATCTTAGTGAGACAACAGGAATCAGCGAATATGGGCAAAATCTCTTTCTTTCTGCACTAAGACTGATGGATTCCTCTGTTCCTGAGAACTATTCCAAGACTTACCATTTTGATGATGCCATTGAAAGTTACTTCAATCTTGTTAAGGAAAAAAATGGATTGAGTGATGCCTTTGACGAGAAAGGCGCTATGGATAGAACATTGAATCAGAAATGGGAAAAGGATTGCTTTGATTTATACTTGGAACACTATGATCGATTGACTAGGAGGTGCTATGACTGATCCCGAACATCGTTTTGAGCTGATTTCTCCTTACCAGCCAACCGGCGACCAGCCAGAGGCTATCAAGGAACTAGTAGAAGGCGTTAAGGAAAACAAGAGATGGCAGGTCTTGCAAGGTGCTACTGGCACTGGCAAGACTTTTACGAGGGCTAATATCATCCAGGCCTGTCAGCGGACAACGAGGGTACTTGTCCATAACAAGACCTTAGCCGCTCAGCTTTATGGTGAATTCAAAGAACTCTTCCCGCATAATCGGGTAGAGTACTTTATTTCAAACTTTGATTTCTATCAGCCGGAAGCTTATATTCCGAAGACAGATACCTTTATTGACAAGCAGGTTGTCAGGAATCAAGAAATCGAGAGGAGGCGTGCCTCTGCTGTTAACTCTCTTTTGGAGCGGAAAGATACGATTGTTGTGTGCTCGGTTGCCAGTATCTATGGCTTAAGTGATCCGGATGAATATCGGGACCTTGCTTTTACTTTGCATGTCGGTGAACCTTTCAACGCAAAGGAAATCGGACAGAAGCTGATTGCTGCTCAGTATAAACGAAATGATAGGAGCCTTGATCCAGGATGTTTCCGTATTCGTGGAGATGTCATGGACATTTATCCTCCTAGCGGGGATAAATACATCATCCGTGTCTTCTCTGATTTTGATGAAATCAGTGAAATTGATCAAATCCAGCCAACAACCGGAGAGGTTGTCCAGACATTGGAGTACTATCCTTTCTTCCCGGCTAGTGAACATGCTTCTGGCAAAGAGAGAATCAGGCGTGCCTGTAAGACAATTCGGGAAGAACTCAATGAACGTCTGAAATTTTTTGAGGACCAGGGAAAATTATTGGAGGCCGAACGTCTTAAGCAGAGAACCGAGCATGACCTGGATTATTTAAGCGAATTTGGAAGGTGTGCTGGCATTGAGAACTATGCCCGTCATTTCGATGGACGAAAAGAGGGAGAGACTCCTTATACCTTGTTTGATTATTTCCCCAAGGATTTCCTGAGGTTTATTGATGAGAGTCATGTGACGATTCCTCAAGTTGGCGCGAGGTATAACGGAGATCGGAGCCGAAAGCAGACTTTGGTGGAATACGGATTCCGTCTTCCTTCTGCTTTGGATAACCGTCCGCTGAAATTCGATGAATTCGAAAAGAAAATTACCAATGTAATCTGTACTTCGGCAACGCCGGGAGATTATGAGCTTGATCAGGCCGGACATCATGTTGTAGAGCAGATTATCCGTCCGACTGGCTTGCTGGATCCGATTATCGAAGTCCGTTCCAATGAGAATAATCCTGTCTATGATGTCAGGAAGGAAATCGAAGAGCGAATCAAAAAGAATGAGCGTGTCCTTGTTATTACTTTGACGGTCAAGGATGCTGAGAACCTAGCGGAGTTCTTAGAATCCAGAAACTTTAAAGTCGCTTATCTTCAGCACGAAATCCTGACAAGGGAACGAACAGAAATCATTTATAAGCTGAGAAAAGGAATCTATGATGTCTTAATTGGCATCAATCTTCTTCGTGAGGGATTGGATATTCCGGAGGTCTCGCTGATTGCTATTTTGGATGCAGACCGGGAAGGCTTCCTTCGTTCTGCCCGTGCTCTTACCCAGATTGCAGGACGTGCTGCCCGAAATGCTAACGGAAAAGTCATCAGGTACTGCGATAAGATTTCGGATGCTAGGGCTGAGACAATCAAGGAGACAAAGAGACGTCGTTCTATCCAGGAAGCCTATAATAAAGAACATAATAGGGTTCCTAAGACAATTAGGAAACCGATTGAGGAACCGATTCATATTGTCGGAAAGAAGCATGAGAAGGGATTTGAAGGTGGTAAGCTGACAGCGAAACAGACGGAGAGGATGATTCGTAGACTGACTACGGAGAGGAACAAGGCAGCTAAGGCATTGGATTTTGATCAGGCTGCTTTGCTTCGTGATCAGATCTTTGAACTGAAGGCGACACTAGCGAAATAGCCCAATTGGATGGACGCTAAAAATATCAAAACTATAAGTTCTTTCTCGATGCCTAACTACGCGAGTTTCTAGATGTTTCTAGATAAATATTTCGACAAAATAGGCAAAAAACAGGAATGACTATTTTCTAATTTCTAGATGTTTCTAGATAATTTCTAGATGTTCTAGATAAATTTAGTATGCTTTTTATTCATCTAATGCCTAGAACTAGAAACATCGAGTCTTTCATTTGCTTTACCTCAAGAAATTAATGAAAAGCAGGTTCTAAACACAATGGTGTTGGTAATCGTTTTAGGACATCTTCTTTATGCTTTATCACTTCCAAATTGTGCACGATAAGTACCGATTAAAAAGAAGAATGAATCGCTTCATTTACATGGTTTTCTTTTCGTTAACAACGACAAAAAAATTTAGTATAATATCCACGGATTAATCAGGAGGAGATTATTCAATGTCCAAAATCAGTTATGTTCATGCCCGTGAAGTCTTAGATTCTCGTGGCAATCCGACTGTCGAAGTCGTTGTCCGTCTCGAAGATGGTGTCCAGGGTTCCGCAATTGTTCCCTCTGGTGCTTCTACCGGTGAGAACGAAGCTCTTGAACTCCGTGATGGAGACAAATCCCGTTTCGGTGGCAAGGGAGTCTTAAAGGCTGTTGCCAACGTCAACGAGAAGATTGCTCCGAAGGTCATCGGCTTAGAAGTCACGGATCAGTTAACTGTTGATAATACCAGGCTCAAGTTAGATGGAACCGAGTTCAAGAAGAACCTCGGTGCAAATGCTATCCTTGGTGTTTCCTTAGCTGTTGCTCACGCTGCTGCTAACGAACTTCACTTACCGTTATATCAGTATATCGGTGGTGTCAATGCCAAGACCTTACCGACTCCGTGCAGGAACGTCATCAATGGCGGCAAGCACGCTCAGTCTACTGTCGATTTCCAGGAATTCTTCATCATTCCTGCCGGCTTCAAGACCTTCCATGAGGCTCTTCGTGCCGGTGTCGAGTGCTTCCACTCCTTACAGAAGGTTGTCAAAGCCAAAGGTTATGAGACCGGTGTCGGCGATGAAGGCGGATTCGCTCCGTCCTGCAAGCACGGCAACACTGAGCCGCTCGACCTTATCTCTGAAGCTGTTGAGAAAGCCGGCTATAAGCTCGGCGAGCAGATCTTCTTAGGTATGGACCTTGCTTCCAGTGAGTTCTATGATGCTCAGAAGCAGAAGTACGTCAGGGCTCGTTCTGGCGAAGGTGAGTTCACCACGGATGAAATGATTGCCTATCTCGAGAAGATGGTCAAAGAGCATCCGGCTATCATCACCATCGAGGATGGTCTTGCTGAGAATGATTGGGATGGATGGGTTAAGCTTACCAAGGCTATCGGTGACAAGGTTCAGCTTGTCGGCGATGACTTATTCGTCACCAATGTTGAATTCGTCAAGAAGGGCATCTCTCTTGGTGCTGCCAACTCTGTCCTTATCAAGGTCAACCAGATTGGTTCCTTAAGCGAAACTCTTGATACTGTCCGTCTTGCTCAGACTCATGGTTATACCTGCATGGTTTCTCATCGTTCTGGTGAGACCGAGGATACCACCATTGCTGATCTTGCAGTTGCTGTCAACTGCGGTCAGATTAAGACTGGTTCTGCTTCCCGTACTGATCGTATGGCTAAGTACAACCAGCTTCTCCGTATTGAAGAAGAACTCGGCGAGAACGCTCGTTTCGCTGGACTTTCTTCCTTCAAGAACCAGAAGTAGTTTTCTCCCTTTAACAAAAAAGGCTGTTCCTTCTTAGGAACAGCTTTTTTGGTGCTTAAAAAGCCATCCCCTTAAAAGAGAGATGGCTTTGATTTATAGGCCTTCCGTCAGAATCTTTTTGTTTCGATTCGTCTGATTCGATAGGAAGAAGATTGGAAGCAGATTGAGGAAGATAAAGAAGACGATATTTCCTTCCCTGAGGAAGAGACCTCTTGGTTCCATAAAGGAATAGACTAGACAGCTTAGATAAATCAGAATCCTAGTGAAAGACATCCATCTATTCTGTTTTCCGATTTTGAAACAGAGGACAAGAAGATAAACGGAAAGGGCAAGCGCTAAGATGAGGGATAGAACACCTTGTGTAAAGAGAATATCTAAGAATGCGTTATGGCTGGTGTGATAGACAGCATCATTTAAGGCGATTGCACTACGATAGGCACCAATCAGATAGGCGAAGGGTCGTTTCCCTAGTCCGGTTAAGAGATAAATCTCACGATGGTAGAAGAGGTCGAAGGAAGTACTGATTAGGGCGAAGCGGCTTCCAATCGTTCCTTTTTCGAAGAAGGCATGGATCCTTTTATTGATTTGATCTGCCTTAATAATATAAGTCGATATTAGGACAATGAGAACCAAAGCGGTGATTATTATGAATGCTACGGAGTATCCTTTGTTCTTCTTGAAGTTGAAGAACGGATAGAGTAGACCGAAGAGGAATCCACAGATCAAGAGAAGAATAAGCGGGGTTCTTGATTGAAGAATGACAATGTATGGAATCGTGAGGAAGTAGATGATCCTATAGATGTAGCTCGGTCTTCTGCTAAAGAGAAGCAGGCAGGAGAAGGAGCAGACTAGAACAAAGAAACCAGCAACATTTTTGTTTGATGTAAAGGAACTCACACTGCAGAAAAAGCTGAAATCTGCGTGGATGATTCGCTTAATTGACTCTATGACTTGTGAACGCTCGAATGCAATTGAGTACAGCCTTGTCCATACACCAAGCGCGATAAAAGCCTTTAGGATAACAAGGAGGAATTTGTCTGCAAGAGACGGGAGCTCTTTGGCATAATTAAAGGCAAAGAGGAAATAAAGTGCAAAGAGGCTTTCGTATACAAATTCAGAGATTCGGTCGTAGATGGAAAGACCAGGGAAGAGTAAAGTGACATCACTTGCTCCGTTTTGAGGATGAACGACGAAATCGAGTTTTCCATAAGGAAAATAGAAAAGAGACACAAGACGATAGACAAGGAATAAACAGAAGAGAGATAAACCAAGTTTCGACATTCGTTTTGTGTTTTTCCTGAGGTGGAAGAGGAAGAACAGAAGAAGAGACCTGATCAGAACTGTCAGAATGAATACTGGTATGGTAGGAGATTCTTCAGGTTTGAACGTGATTCCTTGGAAGATATTGATTGGATTATCTTCTGAAAAAGAGATTTTTCCTATGGCGAGAGAAGGAAGAAGAAGCGTTGTTAAATAGAAAAGAATCGTAATAAGGATATCCTTATTTCTTTTTTTCTTTTGGAATGCGACTTGATTGCTAATGCTATAAGCCATGTTTTTTATTTCGCTTTGCTATTCTACATTTTCTATTGAATAGAAACAAGGAGAGCAAAAGCGTTATCATTTTGGTTTTCTTTTTGGGAAAAGAGATATATAGTATTTAGTGGATACCCCCATGGGGTATTCAGAAAGGCTCCTCATGGCAAAGAAAGAAAAATATTGGATTACTGGAAGGACCTGCTCTTCCTGTGCAAGCCATATCCAAAAGGCAGTCGGTAAAGTAAAAGGCGTGAAAGAAGCGGATGTGAACCTGAGGACAAACTCCAGGATGGTTACCTATGACTCTCCTTGTAGTCCGGATAAGATCACAAGTGCAGTCTCTGGTGCTGGCTATGGTGCCTCTTTAGAAAGCGGACAAAAAGCTTCCAACGAAAATAAAGAGGAAGATAAAGAAACGAATCATCTCTTTTATCGGAGGATTTCTTCTTTTATTCTGTTGATTCCGTTGTTTTATATCAGCAGGGCTTATAGGTTCAACAGGGAATATAACCGTGTTATTTGGCCTCTTGGTGCCTTTGGCGAGAACCCTTTACTGATTGGTTTCACAGAAAGGTGCCTTGCCCTTATTATCAGGATTATCAATAAGGACTTCTATCGATCGGGAATTAAATCTCTCTTCCATGGAGGCCCAAACAGGGACACCCTTGTTTCTGTCGGCTCCGGTGTTGCTTTCCTCTATTCCTTAATTATTTATTTTATTAGGCTCGGAACGATTCATGGAAACGGCTTTGATTCCAGGCGGCTTAGGAGATTAAGCAGGAATCTTAGTTTTGAGACATCTGGAAGGGTCCCCGCCCTTATTACGATTGGTAAGTTCTTGGAATCCTATTCCAAAGGAAAGACGACAAGTGCGATTCGCTCTTTATTGAAAAGGGCACCGAAGAAGGCGTGCTTACTGATGGATGGACAGGAAAAGATTGTTGATAGCGATGAAGTAAAGACCGGCGATGTTTTCTTAGTCCGCCCAGGAGAGACTTTCCCAGTGGATGGTGTTGTCTTAGAGGGTGTTTCCTCCGTTGATGAATCTTATCTGACTGGTGAATCTCTTCCGGTAGATAAAGTAGTCGGAAATAATGTCTCTTGTGCCACGATTAATCAGAACGGAACCTTGACCTGTAAGGCTACAAAGGTCGGAAAAGAAACGACCCTGCATCAGATTGTCGATAGGGTCGAGCAGGCAAGCGGAACGAAGACAAAGCTTTCTAGAATGGTGGATAAGGTAGCTTCCGTCTTTGTTCCGGTTGTTATCCTGATTGCGGTTGTTGTTTTTGCAGGGTGGATGATTTTCGGAAAAGACTTTGTCGAAGCAAACTTCTCCGGACAGGTTACTCTTCTTTCTTATTCTCTGGAACGTGCGATTTCGGTTCTTGTTATCTCTTGTCCGTGTGCTCTTGGTTTAGCAACTCCGGTTGCAATCAGGGCTGGTAATGGACGTGCTGCTAGAAACGGTATTCTCTTTAAGACAGCGGCCTCGATGGAAGCTACTGGTCAGATCAAGTACGCTCTCTTTGATAAGACAGGTACGATTACGAAAGGTAAACCAGAAGTGAAGGAAGTGGTTCTTGCGGATGGTGTGAAGGAATCTGATTTCCTTCTTCTGGCTTGTTCCTTAGAGAAGAAGAGCTCCCATCCTCTTTCTAAGCCGGTTGTTCTCTATGGTGAGGAGAAGAAGATTCCTAGGAAGGAAGTCTCTGACTTTGCTACTTTGCCTGGAAAAGGCGTAAAAGGAAGTCTTGATGGAAAGGAAATCCTTGGATTAAGCAGGAAGGCAAGGATAGAAGAAGGATACAGGGACGAAAACAGGAAGAAAGAAGCAGATCGTCTCTCTTATAAAGGAAGGACGATTCTTTGCTTCTCTTATGATGGAAAGAGGATTGGACTCATTGGTATCTCTGATGCCGTCAAAGAGGAAGCCAAAGAAGCTATCAGCAAGCTGAAACATAGGGGAATCACTCCGCTTAGGCTGACTGGTGATAATGAAAAAGCAGCTAAGCAAGTTGCAGAAGAAGTCGGTATTGATTATTACTTTGCTGAGAGGCTTCCACAGGATAAACATCATGTGATTGAGAGGTTGAAGAAACAGGGAATGGTTGCTAGGATCGGAGACGGAATCAACGATGCTCCTGCTCTAGCCGCTGCGGATGTCTCCTTAGCAGTAAAGTCCGGAAGCGATATTGCGAGGGAATCTTCTGATGTCGTCTTAAGGAAATCCTCTCTTAGGGATGTCGTTAAGGCAATTAAGATTTCGAACAAGACCCGAAGGAATATCAAGGAAAACCTTTTCTGGGCTTTCATCTACAATATCATCAGGATTCCGCTTGCATCCGGTGTGTTCTCTGATCTCGGACTTGCTAAGCTGCGTCCTTGGATGGGTGCTGTTGCTAGGGCACTATCGAGCTTCACGGTCTGTAGGAATGCGCTTCGTCTGAACTTGATCTCACTCGATAAAGACGGAAAGAAGAAGCCAAGGCTTCCTCTCCCTTCTGCTCTGAGCAGGAAAAAACGAGGGGAAGAGGAGAAAACACTATCCCATAAGGAAAGGAAGGTAGAGGATAGGAGGTGCAGCCATTGTGTAAATAAAATCACAGAGACCTTATCTTCTATCGATGGTGTCTATCATGTCCATGTCGACTTAGAAACAAAGCTGGCAGGATTCGATTTAACAAAGGATGTTCCGGATTCCAAGCTTCTAGAGGCAGTGAAGGGAGCCGGCTATACACCAGAGATGATTCAAAAATAGGAGGAAACGAAAATGAGTCAGGAAGTCAAACAGGTGATTGAGGTTACGGGAAGGAAATGCTGCGGATGCGAGCATAAAGTTGAAGAACAGCTGAAGAAGATTCCAGGCGTTACTTCTGTCAAAGCAGATCATAGGAAGAAAGAAGCGGTTGTTCTTTCTTCTGATGGGATCTCGGAAGAAGAAGCAAAGTCTGCTATTGAAAAAGCAGGATTCAAATTCGAATCGATTTCTAAGTAAGATGCAGGCGGATAAGAAGAAGATTTCCCGTCAGCTTTCTATCGCGAAAGGACAGAGGGATGGCATTGAGAAAAGGATACAGAATGACAGCTATTGTATCGATGTATCCAACCAGCTCCTTGCTACTGTTTCTCTTCTAAAGCGCGTTAATCAGGAAATTATCTCTGCCCATCTGAGCCACTGTGTCAGGCATGCAGAGACAGTAGAAGAAAAAGAACAGAAACTAAAGGAAATCGATGATGCTCTAAAAAGAAGGTCTGACTTATAAAGAAAAGACAGAGCCTGTTTATCTAGGCTCTGTCTTTTTTGTTTGCTTTGAAAGCAACTTTTATAGGATGATACGAATAGGGTCGGAATTATGCTTTTTCCTTATCGGCCTTATATTCTTTGACCTGAATCTTGATTTGGCTCGAGAGTTCTTTCCTGTCACAAGGTTCAAGGTACCTTTCATCGATGTCACTCATCTGCTTACGGAAGATATCCTGCCTCCGATATTCGCTGATCCTTGCCCGGATGGTATAACGGCCGATGAGATAGGTCCTAGCTCCGTTACCAAGGAACTGCGCACCCCTGTCAATGACAGAACCAAGCCTTTGCACCCTAGTGGAACTAGAATCCTTTTTGAAAATCTTGGAAGCCAAAGAAGCTCCACGAGGCCTTGAACTTAGACCAAGTCCCACGCATGCACTGGTAATGACTTTAAGCCTGATTCGGTTCCTTTCACCATCGCTTGGCCGGAAACCATAGAGCCAAATAATATCTTTGATCCTTTCCCTGTTCTTGATGACGATAATGCCAGCATCCACAAAAGTATCCGGGGTAATGGCTGTCAGGCTTCCGCACAGGATAGCCTTTTTCCAGATGATAGCTTTTGCTTTCTTGTAGATAACTCCGTTCTTCTTCCTCCTGATGGAGAGATTATCGGCAAGCTTCTTAGAGTCTATGGATTGATAGGAGGGGATTCTTTTTCCGTATTGCCTTACGGCTTTTTCGATTTCATCCAGGGCTTTATTGCTATCTTTTTTCTTCGTATAGAGGTTATGAATGGCCCCATTCTGATTCACGATATTCTCAGCCCTTTCCCATCGGACACGATTGTTTTTGTGCTCTGCGTTTTTTGAGTTCGGATTCGAACGGAAATCCAAATCAAAGGAATGCTTGCTATAGATATCCCTGAGAATAAGGACAAACAAAATGGTATAGAAGACAGTTAAAAGTCCTCCGACACAGTAGCCTGCAATATGATTCAGTTCATAGATGTTACGAGTGATCGATGCAAAAAGACCAACTCCGACAAGGTAACCCATCAAAGTCAGTAGGATCAGAATCCAACGGCTTCTTTTTTCTTTCTTTGACTTGGTATGATTGTCCTGGTATTCCTTGAAGGACCTCTCCCTGTCATTATCTACAATCTGGATATCTTCTGGATTTACATCAATGACTTTAGGAGCATCTTGCTGACTCTTTGCTTCTACGATATTATTTCTTTTTTCTGGTAATTCGTTATGCTTCATCCTTTGTTTCCTTTGACGATATTTTATCTTAAACGGAAGAAAAAACCAAATGGATGTGGAATCTATCCAAAGCAATAATAAAACAGTTTTATTATTTTGTTATATCTGTTATCAGAATGTCTTTGTAGGACAAAGAAAAACACTTATAACCAACTTTTAAATAAAAGAAAGAGGCGGTTATACCGCCTCAGTTCTATTTATCCTTTGGATAGATTCCTCTTTGAATCAAATCTTCGATTGCATCGTGGACAACTGGAAGGTCTTCTTTATAGGTCCTTCCATACCAACGATCTTCGTTGTAGTAGACATGAACGGTTGCTCCGCTTTGGATTCCGTCGTTGATGCCGTCTTGAATTAGGTATTCGTCTTTCCTGAGATTTGCTGTCTTTAGGAAGGACTGATATCCTTTCTCAAGATAAGAGAAGATATCCGGGGTCAGACCCCAGAGATTCCTGCTGACAGGAGTATCGAGAGGAAGGACAACCTTTTTTCCAAGGACGATTCCGTTTCCTTTTTTATCGATGTCGAGGGTTTCGACTGTCTTTTCAAGATAGCCATTCTTGATCGTGCAGACTCCGCGGTTGACGGTTCCGTTGTCGCTCAAGGTTTTATCTAAACGATAAGCAACCCTAGCATATTCGCCGTTTTTCGCATGAGCAAGATGATCATGGATTTGCTGGAAGGCATGTTCTCCATAGTAGTCATCCGAATTGATGATACAGAAAGGATTCTTGACGGCATCTTTGCAATCCAGGATGGCTTGTCCAGTACCAAGCGGTTTCTTTCTTTCTGCCGGTTTGTCTTTCCTGCTTTGGATGACATAAGTGACCGGCCTTGTCTTGCTGATTCGGTTTCCAATCCGTTCCTTGAATTCTTCTTCGATTCCCTCACGGAGAATAAAGACAACATCATCGAATCCTGCTTTTTTCGCATCATAGCAGGAAAAGTCTAGGATTCCTCTTCCATCGTCTGTAATAGCGGCTGCTTGTTTCAGTCCCCCAAAACGGGAGCCCCTTCCAGCGGCCCTGACAACCAATGTTGTTTTCATAAATAAAAAACCTCTTGCCACTATTATAAGGTGCAAGAGGTTTTAGTCAATCTGTTATTTGCTCTGGTATCCGTCTGGATTCTTTACCATCCAGTTCCACTCGTCACGGCACCTGTCTTCCAGATTGTATTTCGCTTCCCAGCCAAGTTCTTTCTTTGCTTTCTCTGCGGAAGCATAGCAGGTTGCGATATCGCCAGGACGGCGGGCAGAGATGACATATGGAATCTTCTTTCCACAGGCCTTTTCAAAGGCGTGGACCATTTCCAGAACAGAATATCCGATTCCGGTTCCAAGGTTGTAGATGTAAATGCCAGGCTTATCACAATGCTCAATGGCTGCAATGTGTCCTAAAGCTAAATCGACAACATGGATATAGTCACGGACACCGGTTCCGTCTTTGGTCGGATAATCATCTCCGTAGACGCTCAGATGATCGAGTTTTCCAATGGCAACATCAGCCCTGTATGGCCTGAGATTGTTTGGAATGCCACGTGGATTCTCGCCAATTTCTCCGCTTGGATCAGCACCGATTGGATTGAAGTAACGAAGAAGGACCACATTCCAGGAAGAATCTGCTTTCTCAACATCCGTAAGCCTGCGTTCGATCCTGACTTTTGTTTCTCCGTAGGGAGAAGGAGAGGAAGCAGCTGCACAGCTTTCATCAAGAGGCAGTTTCTTCGGAGTTCCATAGACTGTTGCAGAAGAGGAGAAGATGATGCTCTTCACATTGTGGCTTCTCCTGACTTTCAGTAAGACAATCGTTCCATTGATGTTATTATCGTAGTATTCGATCGGCTTAAGACAAGATTCTCCGACTGCCTTCAAGGCTGCAAAGTGAATGACAGAATCCACTTTGTTTTCAGAGAAGATTTTATCTAATTCCTTTTCGTCACGAAGGTCAGCATTGTAGAACTTCAGTTTACGACCAGCAAGCTTCTCGACACGTTGGAGACTTTCTTCGCAGGAATTGACGAGATTATCGACGACAACGACATCAAACCCTTTCTTCAATAGCTCAAGGCAGGTCTGGGATCCGATAAAACCAGCACCACCGGTGACAAGAATAGTCTTCATGCTTTTCTCCTTTATTTCATCACGATTAGTATAGTACATTCGAGGGGATAAAAAAGATACTTAAAAGCATAACCTGAGGGAAAATGGACAGGATTTGAAAAAATAAGTCTTATCTTTTGAACTTGAGTGAACGAGGAACTTTTCTCCTAGGCGCACTTCTTTCCTGTATTTGGCTCCAATCTCCTTGATTGGATAGTTCCTTACGATGTCGTTTGGAATGTGTCTTAGGCATTCTTCTGCATATCGGGTGTTGTTGATATGACCATTTAAGTCACAGTTTGAATAATCGGCTTTCCTATAGAATCTTTGATCGGATGTGTCTTCCTTTGGCAAGGAGAAAAAAGGAGGAATCTCCGTTCCTTTTTCTTCCCCTTTAATCTGAATTCCAATATCATTCGGTTCTAAAATCTTCCGGTTTTCTTTTTTGATTAAGGTCCAGAGGGTGGTTCCTTTGACTAGCCTGTTTCTATTCTGGTCTACTATCTCAAGGTATCTCGGAAGAAAGAAGCTCCTCTGTTTTCCAGGATAAGTGATGATTTTGATTTTCTCATCGTAAACTGGAAGTCTTTCAATATGAAAATGCTGGGCTGTGATAATCCAGAGATAGCCTTTGTCTAAGGTTTTCTCTTTTCCGTAGCCAAGCATTTCTGTGTGATGAATTGCCCTTTCTTGGTTGATACCTAAAAGAGAGGGTATGCTCAGATTCTTATTAATATCGACTTGGAAAGAACGGATGCGGATATCTGCTTCGAACTGAGACATGAAAAGACTAGGCTTTCTTTCTTAAAGCGTTTTCGATGGTGCTGACCCTGTCAGCAAGAGTCTGCCTCTTTGCCCATTTCTTCTCTGGAATATGGATATCGAAGAACGATTCGATTTTGCACCTGACATAAATGAAGGTCCTGCTATCAAGTCCTTGAGTAGTATTGATCTTGGTCTGATCTTGAAGATCCCTGTCTTTGAACTCAGGAAGATTCTCTTTGATAATCTGAATTGTTTTCTCTCTGATTTCATTTCTTGTCATCATGATTCATTTCCTCAATTAATTGATACTTCTTTATTTTACCAGTTGCCGTCTTAGGTAGAGACACGGAAGAGAAAATAATATTTCCAATCTGTTCTCCACGGGCATATCCCTGATTGAACTTGCTGACTTTATCTTCGATTTCTTCTTTCGTTTCCTTTGTATAGATGTACAAAGTAATCTTGTCGTCCTTGCTTAGAAGGACTGCAAATTCGCTATTTGGAATGAATTCAGCTAACTTTGCTTCGTATTCGGGAAGGAAGATCTTCGTTCCTGTAGGAAGCACTAGGATTTCCTTCTTTCGCCCTATGAGGTGAAGGCGCCCTTCTTCGTCAACCTTTCCTAAGTCACCAGTCCGATAGTATCCATCTTCTAACCTTGGCGGAATCAGGACTCCGTTCTGGAAATATCCTTTCCTTAAGACGGTTGGAGCATGGACAAGGATTTCCTTGTCTTTTGGATCAATCTTGATTTTGACTTCTGGACAGATTGTCCTTGCTCTTGGATTTTCTCCTAAAGATAATGCGAGTCCAGAGGATGTCTCTGTCCTTCCGTATCCGAAGGAAACAGAGATATTCCTTTGCTTATATTGATTAAGGATGCTGTCTGGACAATCTCCGGCACCAATCAGTACGGTTTTCCTTTCCGGATTAATTAAGTGGAAACGGATCAGCCTTGCTGCAAGCTGAGGAACTAAGGAAACAGCGGTTGGCTTATAGGAAGCAAAGTCTTCTCCAATCAAACGCATTCCTCTGGATAAACAGATTGTGGAATGACATTGCCTTGGCCAAAGCAAGGCACAGACAAAACCGAAAACATGGAAGAGAGGAAGAAGAGAAAGGAAGCGGTCTTGTTCTGTAAGAGGCAGACAATAGGAACCGTTATAGCTTGATGCGCAGAGGTTCTCTTCGGTCAGAACAACTGCTTTTGAAGAAGATGTAGTTCCTGAAGTATAGAAATAGAAATAGGCTTCTTTGTTATCATTCTCTTTTGGATTTGGATAAGGAATCCTTTGGTTTCCTTTTACCCTTCCATCGAAAGGAAGACTATTCAGTTTTTCTTTCCTGAGTTTTTCATCCTCAAGAGGATTCAATAAAACAATTGTCTTTTTCTGATAAGCAAGAATAAACAGAAGAAGAATAGAGCTAAAGCTGTTATCTCCAAGAAAGGCAAATGTCTTTCCTTTTATTTCAGGATAAGAGCGGATGGTATCTAGGAAAGTTCCGTAGCTGATATCTTCTTTAATTCCTTTGAAGAAAGAAGAAAAAACGGCTTTCTCCCGGTCTGCCGACTCGAGTATTTCTACAAATGTCTTGTATTTCTGCATTTGTTGCGATTCCCCTGCTCAATTCTACAACTTTTTGATGAAAGAGGTTACATTTTGAACGGATTGTTCTAAAATAATTTAAGCAATTATTCTTAAAAGGGGGAAACTGTATGGATAAGAATGTTCGAATTGCTATCATCGGCGGCGGACCTGCTGGTCTTGCAGCTGGTAGGTATTTAGAGCAGAAAGGCTATCAGAATTACACCATCTTTGAACGCACTGACCATGTCGGTGGTAAATGCCACTCTCCGAGCTACCATGGAAAACGTTATGAAATGGGTGCAATCAGGGGTGTTCCGAATTATTATGCAATCCAGGATATCAGGGACTGGACTGGTGTCAAACCAGATGGACCGGTCTTATTCCGTAACTACAAGTATCCCGATGGCCGTAGGGACTATCGTTGGAATACCGAAGAGGCTAGGAAGTCTCCTTTCAAATATTTCTTAAAGCATCCGAAAGATGCCCTTCATAGGAAGAAGCTTCAGAAGCAGATCAGGAAATTCGGAAAGATTCTTGAAACCAAATACAAAGGCTATGATGTCACTGGTCATATCGGTGTTGCTCAGGGTAAATACCAGGGCTATGCTGCTACTCCAGGACGTGAACCGATGTCTGGCGAGAACCCGAATTTGAAAGACCTTTATAGGCCGTTCGACCAGTTCTGCAAGAGGAATGGATGCCCGCTTGTTACCGAAGTCTGGGTACAGCCGTTCACTTCCTTTGGTTACGGCTTCTTTGATGAAATCCCGGCTGGTTATGTCTTAAAGTATCTTGATTTCAAGACCAGGAGGAACTTCGTTAAGATCAATCTCTGGACTTGGAAAGACGGAACCCAGTCTATCTATGAAGCATTAAATGCTAAGCTTAGGCATCCGGCAGTTCTGAATTCGGATATTACCAAGGTTGTCCGTGGCGACAAGGTCACCATCACGGTCAATGGCAAGGAAGAAGTCTTCGATAAGCTGATCATTACCTGCCCGCTCCAGGTTGCAACTGAGAAGAATCCGTTAAACAACCCGACTACCATTTCCCTTGATAAATGGCTTGATGTCACGGATGAAGAACGTGCCTTATTCTCTAAGATTGATTATGAGCGTTACGACACTCAGGCAATGACGATTGAAAAAGGCAAGTATCCGGATGTTTCCTACTATATCGTTGACAATATGGTTCCGGAAAGAATGGGCCATGTCATGGTTTACTATCGCCGTTGGGTCAATGAACCGGATAGGCCGATTGTTACTTATATCTTACGTCATCATAAGACCTACAATGGTGGCAAAGAGCTTGACTATGAAGCTACGCTTCCACTTGCCTATCAGGACAGGAAAGACTTTGATTGTCCGCCGGAAATGGTCGATGGCAAGCCGAATGTCATCTACAAGTTCCAGCCTTACTACTTCCCGCATGTCTATTCGGAAGACTACAAAGACGGCTGGTATGATAAAGTCGAAGCCAGGCAGGGCAAGAACAACACCTACTATGGTGGTGAAATCATGTCCTTCGGCGACAGGGATGAGACTTGCGAGTACTCTCGTGATCTTGTCTCCCGTTTCTTCGCTGACTAATCTCAGCGTATTGTTATGAATCAGATTAGTC
>ERZ1026868.431-NODE-431-length-27925-cov-4.960100_pt1 | contig 27925 bp, 21 predicted proteins | sample MGYA00380164_ERZ1026868 | MGnify/ENA primary metagenome ERZ1026868 (study PRJEB33269, sample SAMEA4719800) | human gut metagenome | biome: human-associated habitat; feature: organic feature; material: feces | place: Cameroon | collected 2013-10 ... | reverse complement strand
CTTGAAGATTTGTAGGCACTTTCTTTTCTGTTTTACATTTCAGTGCCTACCCCTTAAAGATTTGTAGGCACTTTCTTTTCTGTTTTGCATTTCAGTGCCTACTTCTTGAAGATTTGTAGGCACTTTCTTTTTTGTTTTGCATTTCAGTGCCTACCATCATGAATATCAGTGCCGTTGTTACGTATGCTTTGTAAATGTTTCAGCGTTAGATTACGGCATAAAACAGGGCTACCGCCCAGCAAAAAATATTTGTCAGTGCGACAGCCCCTTAATTTGTTACTTTTTTATTGCCTATGATTTAATCCCACTTCTCCACTGCCTTATTATAGTACTCCATCAGCACCGGTCTGGTAAGCCGGTTGATCTCCACATCTTCCGCCATTTCGTCCTTTCCAAACAAAAAGAGAGCCGAAACATTCTCCGCGCTTAAGTACTTTGTCTCCACATCAAAGGTCAGCTCTTCCTTCAGTTCCTCCCGGCTTGCCATATTGAATCCCCAGTCGCCGAACGCCGGCACCTGCAGATGATACGGTTTTACATAAAATCCTTCGCTTTCGATGGTATGGTTGATGCACCAGAAAGCTTTTGTGGCATAGTAAGGGCTGGTGGACTGCACCACCATAACTCCGTCATCCTTCAGGTGGTTGCCGCACATCCGGTAAAAAATATTGGAGTACAGCTTATTTAAGGACTCACTGTTCGGATCCGGCAGGTCCACAATAATCAGATCAAACATATCCTCCGACTTTTCCAGATATTCATAAGCATCCGTATTGATCACATGCAGTTTTTCCGATTGCAGGCTGTTTTCATTTATTTCCGTAATGTTGGGATTGGTGGAACAGATGCGTATCATCTCGGCATCCAGATCCACAAGGGTAATGTCCTTTACCTCGTCATATTTGAGAACTTCCCGGACTGCCATGCCGTCTCCGCCTCCCAGAATGAGTACATCCTCCCTTTGGGAAAGTTCACTCATAGGAACATGCACCAGCGCTTCATGATAGCGGTATTCATCCGCCGTGGAAAACTGGCAGTTTCCGTCTATGTAAAGCCGCACGTCATCCCGGTGCTTCGTCATAACTATTTTCTGATACTGCGTCTGCTCCATATAGATAATGTGGTCTCTGTACAATCCGTCTTCAATACTGTCGGAAATATTATCCGCAAACAGGATACCCACTGCCATTCCTACAGCAAGGATACCCGCAATCACACGGTAAATCCGGATGTTTTCCACCCGCTCTCCAAAACGCCACAAAATCAGCATGGCTGCTATAATATTCAGAAGTCCGCACAGAAACGATGTGGCAAAGTATCCCAGCTGAGGCAGCAACAGCAGGGGAAATGCAATAGAACCCAAAAGACCTCCGATATAATCGAAGCTGAAAATGGAGGAAAGCGTAACCGACAGGTTATTTTCGTCCGCCTCAATAATCCTTGTCATAATGGGGATTTCCGCTCCTGCCAATGTACCGATCAAGAGAATTTCCGCATACATGACGGCAGCATAATTGCTGATGTAAATATTGGAAAGAAAAAGCAGAAGGGAGCTTACGCCCCCAACTACACCGATACTTAGCTCAATTGTCACAAAAACGTGAAACAGATTTTTCTTAAAATATTTGGAAATATAAGAACCAAAACCAAGCGCTGCCATATAAAGTCCGATGGTTATGGAATACTGCAGGGTACTGTTTCCCAAAAGATAGGAGCTTACCGCACTGATAATCAGTTCATAACACATGGAACAGCCCGAAATAATCAGGGTTGTCAGCATCAGAAGTCTGTATTTCTTACTCATGTCATTTTCCTTCCGTCTGCTTTGTAAAATTATTTATCACAATCAGACCGTATATTACTGGATAACGCCGCTTACGATAAAAGCAATGCCCAGAAAGATACCGAAAATCATAATACCGGCTGCCTCATTCTTTTCCTTCAGCGCCACATTAAAATTGAATTTCCGGTTTACCAGGTCAACTAAAAAGTACGCAATGATAAATGCCGCAATGCCGATACCCGCAAAGGCTACGGTGTCCAGCACTCCCTGTAATAATTCTACTGCCTCGCCCACCGTATTGGAAATGATGGCAGAACGGATGACAAACCCGAGGCTGGCATAAATCCCCGCTGAAACCCAGCCTACCGCTTTATTCCCCTCCCGGATTTCCTGCGGAAAATCCACCGGAATAACCAGATCAATGATAAAATAGCCAAGCATCATTATGACAAGGCCGACCCCAAGATACACAATTGTTTCCAATGCTACTGTTAACATACTCTTTTCTCCTTTTAACTGTTGGCTGTTTTTAGTTACTGTTGGCTGTCTTTAGTTACTTTTAACTGTTTCTACTTTCCGCTGCTGATTCCTCCGCTTGAAGAATTCCGGCTGTTGATGCTCGACTGCCTTATGGAATTGGAATAGGAATCAAAGTAGCCGTTGCCGATATTATGTACGGTGGAGCCGTCATACATGGAATATGCCGATGGCGTGCTCTTGTAGGAGTTCGCATCCGAAGAATATCCCGAACTGTAATAATGACTCCGGTACCAGCTTGTATCTGCGCCGGTGCTTCTGTACGGGGAATTGTCCGAAGCATAATTGTACTTACGGTTCGATATCTGTACATATACCACATTTTCTTCCGATTCCGGATGGTAAATCAGGCAGTATTCCTTCTTGGTAAGAATGGCTATTTCCGCATCTTCCTCATCATCCTTCTGGGTAACGGACACGGTATTACCGTCCACACCTTTGATGATGTCCTTTGCCACATCATCCGTAGTAGCATCCTTAAAATACTCGTACACCGTTGCCGTCTGGTTCGCATTTCCCGTAATGGATGTCTTATAATTATATTGACCTGCGGATTCCAGATACGTGGAAATCTTTTTGCTGTCGGCCGCTGTATTGGAAAACACTGTATTAAAAATAGGCGGTATAACCATAAACAGGAGCATAAGGGCAACGACAATCCCCAATCCCCGGGCACTGTTTTTCGGTTTTTCAAATCCGGTTACCACAATCTGTTCTTTCTCTACATATTCTCCCTTAGAGTATTCCGTTCCGTCACTCCACATCTCCACCGACAGGGTATGGTCTTCGGCTTCGTCTTCAAATTCCAGAAACGTTGCGCTCTCTCCCGGGTCCACATCCACATCTCCGCCGGAGCTTCTGACCACCTGTGTCCCTTCGTCCACCTTATGCCATTCCGGTCCGATTCTGCCTCCCACATCGTTTGCCGGCCATGACACCGAATATTCATTATAAAAATCATCACAGGAAAGCCATGCCTCTCCATTGCGTGTCCGCAGCCGGTACTCCGTCCAGAATTTGCCCGGATCCTGAGTGTTTTCATACCGGATAAAACCGATTACCTTTCCTGCCAGGCCATTGATGTTAAGCAATGTTCCAATCTGATAGCCCATTTTCTCCTTCCCCCTTTGCCTCTTCTTCTCTGATGTCTTTACTTCTGTTCCGTATCCGCCGCCTCTGCCGGGGTTCCCGGTTCCGGTGCAATCTCTCTTTGCACGGAACGCATCACGATTTTTTCCGCCCCGAACAGCGTCTTCAGTATTTCCGTAATTCCTTCCACCACTTCATCCGTACAGGAGAAGATATCCACTGCCGCATAACCGTATTCGGGCCATGTATGCACCGAAAAATGAGAGGTGGAAATTACCGCAAAATAAGTCACCCCTATGGGTTCAAATTTATGAATACATTCCTCCACGATATCCGCGCCCACATATTCTATTGCCCGGTGCGCTGCCCTCTTAATGGCTTCCGTATCGTTTATGATTTCCGAACAACCATATAAATCCGCAATCAGCTGTACTGCCATTTTCCCCGCCTTCCGTAATTGGTCTTCGATTCTTCCTTTGACGCTCCGCATTTGCTGCAGTTTGCGGCATCGGAGCGATTGTATGCCCCACAGTATTCACACAGCCAGTCCGGCTCATTGGTCGTAAGCGCCTTTTCTTCCTCTGTCAGTGCTGCTGCCTCTATATCCTCCGGCAGGTAAAAGATTGTTTCCACACCGCGGGCTCTTCCGCAGGAAGTGCATGCGTCAAAGCGTGCTTTAATCCCTTTCTTTCCACAGTACGCACAGTCCCAGAGACCTTCAATCCTTGTTCCCATAACATTCCGCCTTTTCTCGTAAACAAACATTTTTGACCATTATATCATATATATTGTAGTATTTCCATTATAAACTTCGCACGTTTTCAGAACCCTTCGTGCAAAAAAGGCAAAAAAATACCGTCTGCACGGCATTTGCCTGTTGCAGGCGGTATTTTCCCGGATATATTCTATTTTTCTGCCTTGATCAGGTTTTTATAAAATCGCACGGCTCCCGGCAGACAGTTGTACTCAATATTCTCATTCAGTCCGTGCATTCCCTTCATCTGCTCCGGTCCGTAAACCACCGGTGCAAAACGGATACAGCTCTTGCATACCGGCTGGTAGAACTGGGCATCGGTCGCTCCCGTCATCACATAAGGGCTTGCCGGAAGTCCCGGGAAAGTTGCCGCAATGGTCTGCTCCACAAGGCGGAACGCCTCTCCGTGAATGTCCACAGGCTCTGTGTAGTCGTTGGCATGCAGCACTTCGGTTTCCAGTCCGTGCTTTTCAGCTACCTTCCGGATAATCTCCAAGCTTTCCTTTTCTCCCTGATGGGGAATGAAACGCATATTGGCGCCCACATAGGCTTCCTGCGGCAATACATTATAGGCATCGGAGCCCTTCTGTACGGTAAACGCAATGGTTGTCTTTAACATGGCTCCCGCCTGTGCACTGATGGCCGGCAGAACAGCATTTAAGAGCGGGCGGAACAACCACAGATTACCGAATACCAGTTTCATTCCGAAGCCTGCATACGGAGACAGACGGGTAAACATGGCCGCCACCTCAGGCAGCATCTTTTTTTTGAACGGGGAATGAGTCTCTACTTCATTGACAAAAGCTGCCAGTCTGGCAATGGGAGTTCCCTTTACGGGAGTGCTTGCATGACCGCCGTTGCTTCTGGCAGTGAACTTTACATCCCCCTTTCCCTTTTCAAAAACACCTACCATGGCAAAATTACCATGGATACCGCCGATGGGGTCCGTAATAATACCGCCGCCTTCATCGCATACTAAAAATAATTCAATACCTCTTTTCTGAAGCTCTGCCACAATCTTGGGCGCACCGTCCCCGCCCCACTCTTCTGTGCAGGAGGATGCCAGATACACATCGGTAGGCGGTACAAAATCTTCCGCCAGCAGCTCTTCCACGGCCTGGAAGAATGCCATGACCGAAGCCTTGGTGTCGGAGGTTCCTCTGCCCCACACCTTACCGTCCGCAATATCTCCGGAAAAAGGCTCATGCACCCACTCCCCTTCCGCAGGAACCACATCCTGATGGCTCATCAGAAGAATGGGCTTCTGTGAAGACTTTCCTTTCCAGTAAAAAAGCAGATTTCCGTCAATTTCCGTTTTTTCCAGTTTTTCATGCACAAGGGGAAACAGCTCCTCCAGGACCTTGTGGAAGCCCAGAAACTTTTCCACCTCCGCCACATTGGCATGGGATGTGGTATCGTACTGCACCATTTTAGAAAGTTTACGTGCCAGCGCCAGGGACTCTTCCTCGGACTCTTTTGCTACATAGGTCGATGTTTTCGACGGCATCAGAAGTGTCCTTATGACCGCAATGAGCAGAAGCAGCAGAATGAGTGCAAGCACTGCAAGAAGTATAAAACCAATGTATTTCATATCTGACCTCTTTCCTTAAGATTCTTTGATATTCCCGGCCTTACTTCCTGCCGCATTCTTCTTTTTAAACAGCAGGTAGGCAACACCGATGGCAATGGCTCCGGAAGGAATAATCATAAAACTGGTGGAACCTGTCAGGGAAGGCACCAGAATAAACAACAGACTCATAACCACTAACGGCAGGGCTGCTATCTTCATATTTTTACGATAGTACTTGTATGCCATGGCGCCAAACAGCGCCGGAACTACGTTTTCAAATGCCGGCTGCAGAACCTCACTCTGTAAAATGGGCTGCAGGGGAACCATCAGAAGTACGCCGATTGCCAGCACCAGTATGGTAACCAGGGAGGAAGTGGCAATGGAAATCGTGGAAATGATTTCATTTTCTGGAGTTCCGGTCTTTGCCCCTACCATATCCCTGGCATTGACGGCACAGGGGATTTTCATATTGATGAGGTTGCCGGTGATAAATGCCAGATAACCGCCTCCCGCTCCCAGCATAGGTGTATAAATTAAAAATTCTGCAATACTGCTGACCAGCCATACCAGTCCTACGGAAAGAAATCCCTTTCCTACCGCCCCAAGATCCGGATAGGCTCCCAGCATCCCGCCTATCAGAAAAGGCGCTCCTACCAGCATGATCAGTGTGACAATGCTGACGATTCTGCCGATCACATGGGTCTTTCTTGTATAACTGTCCCAGACAGCTGTTTTCTTATCTTCTTCCATTTTGTAATCCTTTCTGTCATATCCTAATCCGAATATTTGCCTGTCGGGCATGCTTTCCTGTCAGGCAGCATTTCCCGCCAGGCAGCGCCCTACAGCAGTCCCGCCAGAACAGCCGCCAGCATACCGGCAATCATGCTTCCGGCAATGGAAAAGCTGTCTACCCAGGCCTGTTTCTTTTTCTCTATCAGATAAACAAAACCCGCCATGACAAGCGCCGATACCGCCAGCACAATCAACGGAATATAGTCTCCGTTAAAGGTAAACAGACCGTTTTCCGATACAAAACCTCCAATGTATCTTCCCATATAAGTGCTTACCAGTCCGATAAACATGGCTGTCATTGCCATGTCCCCGAAACCGGGCTTACCGCTCTTTTTGTCCGCCGTCAGCTTCTTTGTGTATTTTTTATTTAAGAATACTGACATAACCATTCCCCAGATAATGCAGATGCTCATCAGGAGCGCAATGGTGGAGAATGCCCCCGGTGTCATTTCCGCAGCCGAAAGGGTACTCAGTCCCACCTGCTCCGCCGCTGCCTGGGCCACCTGGGTTTCATAGTGCAGGGCGCCGATTACGGACAGGCGCAGCCAGGGCCAGGGAGTTCCCAAACTTCCCGACAGCGCAATGACTCCCAGCAAAATTCCCACACTGGGCAGCAGGGAAAACGTGGCGCTGGAAATAATCGTACGCTTCATTTTCGTGGTATCCATGCCGATGGCCTTGCCGGTGCGGTAAGCTCTCACTAAGAAAATAACACATACCACTGCCACGAAAGCAATGATTCCGCCGCAGATTGCATACATTGGCACACTGTTTAGCTGATTTAAGATTGACATACGACTACTCCACCTTCTTTTACCGTAATATTCATATCGTCCTTCACATAGGCAAGAAACTCTTCCCCGAGACTGTCAATGACAGGCATCTTGCTGTTCTCCAGCCATACATCCGCTAAAATAGCGCCGGCTGCAGCCAGGGAATCAATGGGTTCGGAAAACAGCATGCAGGCCGGCTGTCTGCCCATGGAACAGGCGCAGTACAGTACCAGTCCACCCGTGGTGGAGCCGATGGTAGCCGGCAGGCACAACGCCTTTCCCGCCATCTGCTTGCCGTAAAGATCCGGGTTGTTCTGGTCGCCGCAGGTTGCTTTTTTATCTCCAAACTGTAATGCCTTCTGGAAGGATGCCAGTGTATTGAGTCCTCCGTGGGACACCAGGGCTTTTGCTTCCACAGTCCCTTCCGCTATCACTCTGCCTTTAAATTCTTTCATCTTTCTGCTCCTCCCTTCGTAATCTGCTCCAAAATTTCTTCATCCGTATAATATCTTGCGCTGGTATAGGTTCTCAATTTATTGCTGGAAGTGATGACAGGCATCTTTCCGCTGAGAGGATTGTTCATGTACATGAGAGGACATATGTAGGAAGTGATGACACCGGTCTTTTTTAAGACTGCCGCATAGGGTGTTTCCTCAAATTTCTTAAGAACCGCCGGCGCTGCCGTAAAGACGGTCGGAATACAAACCTTGGTCTTTCCGGCTTCTTTTAAGCCCTGCTCCACTTTTTTCGTCCAGTCAATCAGCTGGTTTAAGCTCATATGCGGGCATCCCATAAAGCACAGCTTCGGGATGGCATCCTTCTTTTTCCAGATGACCGGATAACTGTCATAAACCCGCTGCAGCTCCGCATCGTCCACCACATAGACTTTAGCGCCCTCTGCCACAAGGTCTTTTCCGTATTTCACTGCCTCCGGGGTAATGTTTTCCACATGATATAAACCTACCGCACCGTTAGACGCTGTTGCGGCGCCGAAATCCTTCAGATAGGTCTTTGCCGCTTCATCCAGTTCTCCGCCAAGCCACTTGTCCAGCCCCTCTATATAGGGTACGTCAGCCATAACCTTCATACCGATGGCAGAGCCGAGCAGCTGCGCCTCCGGCTTCTTTGTGGTCTCAATTTTTACCACCCAGGTTGCTTTTCTGCCTTCGTCCGTAAGCAGACCGAACCGGGGCACATAGCCTGCAACCGACCCCATAAGGTCAATAATGCCGGAATTCCGGTTGCATCTTGCCCCCAGAACAGAGTTGGCATAAACAACCGCCGAAGACTCTGACCAGGAAAGCACCTCGCCCATTGCCGGTGTGTTGCCTACTTCGTCCATGTAACAGGTACAGGTATAGGCATCTTTATCCATGATTCCTATCTGTTCCAGCTGCTTTTCATAGTCCTCCTGCTTGGAATACATGAAATTTTTAAAAACAAAATTCTGTAAAAAAGAGCTGGGCACGTTGGGATCAAGCGGTCTCGGGTCTGCGGAAAACTTCTGTTTGGACACATTTCCGGACTCTATGAGCTTATCCATCAGCTCATAAACCGGCGCCAGCGCCTTCAGTCCGAAGGAAGTAACCAGGTGATTGTATTTACTCGTTACGGGCACCATGGCATCGGCGCCGAAGACTTCTCCGTACCGCACCAGTGTCTGCATTACCTTTGCCAGGACATCGCCCTGTTTTCCATCTAAAATATCCTGTTGTTCTTTTGTTAAATTCATTTGTGTCCCTCCCATCAGATTTTCATGGCTACTTCATAAGCACGCCATACCACGGTTCTCAGGTTGCCGACACCGTTGCAGTCACCAACCAGGTAAGTCCTGCTGCCGGCCTGCGTAAGCGGATTCGGAATATAACCGGCGGAGCTGATTACACTGTCGCAGGAAATCGTCAGCTCTTTTCCCTCTGCATCCTTACATACGATGCTGCCATCCTTTACTTCCTGTAAGGTAGTTTCCAGGTACACCGGTACATTATGCAATGCAAACCATTCTCTTAAATAGGAGCTGTTTGCCAGGCAGACACCGGTCTGTGCGATCAAGTCATCCTTCATTTCCACAATGACGGGCTTTTTCCCCTGCAGCGCCAGTTCATAAGCAATCTCGCAGCCGGTAAGACCGCCGCCGATGACTGCCACCGTTTCTCCTACCGGGGTGCCGGTCAGATACTCGCAGGCCTCTACCATCTTTTCGTGACCGGGCACTCTTTTCAGTACACGGGGAACGGAACCTGTGGCAACAATCACCGGGCTTCCCGCAAACTGCTCTGTATTTTCTACTTTTTCATTGTAATGAATTTCCACATTCAGATCTTTCATCTGCTTGCTATACCAGGTCAGCAGATCTCTCAGCTTACCCTTGTAGCTTTCTGCGCTGGCTGCCACAAACGTACCGCCCAGATGATCCGTCTGCTCATGAATCACCGGTTCATGTCCGCGCAGCTTCAATACTCTGGCCGCTTCCATACCGCCGATACCACCGCCGATAATATGTACCTTTTTCGGGTTGCCGGTCTTGATAATCCGGTGCTTTTCCCACTGCATGGTCTCCGCATTCACGGCACAGCGGGCCAGGTGCAGGGAATCAGACAATGCCTGGTCGTTGGGCACGCCCTTGTAGTGGCACATGTTAAAGCAGCCGTTATGACATAAAATACAGGGACGGATATCGTCTTCTCTCTCTTCCATCAGCTTGGTTACCCATTCCTGGTCTGCCAGGAACTGTCTGGCGAATCCGGCGCCATCGATTCTGCCGTCCTTTACCGCTTCTGCCGCAGTCTCGGGATCCATACGACCCGCACATACCACAGGGATATCCACAAACTTACGTATATGTGCCACATCCTCCAGGTTGCAGTTTTCCGGCATATAAATGGGCGGATGTGCCCAGTACCAGGCATCATAAGTACCGTTGTCGCAGTTTAACATGTCGTATCCGGCATCCTGCAGATACCTGGCGGCCTTTTCGGATTCTGCCATATCGCGTCCGACTTCCACATATTCTTCGCCGGGAAGTGCGCCCTCACGGAAGCCCTTGGTCTTTGACTCTACACTGTAACGAAGGGATACCGGGAAATCCTGTCCGCATACCTTCTTGATTTCTTTTACGATTTCCACCGCAAAGCGATACCGGTTCTCAAAGGAGCCGCCGTACTCATCGGTACGTTTGTTGACATATTTTAAGGTAAACTGATCCAGCAAATAGCCTTCATGCACGGCATGGATTTCCACACCGTCCACACCTGCATCCTTAAGCAGCTTTGCTGTCTTGCCAAATGCTGAAATAAATTCCTGAATCTCTTCCACCGTCATCTCCCGGGAAGGCACCTTGTCCGACCAGCGGTTCGGAGACGGGCTGGGCGCTGCCGTAATCTTGTCAAGATCCATAACAGGCTTGGATAAAACACGCAGCACCTTGTTGGTATACAGGGTTTCCATCATCTTACTGATGGTAAAGGAACGCCCGAAGCCTGCCGTCAGCTGTACAAACAGCTTGGCTCCCGTCTTATGGAATTCCGGCATCCAATCTGCCAGATCCTCATACATCTTTTTATTTTTGTACAACCAGCTTCCGAACATGGGGTTGTACACCGGCTGACAGCCCGGCAGCACCAGGCCGCAATTGTTCTTTGCTACCTCCAGGATAAATTTAGCGCCATCTTTGTCAAAATGGTTTTTTTCCATCCAGCCCAAAAGGTTGGTTCCTCCCATGGATGTCAGTACAATGCGGTTCTTGATTTCGCAATTTCCGATTTTCCACGGTGTAAACAGTGGTTCTAACTGTCGTCTCATGATAGCTCCTCCTTTGTTTTCCTACATTCTCTCTTGTTCTCGTATCCCATTACACAAGCTCATTATACCATTCTTTGGGAATTTAGGATATGGGGGATTTTTACTTTTGGGTATTCTGTGGAAGCATCCTTCTAAATAAAATTCGGAACGATATCAATGTAAATTTGATTTCGTTCCGAACGATGCCTGTTGATGTGGAAATTGTTTGCTGTGCTTTCGATATAAAAAGAGACTGCATATGCAGGCAGCTTTCACATATAGTAATTGTGCCAAGTATAGAAATTATCCTTAAATTGGAGACTTCCGCATAATGTTATTACTAAATAATTTTCTTGAAAATTTCATATCATTGCGCCTCATCCAATCTCATGATATTCTTGAGCTATATAACGAGTGAAGAGATTTGCCCCACAATTTGGGGCAAATCTCCTTACTAATTATTCGCTTATAAACCTTCATTCTCCTGCTGTTGCAAATAAAACATTGCTTTCTGTGTTTCAATCTCCGCTTTCAGTTCTTCTTCTGTTGGCAAGTATAATTTATACTTTGAAGCGAACAGCTGCTCATTACCATGCATCACCGAATAACGTGCAATATCTTCATCTGTATCAGAGCAAAGCACAATACCAATTGTAGGGTTATCTCCCTCTCCACGTTTCAATTCATCATACATGCGGATGTACATATCCATCTGTCCCACATCAGCATGAGAAATTTTTTCAGTTTTCAAATCAATCAACACAAAGCACTTTAAGATATAGTTATAAAACACGAGGTCGATATAATAGTCCTGCTTTTCCGTATGGATATGTTGCTGTCTGGCAACAAATGCATATCCTTTGCCAAGTTCCATAAGGAATTTTTGCAAATTGGAAAGAATACTCTTCTCAAGGTCGCTTTCCGTAAAATCGGTATTTTGAGCAAAGCCTAAGAACTCAGCAATTACCGGACTCTTGATAAACTCATATTTATCATTCTGATAACCGGCAGTCAATTCCTTCATCTCATTTTCCACAAGGTCCTGACGCTGTGTCTGGAGCATTCGATAATAGTATTGTGAGGAAATATTACGCTGTAGAGTGGCCACACTCCAAGTCTGCTCTAATGCTGCTTTCTCATACCAATCTCTAGCATCTTTATCATTCACTTGCAACAAGGTACGGTAATGCGTCCAAGATAGAAGTAATTTTCCACTTGCCGAGTGGAAAATCTCAGGATACGTTTTGTAAAACGAATAAAAATGATACAAATTTGTTTTCGTGTATCCTTTTCCATATTCCGCAGTCAATTCTTTTGCAAGCTTCTCTATAATACTTGCACCATACTCTGCTCTATTATCTCCTTGCAACTCTTCCTCGGCAATACGATAACCAATAAGCCAGTTTCTCTGCACAAGTGCAGAATTCACTGCCTGATATGCGGCCTTTTGCGAGGATTCAATAATCCCGCACATATCTTTTAAAATATCATCACTTTTCACATAACTACTCATAATGCTATTCTGCCCGATGTTTACCAAATCATTCTCCATATCATATCTACTCCTTTTTATAGAAACCTCTTCTGTTTACCTTTAAATACTCGCACCTATGTGTCGTTCACTTTTATCTGTTTTTTGAACAGACAAATTCACCTTTTATAATGTCAATAAAGTTTTAAGGTTTGAATAAACAAGTTTTATTAAATCAGGCTCTTTCAATGCTTTTGCTATAAGTTCATATTCCCTTAGTAAATAACTCGGCTGATATTTTTTCCCATCAATCTTAGAATATGGCCCATCGCTTTCCACTAAGATTTTCTCTCTCGGAATAAGCCTTATCCTTTCCGAATTACTCAACATACCGGCATTTATTGAAAAATAGCAGTCCAAGTCAATAAATTCTTGCTGCTCTTGCAAGCTTCCCGTAAACCAATGTAAAATACAGCGTCTTGGTCTCCATCTGTCTATTATTGGCAATACTCTCCAGAGAACTTTACACCGCACTGTCCAGGAGCCTCATCACTTCTTTTTCATCCTCAAAGGCGATGATACCCTATTTACGGAACGAGTGTATCTATATGCTGCTGAACTTTGCCCACTATATCATCGTATCTTGAAGACAAAATTTGTTTACAATTCGATTCACTTGAAGCATCAAACGTTCCTATCAAACCCAACAAAGATTTAGACGCATAATTCATAATACGTTGTGTGTAGTCCGACATCTTATCATCCGAGATGGCAATATTCTCATCATCAGTTATATATATGAAATTCACCGGACTGTTCAAAAAATAATCCTTTTTCTTCCTTAAATGTTCTTCTGCCTTCTTAATTTTTTCATCAGGATAAATTAACGATCCCAATGGTATAACATGATGCTTTTCCAACACCGCATCTGTAAATGGAGAAATCAAAACCGAATCCTCAAATATCCCCTTATATGTATTAATCATAAAAAATTGGCAAATGGCATCTCTCAAGAAGTCCTTGGGCATAATACCCGTACCATCATCTTTATTCAATAATAAAAATTCTTTTTCGGTAAAATAGTTTGCCTTGAATATCTCCTGTCTGATTCTCTTTAACCACGTTGTATCCTGAGTATTGAACATATTTATTAGTTTCTTTATGCAAATAATTGCTTTTTCCGTTTGGTCAGAGTTGAAATACCCTGAGAACATTACGCTCCAGTACCATGCATCTAAATAGTCATAAGTCATAGGGTCATCTCTATATTGCGGATTTAGCAATAGATATGCCACAACAACTAACAATAATCCATAGTTCATCTCTTTTATATTTCTAATGCCGCATCTCATTTGGAAAAAGAATAATGCTAAATCTAATGCTTCTACCACTGCATCGCAATTATCCTTCAATGCCTTTGGCGTAATCGCTAAAATCTTATCTCTCTTCACTAAACTAACATTAAGTTTGTCTGTATCAAAATCAGGGCAATGCGAATACAGGCTTATTACATCCAAGTATGCTTCAATATATGCTCTAACCATATCATCATTTTCAACGTCAATACATTTCAATTTTAATGTAGCAGTATACGCATCCGAATTTATATAGCCCTTAATTTCTCCATTATTCTTCAATACAGAACTATATATCATCTCCGGATATGTCCTATTTTTCTTAATATTATTAACTATTTTGTCATGGTAATTTTCATCACTTTCACTTGCAAATTTTGCCATTATTAACTCAAACGTTCCAAGTGGCACACCGCCCTTGTTCAAATTTTCATAGATATTTATTGCTCGAGCACGCTTATGATTATCTACAATAATCTGATTTAACTGTATATAATTCAAACACGATACCAAGTAATTTTTTAATGAAGTAGCCCAAATATCTCCTTGTTTCTTCAACTCGCTCTCAAATTCTGCTCTCTCTGCAATTCTATCAGGGTGCTCTGCCAGTTCCTGAATATCCTTCGTTAAAATATTTTTTACAAAAGATGTTCTATTCTCAATTGGTAACTGGTCAAATTTTGATATGATATCTATCTGAATGTTTTCTGATATCCTCTTTATTATCTGTGTCAACCAAGCATCATTATTTCCAGTCAGCAGAAACAACGGAATCAAATATTCTTTTCCTGTTGAGCAATAGTTTATCAACTCAGATTTTGCAGGTGGATTTTTTAAGAACGGATTGAAACAATCCTGTCCTGTAGCATTAAAATTAACCACCTTGATAGCTTCATAGATTTCATCCGCTAAAAACTCTGGCTCATCTTTTTCAGCATCTTTCCAAGGCAGTTTCAAAACTTTTGCGCCGAAAAAGTCTTCCACTGTATCCTCTTCACTTTGATACTTTGGTATTCTCAAGAAAAACCTTCTTTTCAGTGCATTTTGATTCACTAAATTTGCTACCGAACCTGCCATTTCAAAAACAACATCCGAAAAAGCATTTGTAAGTACTGTCATTCTCTGCTGCCCATCCAATAAGGCCAAGGTTTCACTGCGAAGACCTAGTTCATTGCTTGTTTTTCTTTGTTTACATCCAATCATTTTGTAAGCATAATCAGAAGAATCGCTATTCAAAAGCAATATACTACCAACGGGCATTTTCGCTAATACAGACGCAATAAGCCTCGACTGCTTTTCCTCTTCTTTCCATACAAAAGCTCGCTGAAAATCTGGCAACAAAATTTCCCTATTTGTAATCTTTTCAATAATACTGCTTAATGGTTCAACAACTGTATTCACTACAATACCTCCTCGTATGTTTGCTATTTCAACCGTACTCTTTGCGAATAATTCGGTCTATCTACAACTACCTCTTCCATTTGCAACTTCTCAATTATAGCTAACAAATTTGCCAATAACACTTTAACATCCCTTCTATATGGCTTCGGGTCTGACACAAGCGCATTATGCAATTTCTCTGTTATTGCTCCGAAATACATGCATCCATCATTTTCTTTCAACAGATTAAGTAGCCATAAATAGGCATTGCTCCAGCGAAATGTTTCTTTCATAACCTTGATATCTTCGCAATATATCGCATCCAAAAAAGTTACATACTCGCCAATGCTAAACTCTTCTTTTTCCGGAAGCTCGTAAGAAAACAATGTCTTTACTTTAGGTGAAAACAGCTCATATATCTCTTGATTCCATGCATATTGTTTTCCCTGCTCATATGTAGAAATCTTTTGATATTGTTCCTTCAATTTTTTTAATATAGAATCAGTTACAAATATGGCATCCTCATACAAAGCCTCGACCTTTTCCATATCAACCACATCTATGTCTACCAGCGTGCCAATTTCGATATTTCCACGAGAACCTAAATTCAGTCCAGAATTAGTTGCATTTGCGCTCCCTACAAATCCACGCTTTCCATCGACTATATATGTTTTTACATGCAAATCAAATCTAATATAGACTTTCCAACCATGCTGTTGGCAAAATTCAATAATAGAAAAATCGGTGCTGCCTTTCAAAATATCATCTAAACGGAATCTAATCATTATTTTCTTTTCCGGTACAGAATCCGAAATAAAGCTATCCAATTGCTTTATAGCATTCTCCTTACAATATGCCGATATGATTTGCACAGAATCCTTTGCAGTTCGTAATTCTTCATTGACTGCATTAAGTATTTCTTGTGAGAATAGTAATGCCATATCTCCATCTCCTATTTTTTAGCAAAGCTCTGCTGCTCGTTTATGTATCTTCTCAATTTTTCGTTCCAAATTGCAATTAAATTATCATTCTCTTCTTCTTGTGATTTCTTAGTCTCATCCACTGCTTTTACTAAAGATGCAACAAATAATTCAAATGCAATTTTAGCATCAACAGACTTAAAAATATCCTCCAATGTAGATTTGTAGAATATATGGTCCATATTAAATGTAACAAGACAACTTCCCAACTCAAATGAATAATCAAATAAACCCGCCGTTTTTCCCAAATTCTTATGTACAACATTCACCTTATTATTCATATAGCTTGTTGCATCTTCCTCTGTAGGATTCTCAATTCCTTGGTTTATTAACTCTTCCTTAGTTTTTTCAATCAATTCTTCCTTTGGAGTAGTCTGTTTTACTTCGTCAGTCGCACTTACTACATCATCATCAATCTCTTCCTCTGCAGAATTAATGATTTCTGCTGTTGGCGTTAATATGTCCTGAACAGTTCTCGCATTCTCGCGAGTTTTCTTATTTTGAGCATACATTGCCGAAATTGTATCATGAATAATATCATACAACTGTGCCCATACCGGCTTAACTTCTTCATCAATATAATCGTTCGGTTCAACTCTCCGCAGTTCTACGTGTTGCTTATTATTTGCTACGCCAAACGCTTCGTCCAATTCTGGATTAAATCTAATCTCACAGCCCCACCACCTATGCTGTGGTTGGTTCACATTCTCATAAAAATCAAATTGCCCGAAATCAATTTCCCTATCAGCTCGCACTATTGATATTCCTTCAAGCTCTTTAACATGTTTGCCAAGTGGTGTATTGCCCGGCTCTCCCGAAATAGCTGTCTTATCATAAAATATATTTCTTACTATCGAAAATCTTATTTCGATTTGTGACTCTTTCACTTCGCCTGTAACCGGGTCGTTATACTTAATCATAAACGGAACAATGCCATCTGGATAATCTTTGTTAGCATACGGTTCAAAAACAGGCTCCGTACAATCAATATTGGCACGTGGCGAAATAATACCCGGTTTATCAGGATTTCCCAACACATAATTATTCTTCATAAGCATAAGTGGGTCATTAGGCATTATATCATGTGTAAAATCCGGATTCTCATGATGTATTAACCTAATACTACTCTTTCCTTCACTTATGAAGTATCTGAATTTTTGTCCTAACGAAAAATCTAACTTCTTAAACAAGAAATTCACCGTTTTAGGAACTACTCTGTCACAATTCTTCCAGATAACAAATGTACCATGCTGCGTAAAATCATATTCTTTTGTACCTTGTGTACCTACAACCTTATACTTCAAATACTTCTTATATTTTGCCGGTATCTCAGATATCACAGGGTCTTCAATCTCTGTTTGCTCTTCATTTTTGATTTTCTCAATGTCCAAAAATACTTTTCTACAATTTTCATATCCATCTTGCCATGAATAAACATCAACTGATGGGCACGCATATAATGATGCCTGTGGCAGACCAACACCAAATCGTCCCATTCCTTTTCTATCGGTTCTTGTCGAATAACCTATTCCCAAACAGCCCTCGATTTCCTCATATGACATTCCGGAACCATTGTCCAAAAATACTATTTCCGAAATATTATTTCGACCTGTTTTTGAATTGTATTCTTCAGATACTACTACCAAAATATCGCTTGCACATGCCTGAACTGAATTATCAATGATTTCGGACATTGCACATTCTATATTCTTATATCCCGTATTTCTTAAAGCATCTCCCATTGTCTTAATGACAAATATATCTTTAGCCATTTTCTGCCTCCCTATAAGTTCCAATAATTATTAAAATGTGAAAAAGCCATGTTTTCGTTATACTGCTTCAAATTGTCCTTAACATCAACTAACAGACAGGTTGGATTTCCCCCCATTTGAGGTCCTCTCAATCCTCTTCCTATCATCTGACTATACAAAACAACTGACTGTGTTGGTCTTGCAATAAACACACATTCAATATTTGTTGCATCAAATCCTGTTGTTAATACTTCATAATTGATTAAGATATTTACATCATCTTCTTTATCCTTAAAACGTTTGATAGCAAGATTTCTCTCATATGGTGCCATATCTCCAATCACTACTGCATTTGGTACATTCTCTAGTGTCAACATTGCAGACAATAGCTGCGCATGTTTCACTGAACATGCAAATACTATAGTCGGCTTCCCTTGTTGATTCAATTCTCGTAATTTCTGCATAATTCGCAAATTACGACTTTTATTTCTTCCAATGACTTCAAGAGCATTTTTGCTGAAATCATCATATCCGTTAGCAGATGCTACTACTCTAATCTTATTTATCTCAGCATCCGTTAAGGATTCCGGATATGTCAATTCTTCCTTAACAACTTTTGACAGAACCCCTCTATCCTGAAAATATTTAATTACATCTGGCTCAGCTGTTGTATTTGCAGCTTCTTGTGGCGACAGATTCACAGCATTCATCAATTGCGTATCTATTCCAATTATCTTATTTCCGAACATGGATACAAGCAGTTCATTATCAAAACTTTGCATTGTCGTTCTGCCGGGTGTAGCTGACAATCCCATTAATGACCTGTCCTCTAAACCTCCTGCCCTCGACATAAACTTTTCAATCACATTCCTTGTCTCTGTAGCAGACGCTTTATGTGCTTCGTCATACACCAATAACCTTGTATCTTTAACAAGGCGTTCAAACAACTCCGGATTACTACTCTGCATTTGTTGTAACTTCTGAATTCCGCATACCATAAATCCGGAAATCTCTTCTTGCGGCACTTCAATATTATAGTCACCCCATAATTTATAAGTAGTAATGCTTCCATTTCCAATGTTTTTCCATACTGAACAAAACGTATCATACGCTTGCTGCAATAATTCAGTCGTATGCGCAACCCACAAAATTAGTCCTTTTTTATTCAAATTATAATTATAATGGTGGCATATTATATGTGTCGCTGTTTTCGTCTTTCCCGTCCCCGTCGGCATATGAATTAAAAATCTACGTAAATCATACTCCGAATTCAATATATTTAAAGCTTTCTGCCGAATGATGTATTGATAATCAAGTAACTCGTAGAATTTATCATGTGAAGATACTGTTTCTGTAGCTTCCTGATTCACAACTTTCTTTTCAAAAATATTTTCACTTGCATAACCCAGTAATCTCAGTAATTGATTATTCACTTGGGATTCTTTCCAACTGGTATCAGATGCCACTTCAACAATTGTTTGTAAATCTTGACAATTTGCATACTTTGCAGGCAAAGATACTCTAAAGTCCAAAATCTCATTTTTAGACATTGCTTTGTACAATCTCAGCCTAAAATCCTTCCTTTTGAGAATGGATGTGCCATATATACATAATATCATTTCACTCAGTCGATTCTTCGATGCGAATGCTTCTTGGTCGGTATTCCATTCAAGCAATGATTCTACTAAATCTTCACCCAAAAAACTTTTCAGTTCTTCTGTAGAAAACTTCATCATATAACTCTTTAGTTTCTCGTGTTCCATACTAAAACACCCTCCTATAAATCGGCTAAAGCATCTATTAAAGCGTCAATATCCTCACGCCGTGTAAACTGACTTACCCCGGCTCTTACAGTTCCTGAATACTTTGCATCATTAAGATGTGAATGAATAAAAGGTGCACAATGATATCCTGTACGTACAGCTATATTAAAGTCCTCATCAAGAATCATTCCTACATCTTCCGATTTGTACCCTTCTACTGCAAATGAAACAATCCCAATATGCCTCTCAGAATTACTTGGGGCAAATATCTTTATATTCTTCAATTCTTGCAGACGCTCTACTAAATAATGAGTAATATTCTTCTCATGCTGGTAAATTTTCTGAACATCCAATACCTCTAGCGCAGCTAACAATCCCGATATTGAAACGATATTACTGCTAGCACATTCATATTTAGATTCATTATCCTTAGGCATATCTAAATTAAGTGAATCACTTCCAGTACCGCCCACAATGAATTCCTTTAATTGAACATTTGATATATTGATAAAACCGCCTATTCCGAAAGGACCATATAAACCCTTATGACCTGCAAAAGCTAAAATATCCGCGCCCTTATTTCGTCTAATATCATATTCTACAAGACCTAGAGATTGAGCTGTATCAAGTACATTTACGCAGTTGTACTTTTTACTTTCCGCAAATATCTCATCTACTGGCAAAACGTAGCCTGTAACATTGCTTACATGGGTACAAAAAACTGCCGCTGGGTTTTCTTTACTAAATATGTAAGACAACTTATTAGTTTCAATTTCTCCTGTCGAATCATCTATTGGTAATTCTCTCATAAAAATTCTCTTTTGTTTTGCTAAATAGTTCAATGTGCGTGCAATTGCATTGTGCTCGTACGGAGAATAATATACGAAACTATTCTCCCTAAGCTCAATCCCATTGATTATCTGATTTAAGGCAACTGTAATGGATGGACCAAGCACTACCGGAACGTTACCATCTGCCCCAATCAATTTCCTTAATGCGTCCTTTGTTTTGACAATAATTTCACTCGCACACTGCGCTTTCGCATAAGAACCACGCCCTGCATTAACCGCATAATTTCTATTAGCGTTATCCATTGCCAAATATACTGCTTCCGGTTTTGGAAATGTCGTCGCCGCATTATCCAAATAAACATGTTGTTCCATTACCCAATCACCTTTTCAATCATTTCTAACAGAATCGCTACTCTGTCATTAATACTTAAATCATCAAATTCATCTAAAGCATCTTCAATAACGTTACGTAACACTGTACCCGCACTTTCTGTTACTGGTTCATAAAATTTTGCAATTGTCTTTCCATTTTTGCCAACAAAAGATAGCTTCAGTTTGTCATCTGTTTTCTGGTCTTTAAGACTTTCAACCTCCCGCTTTACACCCTGCAACGCCTGCACATACTCATGATACGAAGAATCATTCCAATTTTCCACATAGACATCCATCACAGCTTTAATGATTTTCTTTGTTACTTCCGTATCACTATACACATTTAAGTGTTCTACAGCAGACATTAAATTTGTAATTCGTCCACCATGCAAGCCACTCTTCGAAATATCACTTTGCTTTTCATGCCATTCTTTAACAACATGGTACAATTCTTGACTTTTCCTTGTAGCAAAAATTTTGCATGTTGCTTCTGTTGCCATTTGGAGTATCCAATCAAAATAATCGTCAAATGCAGTCTTGCATTTATCAATTTGAACGTATGTTGCTTCTAAATCTCCCTCTGTGCTAAAAATCTCTGGGAGTTTAACAAACAATTCTTCGTATGGATTAAAGTCAACTTTTTGCAGTATTTTTCTAACCTTCGAAAGCTGACCATTTACATCATCCGCTTTCTCATAATCAGAAAAATCTGATGCATTTCTCGTCACAGGAGGTAATGCTCTAAACCATCTCTGCATACAAATCAAGATATTCTTAATTCGATTTACTGACAAATTCCTGTTGTCTTGTACTCCAAACAAAATGTTAAGACTCTCGATATACTTCTCTTTCTGCAAGTCAACCGCTGACATAAATAATGCGTAATCCTCTGGATTTTCACACATATTCACTACTATATCAGGTGTAATTTGCACTTCCATATCAGAAAAATACACTACAATATCTTCATTTCGCTCCGCAAGTAAATATGCTAAATAAATAGGAAGGACTCCCTTTCTTACTCCGTATGGTTCTGCTACAAGAGTCTCCACCAGACATTTTAAACTATTTTTCTTTTCTGAACATTTCTCAATATAGTTCTTCATCAAAAGAAGTACTTCCTGTATTTGCTCATTAGGCTGTCCTGCTTTAATACCCGTCCCACAAAACATTGACCGATATATCGTTGCTTCCTGATTTGTTCCGCCATAGAACGACTCATCATCCTCATGGCTAAGAATCGCCTGAATAATATTTAAACGAGCTTTCTTTGTTTGTCCAGTAGAAATACTATGACGGTTAATCATTTCATTGTTAATCACAGGCGTTCTATCATATATTTTCTTACAACATAAATTAACAATACTCTCTACCTCAATGCCTCGTTTGGTAGATAATGAATCCCCATTCAGATAAAAAAGTTTACACTCCTCGTCATCTTCATACATTCCATATAGAGTTTCTGCAATTTCTTTTGACAAATCTTCCTCAAGAATGGGAATCTCTCTTTTTAAAATCTCATTGTCCGCAGTAAACGAGGTGTCATTCTTGAGTTCTTGCAAGATTTCATAGTCCAATGCTTGCTTATGCATACTAAAGCTTTGCTGAGGACAAATTACAACCAGCTTTTTACATTTCAACTCCTTCATGTGTTTTCTTACCTTCGACACATCCACCTTACCAATGGTGTATAAGGAAAGTACTTTGCCATCTGCATATGAATCAGTTTCAAATAAAACCGAAGCCTCTGTGATATTTAAGAAATCATCAACTGCCATGTATTCATGCCTGTAATACCTTGTCATTGCATTATCAGCATTATACTTCCGAGGAATCACATAGTACTTCTTAGTAATACTTTCAAAAACTCTTCCATAATTTACACGTTCTCCCTTTAAACTACGTCTTCTCTTAATTTCAGTCTTTAATGCTGAGCCTGCTCTAGTCTTAAATACAAGATTATTAGTAGAACCTTTTCTATAAACCACTTGTGATGCTAATAATTCTTCTATTACCATAGAAGCGTTTGATATACCTGTCGCTAATGCTAAAATACTTTCTTCTGCTGGCATTTCCTCATCCTTATTTACAATCAAGATAATCGCCAACGCTTTAACTATTTTTTTCTGTTCTTCCGAAATGCACTTTGATAAAGCATACTCTGCATTTAACCATTCATTATGAACATGCTCATTGATAACTTCTTTTTTAAACAACCCGGCAAAGTAATCATATATCAAATCTGCTCCCACACTCCAAAGCATCTCCGCACTATGGTTAGATATATATCTTGCCATACTATTCGGTTCATCATTTGAAATAAATGTGAATAATGTTCTTTCGTTCTGAGCTACTTTCTCACTTACATTCAGAAGCAAATATGCACTTATGGGATTTAGCGGATAGCAGCCTTCAAATATTATGTTGTTAAAATCCCTTTTCTCAAACTTACTCTTGAACGCTGGTATCTGATAGAATGCATCGGACTTAGCGGTTCCCAAATAAAAATCATAATTCGGAATATCCTTCAATTTGGTTTCATTCTTGATAATAGCATTTTTTATCAGTTCATAATTGTTCTTTGAAGATGTAACAAACAGTTTCTCAACAAGTCTTCCCTCAATTCCTGTAAACGCATTTATAGTTTCGGTGGAAATATATTTACCGTATTCCTTGATGCTCTTATGTGCAACTAACGTCAAGAATATTTGTGCCGTTTTAGAATCATTTGCCAACTCACACATGTCTTGCAATAGCTTCATGTTGTTTCCTGACGAAACTCCGCTTTGACTTTCAATATATTTACTGAACTCATCAAAAACAATGTAAATACCACTATATCCAAATTCATCAACCAGCTTCTCACTTACGCTCTTGTAAAGAGTGAGCGGGTCTGATGCAATCATCGGGTTGAATTCACCACCTGATGTCAATTGCGGATATACAGACGTAAATATCGTCAATTCTCTCTTTGAAAACGTAGCCAATCCCGCTTTCAACTCAGCAACCGATAGTCCCTGCTCTGCCACCACATTTGTAAATAATTGATAAGTATCTGGATATTCTTGTTCCCAATTAAGTATTTTTTCAATAGCAATCGAATAATAGGTATCCGGAATCAAGCCTTCAATACCTTCTCGCTTCAATGCATCATTTAATCCATATAAAAATGCCTGATTCAAATCCGCTTGTGTGTTAGTAATCAGTACCGGCAGAAATCTTCCTTTCTTCTCCCAAATAAATTTAATGTTATCAGCAACTTCATCCCCGATATCATCAACAGCTTTGATTTTTTCTATTACTTTATCTATCATCTCAGAATTCTCTGATGTTCTCTCCATAGAAACGATAGCTAAAAGCACCAGTAAAAGATGAGATTTTCCTTTTCCATACGGACCAATAATCAATGATGCATGTTCTTTATCTCCTCTAACAGCGCACAAATATTCGTTCAAAAAATTGACCGATGACTTTGTTGGAATATATCTCAGTACTTTGTCTCGATTATTTAAATTCAAATATAAATTGATTGAGCTTTTAAAACTTTCATCTAAGCTCACTATTTCACTTAATCCAATTAATTTACTCATAGAATGCTCCTATCTATGTGTTTCATAATACTCCTTCATAACTAACCCTGGATTCATATCAGAAACCCTATATATAATGTCTAATCCTGCGGTTCTATCTACTCGAATAAATCCCATCGTCTCCAGCTTGTCCAAATATTCGTTTACTGCAACACTACTAATTTGATATATAGCACAAATACTTCCAACGCCTTCGGTCATTTCATCAATCGAAATAAACTCTTTATCATTAAGAAATCTAGCTAATTCATATAAAACATTCCATTCCGTTACCTTTCGTCTATCCGGTTGTGTTTTTGTATAATTTCCTTCTGCGCTTTTAATCAAATCTAATTGTGCAAATGGAGAAACATTCTTGTCCTCTGGGTCGTTTATTTCCTTTAATTTACCATACATATTTAAAATTACATCAATGTCACTTCTTAATGATTTCTCCGAATATGCCATATTATTGGTATACTTATCTAGCTCTCGTATCATAATCTGCACTACTTGTTCTTTTTCCATATCCTCAATATCACAATTATTAAAAAACAAATACCATGCTGTTGCATCTTCTGCGTTATGAACGATATTGGAATGTAAAACCCACAAAGTAAATACATCCTCAAAATATGCATCATATTTTGTGATAATCTCTCCACATTCAGACAAGAATACACCTGTTGAACCCTTTTCAACAATTAACCCGAATGCCTTCAACCAATAGCGCAAAGATTTCACCATATTATTACCAATTCCAAAAACATCCGGACCCTCTTTGCCCAAAAACACGGTTGGATTATTCTTTACCTGCACAATTCCTTTATTCAGCCATCCTTCACGCAACGCAAACTTCTCATGCCCTTGAAGTCGGATTTTGATTTTTTCACTCGCCATATTAGCTCCTCTTTATACATAATACTTTTCTCATATAACAGCCAGCATTAAAATGTCCTACACATTCCGTACACCGAACGCACTTATCATCATCTATGGTATAGGTCACTTTCCCGGTTCCGTCATCTTTAACACTTATTGCATCATGCTTGCATACACTTTCACATGCTTTACACCCTAAACACATCTGATATTTTGTAAGCTGACATTGTACCTTACCTTCAGCAACAGATAATGTTTTGGCCCCTGCAATATGAATATCCTTAATTGTTACTTTAAGCTTAGTACTGCCAATACGCCCTTGCAGCACTAATACCACTTTTCCATTCGGTCTAATTATATAAACCTCTCCTAGTCGTTTGTTACCTAACTCTTTGTTTATCAGTCCGAATGGTTTGAATAACTCATATAATTCCTCACTAATCGGTCTTTGCAATTCATAATTGAATGCATTCTCTTCTGTTGCACACGGTTGAAATGTTACTACGGAAGTCTGTGCAGCTTCCAAACCATTTCCGCCTTGTCGCGCCTTCCACTTACCATCATTCACATAATCTTCTGCATCTGGCTTGCCAATTTTTTTTGCAAAATCCAACAACAATTCATGCCAATGCACATATTGTTCATACATATGAACTTTTGATAAAAATTCAGACCACGCACCATTGTTCGGACAACACCAACACCCTACTCTGGTGTATCCAAGTCTATATGCATCATTAAAATCAATTCCTGTAGTTAGAATGTAAAGCCAAACATCATAATCTATCCACTCAATGATTGGAGAAGCAACTGTCTGTTTTGCTATTTTAGGGCTTTCGCTCTCTCTCTCATATTTACTTCTGCTTGCTGATTCACTATGTCGAATCCCTTGGAAACAAAGTATATTCGTTTTATCCTTAAACGCAGATGCAATTGTTTTCTGAATCGCTCCGGTTTTGAATACTGTGCAGCACCATCTCATCACACGACTTGGCGGTCCTACAACCTCACACAATTCTTCAAAATTTTTCTCTCGATTCTTGGCAGTAAGAACCCTTACTCCCTTCGATTCTTCATTTTTATTAAAACGCTTCTTATACTCTAACGTTGTCGGAAATTCTAATGTAGTATCTCCAAATATGTGCAACACTTGATTTGTTCCTAACGCTGAATTCACAAGATGTGACGTTACTGTTGAATCCTTTCCACCACTAAAAGAAACCATCATATCTTCCACCGCATATTGGTCTCTGTATGATGAAATAAAACGCATTGCTTCCTCTGTGATATAATTGTATCTTTCCTTGTTCGCCTCAACAAAAACAGCCACATTTCTATCAAAGTAACTTGAATCAATATCATCTACCAGTCTATCATACTCTTCTTTAATAGCTTTGATTTTATCTAACGACCATTTGTTAATCTCTGTTATAGAAATCTTTTCTTTTTTGCCATCAATAATATATGCCCCGCTACCATACCACACGGATGAATTTTCATAACAATGTGGATTTTCTTTCCCTTGCACTAATGCAAGTAACAACCGCTCCTCTGGAAACACAGGTCTAATATCCGTTGATATGTACTTACCCTCTGTTCCGCATTTCGGACACACCGGTTCAAAAATCGGAACGTTACATTCTTCACACCAATATAATGTCGTTGACATTACCGTTTTGGTTTGACAGGATTTTTTTATGCATACATCGGCATTCATAGGTATTTTGCATTTTGGGCAAATTCTTTCTACCATGAAACTTCCTCATTTCTCAATCATTCTATTTTTCTTCTCGCTTTTCGTAGGTTAATACAATATCATAACCTAACGCTTCCATCATCTGAACAAATGTCTTATTCACTACACCATCTTTCTTTTTTATTATGCGATTAACATATTGTCCAGTCGTTCCAACAACTTCTCCCAACTGTTGTTGAGTCATCTTTGCTTCTAAGCACTTAATCTTAGTATCAATTTCAATGTCATTTTTAACCATTTTTTCTTTCCTTTATAATACGAATCAGATTATTTAACAACACTGAATAAGTATATAACTTTTTCAACATATTGTCAAAAACGACATTAATTTTCTTTACATAATATCCTCATCCATCAACTTTACACATTTCAAAATACTCACACGTCACGCAAAAGCACCTGTCCTGTTTTTCTTCTTTCCCCAAATCTTGCAAATCCAATATTTTCATTTTTTAATTTTCCGCATTCGCTGCCTGCTCCTTTTCCACATCAAACCTATACTGCAACACATAGCCCTAAATATCTCCTGCAAGTTCCTGCCCAATTTTCTCTTTTCTATAATCAATCAAATCAGAAACCAGAAGTATCGCCTCTGACACTGCAACCAATAACAATCCCGCCTTTGCCAGCATCTTTCCCGCAGAATCACCCGCTTTCTTTGCTTCCCCGGCAACTTTCCAAAGCAGTCCAATCAATCCGATATTGGCTAAACGCTGTAAATTCCTATTCTTAATATATGAGTAGAGGCTTTTACAGTCTCTGCTCTTTCTTTATGAT
>ERZ1026868.430-NODE-430-length-27937-cov-7.127035_pt1 | contig 27937 bp, 23 predicted proteins | sample MGYA00380164_ERZ1026868 | MGnify/ENA primary metagenome ERZ1026868 (study PRJEB33269, sample SAMEA4719800) | human gut metagenome | biome: human-associated habitat; feature: organic feature; material: feces | place: Cameroon | collected 2013-10 ... | reverse complement strand
GATAACCTGCTGTTATATAACAGCAATCCTATCTGCACCTGTGTTTTTTCTCTACTCTATATTGTTTTATAATCAACCTGTTACTGAATCAAATTATTATTCTCAAGATCCGCAGCCAGATAAGAAAGGTCATAATCCGCCCATACAGTTCCTTCCATATCTTTCTCCGTATCTACCTCTATTGTGCTGAGCCACTGCTGTTCCAGACTTTCAAACTGATCATCCACTACATCGGATGCAACTGCATACGCATAACTGTCAAGCAGATCCTGATCATGATCTGTCTTCACATACAAGACAATATATCCAAGATCATTCTCTGTGATTTCAGAACATTCACCAGCTTTCAGATTCTCCAGCTGTTTGTTCATATTCTCAGAAAACGCACCAACATAGCCGGACATCTCCTGACTATATTTGTCGACCCCATACTTTGTCAAAAGCTCATCAACGTCCCCACCATTTTCCAATTCTTCAATCATCTTCTGGGCATTCGCATAAGCATCCTTCTTCTCGTCCTCCGGCAATGCAATATAGCTACCGTCTGTATCGGTTGCAGGATTATCGTTCTCATCCGTCTCAACAATCGGGAACACGATATATTTCAACACCATAAAATTGTAATCTTTGCACTTCTCCTGAACATCACTGGTTGCTTTCTTACCCATATCATTTCGAATATCATTTTCGAACTTTGATACATATGTCTGCTCTGTAAATGCTCGTTCAATCACTTCATCAGAGATACCATATTTATCTCGAAGTGCCTGCGGCACCTTACTCTTAAAGTTCTCGATTGTTGTATTAATCTTTTCTTTATCGTCATCTGTCAGTTCCACATCATTATGCTGTGTTACATCATACAGGATTTTTGTCGTTCGAATCAAAGACAGGACACCATCCTTGCAAGTATCCGGATTTGCTTTTACTGCAGCCTCTGTACCCTTGTTCATCATTAAATACTGCATCGCATAGAACATCAATTCATCCATATAGATGTCGTAATCTCCGATTACCATAGCCTTCGTCTTCGAAGCATCTTCCTGAGACATCCCACCCCCCTTTGTCAAAGCGTTCTTGTCTTTACTCAATCCATTCGAGCAACCGGTCAGCATCGCAGCTGTCATACTTACTGTCAGTAGTCCAACCACGAATCTTTTTATTGCCTTTTTTAATTTCATTTTGTCCTCCATCTATTACAACGTGCATATTCACGTCTGTATTCTCTTGTACTGCTCTATTTTAGTTTACTTTGTATATATAGTCAACCGCTTTCACAAAATATACATAAAAAAAGGATCGTCCGAAGACGATCCTTAAAGTTATCGTAAAAAGTAATAATTACTCCTTTACACCACCAAGAGCAACACCGGCAATGATGTACTTTGACAATGCAAAGTATACGATGAAGATTGGCAATACCGTCAGGCACAGGCCAAGGTAGATAATACCATAGTCAGATCTGAACTGTTCTGAACGAAGAGCCATAATAAACATAGGCAATGTCTTCTTCGCTGTATCTGTCAACATCATGGATGGTGTGTACAAGTTGTTCCACGAACCAATGAAAGCAAAGATAGCCTGTGTAGCCATAGCGGGCTTCATCAAAGGCAATGCAATCTTGTTAAATGTAGAGAACTCACCAGAACCATCAATTCTTGCTGCCTCAACGATTTCTACTGAGAATCCTGTCTGCATATACTGCTTCATGAAGAAATATGTAGATGGAGCTGCTGCTGCAGGAATAATCAGTGGCCAATATGAATCATAAAGACCAATCTTAATCATGAACTGCATGAAACCGATGATAGATACCTGTGCAGGAATCATCATGATAGCCATAATGAAGGAATGAGCAGCATTCTTCAGCTTGAAGTTATATACTGTCAGACCATACGCAGTCAATGTTGAAATATAAACCTGAAGAAGTGTTACAGGAACAGAGATGATCGCACTGTGAAGCATAGCGCCCCATACAGAAGTACCAACTCCTGATGCCTTTGCATTCAAATTCTTAAAGTTTGTTGAAAGCTGTGAAAACGCATTCGACTTTGGTAACAAATGCAATCCTGCCTTGATTGTGTCTGAATCAAGTGTTGCATTAATTATCATAATGTAGAATGGTAAAATACTCATAATACACAAGAGTACGCAAATAATCGTTCTGAAGATCTTAATGCCTCTTATCTTAGCTGAGTAACTTGCATCTATATCTGCTGATTTTTTAGCCATTATCCGCGCACCCCCTTATCTTACCACAGCATGTCTCTGCTTTGGCTCTCTCTCTTTTGTAAGAGCGAAGAACAAAAGACTGATTATCATTGTAACTACGAACAATACCATAGACGCCGCTGCTGCCTTACCATAATCCTTCGATGTGAATCCAAGGAACTTAATCCACATGGTAATTGTCTCAGATGCGAAGTTTGGCATACCGTTGAAGGATGCATCGACATTGAACAGTGACGGAATATCGTACATCTGCAAACCACCGATACATGATGTAACCAAACTGAACTGAATAATCGGCTTCAACAGCGGAAGGGTGATGTAGAAGAACTGCTGCTTTCCACTTGCACCATCCACCATGGCTGCTTCGTAAAGCGAAGGGTTAATACCCAGAATACCTGCAATCAATACAATCATCGTATTACCATACCACATCCAGAACTGCATGAAAGCAATCAATCCGACTGTCTTTCCCGGGCTCTCCATGATATGTTTGTCTCCAATCAACTGTGCGATTGGACCGTTTGCACTAAACAAACTGTAGAACAATACGGCGATAGAAGATGCTGTAATGATATTCGGCATGAACATCATAATCTTGAACGCGCCCTGTCCTTTGAGTTTTACGACTGTATCTGTAAACCAAGAAGCCAGAAGCAAAGCCAACAGCATCTGAGGAATAAAATTCAAAATCCAGATCTTAATCGTGTTACCGATAGACTGCACGGCTTTGTTGTTAAACCAATGGGTTACAACCAGCTCACCATCAGCACCCTTCTTTGCATCAGAAAGAACGAGGATATAGTTCTTAATACCATTGAAGTTTGGTCCCTGGAACTTGCCAAGTTTAACCTGATAATACTCTACAAAGCTAAGGTACACTGTGTAAATCAACGGATACAGCTGGAACAAAAAATAAATTAAGAAGAATGGCAGAATGAAGAAATATCCATACTTGCCATATTCGACTGTTTTTCTCTTCATATTTTACTTCCCCAACCTTTTCATAATTTTCAAATTTCTTACACGCACCCCGCTAGACATTTTATAAGGGATGCCTTCCGGTATCTCTTATGAAATGTCTAGCAGTGCCCGAATGTCTTTTTTTAAATTATGCACCGGGCGGACCCGGTGCATAACCATTAGTTCTTATAGATACTAAACTCTTGAATTGCCAATAGATTACTCTACTGTAAGGTTCTGATATGCATCTCTGATAGAAGCCTTAACAGCCTCAACAGCATCATCGATTGTAGCAAGCTCGCCTGAGTTGTAAGATCCTGAAGCGTTATCAAGGAAACCGTTCATTGTTGAATCGTACTCTGTAGCGTTCTTAACGTCGATCTTCTCAGCGTTAGCCATGAATACAGGAACTGGATCCTCGCCGCCAAGTACCTTAGAAGCGCCCTTACCGTCATCTGTAATCTTCTGCATTACGTTCTTGTTGTTTACATAGTCAAGTGTCTCTGCTGAAAGCTTGTAAAGAACATCCTCATCAGCACACAATGTATACATAACAAGTGCAGCAAGTTCCTTGTTAGGACAAGCATCTGTTACACCAAGATATGTACCGCCCCAGTGGTAAGAAACAGGGCCCTGGCACATGTTGAACTTACCTTCGACATCTGTACCCTCTGCCTGAGCACCAAGTGTCCAGTACAGGAACCATGTACAACCGAACCATCCAAATACATCACCAGTTACATCTGAATACCAGCCATCTGTCCATGCAGCGTTGTTGTTTGTGTATTCACCATCGTAAAGCTTCTTAGCGAACTCCATGTACTCAACATAAGCATCATCGAAGTTTACTGTGTCACCCTCTACCCATGGCTTAGCCTTGTTGTCAATGATAGGTGTCTTAGCATCGCCAGGACCAGAAAGAATCTTGTAACCAGCTGTCTTCAGCTCTTCTGCTGTAGTAAGGAATGTATCCCAATCCTTAACCTTCTGCTGGATATCATCAGGATCTGCTGTTCCGAATACTTCATCAGCGATATCTGTTCTGTAGATGAAACATCCAGGTGTTGCCTGCCAGCACATACCCTTGAGCTTGCCATCGATTGTAGCGTAGTCAATTGTATACTGATAAGCACCTGAGTACATATCTGCTGTGATACCAAGATCTTCAACAGGTACGATAGCATCTGAAGCCAAGAAGTACTTAGCTACAGCATCATCACAAGCGATGATAGAAGGAACCTTCTCACCACCAGTTGCGATAGCGTTCTCGATAGCTGTCTTGTACTCGTCAGAACCACCGCCGAGACCAAGGTTCTCATACTTGATGAGATCAGCATACTGTGGATACTTATCCTTTACATACTGAAGTCTATCACCAAACTCTGTGTTCCATGAGTAGCAGTAAATAGGATCGCTATCTTCTGCTGGCATTGGAAGTGCAACCTCTGCGTTTGATGCTGAAGCATCATCTGCTGTTGCGTCATCTGTTGCTGCCTCTGTTGTTGCTGCCTCTGTTGTTGGTGCCTCTGTTGTTGTTTCTTCCTTCTTGTCGCCACAAGCTACAAGTGAAAGACCCATTGCAAGTGCCAAAGACAATGCTACGGCTTTCTTAAACTTTTTCACAAAAAAACCCTCCTTTTAATGTGTATTTTCCGTCTTTTCAATCGTCGAATTATCCGTTCCGTAAAAAATTCCATATGCAAGTCCCTCAAAAATCAGTATTGCGTATGTGCAATATTCACAGTTCTTCCAATTACATACGATTCAAAATGACTTTCGAACCTTTTTTAGCAGTTATTTTTACTGCTGGTTCCTAGTTAATTGTGAAATATCGCAGTATTCATCACCGCGACTAAGGTAATTATAGGACATATTTAACAATTATGCAAGCACTTTTTCATTTTTTTGCGGTTTATTTGTACAGTTTTACCATAAATCGAGACTACACGTCTTTACTTGTCTAATCCTTGTACAAAATCACGGATTTTCTGTGCAACTGTTTCCGGATCGTATGTGTATAATCTGGAAGGTCCGGAGATCTCTTCAACAGCAACATTCTTATATTTCTCATAGATTGCTTTTTTGTCCGCATTAAATTCTTCCACATATCCCACTTCTGCTTTTCCCTGTGTGAGTGCATCCGTGTCTGTACCATACACTTCTTCTAAGGCCGCATCGTACTCTTCTTTTACATCTGAATCATCATTAATATATGGTTCCATCAGCGGGTTGGCAAGAATAAACAGCATCGGTGTATTCTCCGGCCATCCCATCTCTTCCACCTTCTTTGCATTCGCAATCGTCTGTAAGTCTTCTTCATACATACCGAATGTATAGAATCCTTTTGAGATCAGTGCTTTTCTGACTACCATCTGCTTTTCTGTATAAACCGCACCGATATTTTCCGGATATACACTTTTTACAAAACGATGGCCGCCAATCTTCGAGAACAGTGTCATCAGATAATTCAGTGCACCGCAATACTGCTCCTCTGTGATTCCGTCAAACTCCTCCGCAATGGAAATATTGATTCCGACGACCGCCTTCACTTCTTCCGGATACTTATCCGCCCAATATGTGGCTTCCAATCCGGCAATTCCATTCGGAACAAGAATATACGGACCCTCAACACCGGCTTTCTTCAGCGCCTGTCTTGTCTCTTCCACAATACTTTCAATATCTTTTCCAGTCTTTGCATTCTCACTGAATCCATATCCACTCCGATCCACATATGCAAGCCTGTAATCCTGAAGCTTCGCAAACAGCGGCTGCAACGCAATCGAATCATCCGTGATTCCGTTGCTGTGAATAAACACGAGTGTATCTTCCGCTTCCAGATTTCCCGTAACAACTGTATGCAGCTTATGTCCGTCAACTTCTACCATCTCTCCGGGTGCCTGCAGATATCCGCGTTCATCCGCCAGTTTATTATTATGATTGATATAAACACCGGTGATGATAAGTACATTTACAACCAGTATCACAATCATCAATATCAGAATCACCTTGAAAAATTTATGCAAAAATCCTTTGAAGGTTTTCTTCTTCCCCCGCTGCACCTGTGCCAGATTCGGTCCCTGCAGCTTCTTTCCCGTTTCTTTCCCGTTTTCGGTCTCTTTTTGATGTTCCATCTTATTTACAAATCCTTTCTGCTATAGAAATATACATACTTCTATATCATAATTTAGAACGCGTAAAATGTAAATAGCTTGAAAAGTTTTCACATTTTTTCACAATTTTTTATTAGGACGTAACGCAAGTCTATGCTATAATTGACAACATATGAATTTATCCGCAATATCATCTGTACTGCATATGTATAAATACACAGAAAGGAACAACGCTTACATGAGTGAACAAAATAATTCTCCACAAGTAAATTCTCAGCCTGTAACACAGGATCAGGAAAATACAACAGCCGAAACCAGTCAGGAAGTAACTTCCAAAACAGAAACAACTCCTTCCGAGCCGGCTGTCGAACACGAGGACAATCTGGAGATCCAGAGTCTTCGATTTTTTGCAAGGCAGCGTGCCAAAAGAGCAAAACTGAAAAAAAACATGGAAGGCATGAGCGGATTCGAGAAATTCAAATATATTTTTTCATATTATAAATGGAAGATCCTCATTGCCTGCGTCATCTTGGGCATCTGTATTGCACTCCCGCTTACCATATACAAAAATACACGCCCGATTGCAATCTCTTATGTGATCGTAAATGCCGAAGATCCGAAAGCGGTTGATACAAGTTTTGTGGACGACTATATCCAGACCTTCCATATCAAAAAGCCATATCGTACAGCCTGCGATTTGGATGTGCACTTAGACAAGGAAACCTACCTGAAAGAATTCAGCCAGAATATGAATGCTTCTGATTATACAGAGCTTCCTATGAAATGTTACAACGGTTTTTATGATGTGATTATCATGGATAAAAAGGGAATGGAATATTGCGGAATGCAGGAAATCACATATCCACTGAAGAAATATCTTCCCGCGGACATCTACACTCTCGTAGAAGACCGCGTAGTTGAAACAGCCGGTTATGATGGTTCTGTTGTACCTTTTGCAATCGATATCAGCGATACAGATTTTGCCAAAAGTTTAAACCTTGGATACGACGATGTGTATATCGGTTTTCCGGGCAACACCGACCAGAATTACAAAAATGCCAAGCGTATGCTCAAATATATTCTGAATCTCGATATCGATACCGAGACAACGTATTAATTCCATATATCCGGTTACAGAACGGTTCTGTCTGTTACAGTATTTATATATCACAAGCAAAAGCGGATATTCTTTTTCAAAAGGATATCCGCTTTACATTTTCATTTATACAGTTTTTCTGTATTGTCAATCACATGATCAATCCTGATCATCACTTGCCATATTCATAACCTGACGTTTTCTTGCAAGTTCATCGTTTGCTAGGTATTCGTCGTAAGTTGTCTGCTTGTCAATCAATCCCGTATTCGTAAGTTCCATAATGCGGTTCGCTGTTGTCTGTACAAACTGGTGGTCCTGGCACGCAAAAAGGCAGACACCCGGGAACTTAATCAGTCCATTATTTAATGCCGTGATACTCTCCATATCCAGATGGTTTGTCGGTTCATCGAGAATCAACACATTGGAGCCCATAATCATAAGCTTCGACAACAGGCAACGCACTTTCTCGCCACCGGAAAGCACCTTGACCTTCTTCACGCCGTCCTCACCGGCAAACAACATTCTGCCAAGGAATCCACGTACATAGGTTGCATCCTTATCATCCGAATACTGTGCCAGCCAGTCCGCAATCACAAGATCGTTATCAAACTCCTTCGTATTATCTTTCGGGAAATATCCCTGTGATGTCGTAACACCCCACTTGTAGCTTCCTTCATCCGGTTCTTCCTCTCCGGCAAGAATACGGAACAGTGTTGTCGTTGCAATCGTGTTTGGTCCGACAAATGCAATCTTATCATCATGCCCGACTGTAAACGAAATGTTGTCAAGCACCTTTACGCCATCAATAGTCTTGGAAATGTTCGATACAGTAAGCACCTCGTTTCCAATCTCTCTCTTCGGGCGGAAATCAATGTATGGATATTTCCGGCTCGATGGGCGGATCTCATCAAGCTGAATCTTCTCCAATGCACGTTTTCTGGAAGTTGCCTGTTTGGACTTTGATGCGTTTGCAGAGAAACGCTGGATAAATTCCTGCAATTCCTTGATTTTCTCTTCCTTCTTCTTATTCGCTTCCTTCATCTGCTTAATCATAAGCTGGCTGCTCTCATACCAGAAGTCATAGTTTCCGGCATAAAGCTGGATCTTCGCATAATCAATATCTGCAATATGGGTACATACCTTATTCAGGAAATAACGGTCATGCGATACAACAATAACTGTATTCTCGAAGTTGATCAGAAACTCTTCGAGCCATGCAATCGCATCGAGGTCCAAGTGGTTTGTCGGCTCATCCAGAAGCAAAACATCCGGATTACCGAACAGTGCCTGTGCGAGAAGTACCTTGACCTTCAGATTGCCATCGAGTTCGCTCATCATCTTATAATGGATATCTGTATCTACACCAAGTCCGTTCAGAAGTGTTGCCGCATCGCTCTCCGCATTCCAGCCATCCATCTCAGCAAATTCTGCCTCGAGTTCGGATGCACGGATACCGTCTTCATCCGAGAAGTCCTCTTTCGCATAAATTGCGTCCTTTTCCTTCATAATATCATACAGGCGCTTATTTCCCATGATAACTGTGTCGAGTACCATATACTCGTCATATTTGAAGTGATCCTGCTGCAGGACAGACAGACGCTCGCCATCGTTCATGATAACTTCGCCATTCGTCGGCTCGAGTTCTCCGGAAAGAATCTTCAGGAACGTAGATTTACCGGCACCATTTGCACCGATCAGACCATAACAGTTTCCCTCTGTAAACTTTATATTTACATCTTCAAACAAAGCCCGCTTTCCAAGCCGCAGGGTTACATTATTTGCACTAATCATTTCTTTTTCCTTTCTTTGCTGCTTATACAAAACTAGCTATGAGTATATCAACCGCCCTCTTTTATGTCAAGCATTAAGCCGCATCCGGACATACGAAAAAGGGACTTCCGAAAAAGTCCCTTCGATTCATATAAATCCTATAACTCTTTTACGATCGGATCGTACAGATCCAGTCTGCAATGCTCATCCTCTGCGAAATGTCTGCAATTCAGGCAGCTCTTCTCGCCGTCTGCCACATTGCAAAAACAAGATTTGCGCTCACTCTTGTCATAAGCACTGCAACGTTCTGCCACTTCTCTGTAAACCTCTGCTCCAGCTCGCATACAATATCCTCCTTCTCTGAACCGGCTTTATTCCAGTTCATGGATAGTATGCGCCAGTTTGTCCTTTTTTATGCCGGGGCAGCTGCAAGCTGCAGCAAGGAATACATCACAGCCAGACATACAATATACGAATACGCACAATCCAGATTCACATTCCCGCGGTCATGGATATAATATTCGTGCTTTTCTCTGACATAATCAAGCAGTTCCTGCAGAGAATGAACCACAGGCAGCATCCGCTCATCGTACTGTATCTCACCCGATTCGTATCTATGACGCACGAAGCTGCGCATACGATGTTTCAGATCCTCTTCATAGCTGCAATGATCCTTCAACGATCCCGGATAATGTGCATTGTGTGGATATGTAAAATAATCCGCAATATAATGAAGCACCACTCCCATCCGAATGCTCGACAGAATTGAAACACCCTTTTTCTTTGCTTTGTAATGTTTCAGAAATCCTAGCATCTTCTTTTCACACACATCAAACGTATCCTCGATACAATGACGTTTTGTCAAAAAAGAAGGTGTACAATCCGGAAGTATGCTTCCCACATATAAGGAAAAGCGATGTCCGAACCGCTGTTCTGCGGACAGTCCGTGTACAACACCTTTTGTCAGTGATATGTGTGACTTCTTACGCATGATATGCCTCCTTTACCTTCCGGTTATCTGCGACGTTCCCACGTCATGTTTTTTCCGATTTTCTTCGAAATGATATAGCGCGGGCGACATTTTACTTCCTCGTAGATCTTCGCTATATAATAGCCGATGACCCCCATTCCCATCAGGATAAAACTCCCCATGATCAGGATCAGAAGAATTACTGTCGTAAATCCCTCAACCGCATTCCCGGAAAAATAATTCACAAGTGTCTGTATACCTAGTATAACCGCAAACAAGAACCCAAGTATACCGGTAAATCCTACCAGCATCATCGGTGCTGAAGAAAATGATACGATATTCGAAATCGCATAGCGGATCAGCGATTTTGTCGACCATTTCGACTCGCCGACCTCCCTCTCGTGTACATCAAACTCCACCGACGCCGTCTTGAATCCAATCCAGGATGAAAGCGCCCGAAAAAACGCATTCCGTTCCGGCATCTCCAGCAATGCTTCTACCGCACGCCGGTCAAGCAGTTTAAAATCAGACGCATGAGACATATCAATCTTCACAGCCTTCGAGATCATCTTATAAAACAGTCCCGCGCTCATCTTGTGGAACACACTTTCCTTTCCACGCGTGCGCTTGACGCCTTCCACCACTTCGTATCCCTGCTGCCACAATCGATACATCTCCACGATTGTCTCCGGTGGATGCTGCAGATCGCAATCCATCACTACTACGCAATCGCCACCGGCATTCTCGAGTCCAGCCATCATCGCCGACTCCTTGCCGAAGTTTCTGGAGAAATGGACGCCATTTACATGTTCATCTTCTTTCCCGACATTCTCAATCTCCATCCACGTTGCGTCTTTCGATCCATCATCCACAAACACAATTTCGTAATCTATCTTTTCTTTTTTCAAAATTCCGCCAATAGTTTCCGCCGCCTTTTTTATCATTTTTTCCTCATTATAGGCAGGCAATACAACTGATACCATCTTTTCACCGTTTACACTTTCCCGTTTGTTTTTACTGCTTTTAGTTTACCACATTTTTCATAAATAAAAAAGAGGCAGACTGGCTTTCTACCTCTTTTTAACCATATTTTCACATATATTTATTCTGCAAGCGCCTTGAACGCCTCATCGAGATCCTCAATGATATCATCGATATTTTCTGTACCGATGGAAAGGCGGATCGTATTTGGCTTGATTCCCTGATCAAGAAGCTCTGCTTCGTTGCACTCTGAGTGTGTGGTTGATGCCGGGTGGATGGCAAGTGACTTTACATCGGCCACGTTTGCAAGCAGGGAGAAGAGTTCCAGATTATCAATAAACTTCTGCGCTTCCGTAGCGCCGCCCTTGATCTCAAATGTAAAGATTGATCCACCGCCATTCGGGAAGTACTTCTTGTAAAGTGCCTGCTGCTCCGGATTCTCAGAGATAGATGGATGATTTACCTTCTCAACCTGTGGCTGATCCTTCAAATACTGTACAACCTTGAGCGCATTTTCCACATGACGCTCGACACGGAGAGACAATGTCTCAAGCCCCTGTAAGAAGATGAAGGAATGTACCGGCGAGATCGTTGCGCCTGTATCACGGAGCAGGATTGCCCGTATATAGGTTGCAAATGCAGCCGGAGCAGTATCCTTTGCAAAGCTGACTCCATGATAAGATACGTTTGGCTCTACCAGCCACGGGAACTTGTCCCCAGCCTTCAGCCAGTCGAATTTACCGCTATCAACAATCACGCCGCCGAGCGTTGTTCCATGGCCACCGATAAACTTCGTTGCGGAATGAACAACGATATCTGCACCGTACTCAATCGGTCTTACAAGGTATGGTGTTGCAAATGTATTATCGACAACAAGCGGAATGTTATGTGCATGTGCGATCTTTGCGATTCGCTCGATATCTACCACCTCTGAATTCGGATTTCCGAGTGTCTCGATCTGAACTGCCTTTGTGTTTGGCTTAATCGCTGCTTCGATTGCATCGTAATCAAACGGATCTACGAAAGTTGCCTCGATACCATAATCCGGAAGTGTATGTGCAAGCAGGTTGTAAGTACCACCATAGATATTCTTAGCTGCAACGATATGGTCACCTGCATGTGCCAGTGCCTGAAATGCATAGGTAAGAGCGGCTGCTCCGGAACCAACGGCAAGCGCTGCAACGCCACCTTCGAGTGCGGCGATACGCTTCTCAAATACGTCCTCTGTCGGGTTCGTCAGACGGCCGTAGATGTTACCGGCATCCTTCAATCCAAACCGGTCTGCTGCGTGTTTACTGTTGTGGAACACATAAGAAGATGTCAGATAGATTGGAACGGCTCTTGCGTCCGTAACCGGATCCGGCTGTTCCTGTCCTACGTGCAGCTGTAATGTTTCAAACTTTAAATTTCTGTCCTCATAATGTTTCTTTCCCATAATCTTGTACCTCGTCTTTCTTTTATTTTTCGGCTTGTGCCTTGTTGTCATTTTTTGTTTTGCAATCCGTTTTCCTGATTGCAAGGTTATCTTATCACCTCAATTCCTATTTGTCTAATAGGAATTAAATTGAATCAGCTATAATTTTATGTTATAGCCAAATCTATACTTGACACCCTTCATCCAAATATATAGAATATAAGGAAATTTATACATAAAAGGAGTGGTTTTTTTGGACAATAGTCCCGCGTTACAACTAATTATAATTCTGATTTTACTGGCACTTTCCGCCTTTTTCTCTTCCTCAGAGACTGCACTGACAACGGTAAGCCATCTAAAGCTTCGTTCTCTCGCAGATGACGGAAACAAGAAAGCAAAGAAAGTATTAAAAGTAACCGAAAATTCAAGTAAACTATTAAGTGCGATCCTCGTCGGAAACAACATTGTCAACATCTCCGCCTCCGCACTTGCAACAACCTTTTGTGCAAACATATTCGGAAGTAAATACATTGGTGTATCGACCGGAATTCTGACATTGCTTGTCCTGATCTTCGGTGAGATCTCCCCGAAGACCCTTGCAACGCAATATGCATTGCAGTTTTCCATGGTCGTTGTCTACCCGATCTCGTGGCTGATGACGCTGCTCACCCCTGTTATCTTCCTGTTAAATATATTGACCGGAGCCATCTTCAAGCTGTTCCGTGTCGATCCATCCGCGAAGAAAACAAGTATTACCGAAGCAGAACTTCGTACTATCGTAAATGTATCGCATGAAGAAGGCGTCATTGAGCCCGAAGAGAAATTCATGATCTCCAATGTTGTTGATTTTGGCGATGCATTATCGAAGGACATCATGATTCCAAGAGCCGATGTTGTATCTGCCGACGTGAATTCTACCTACAAAGAGCTTGTCGATATCTTCAAGAGTGAAACCTATACCAGAATCCCGATTTACGAGGATTCCAAAGAAAATATCATCGGTATCCTCAATATCAAGGATCTGTTTTTCTACCGGGAGCTGTTAGATATCCGTTATTTTGATCTGCGAAGCATCCTGCGTAAACCATTGTTTGTATATGAGTATCAGAAGACAAGCCAGATCTTCGCGGAGATGAAAACCTCCGCAGACAGTATGGCAATCGTACTTGATGAATACGGACAGGCTTCCGGAATCATCACAATGGAGGATCTGGTCGAGGAGATCGTCGGGGATATCCGGGACGAATACGACGAGAACGAGAATGATCTGATCCGGGATCTCGGCAACCATACTTATGATATTGATGCATCCATCAAGCTGGATGATTTAAATGATAAACTCCACACGAATTTCCAGTCCAAGGATTATGATTCACTTGCCGGATTCATCATTGAATTGTTAGATAAGATTCCAACCGCCGGTGAAGAAGCTCATTGTGAAGGTGCCCACTTTAAGGTAACCGAAGTACACAGAAACCGTATCGAACGCGTGACTCTCACACTTCTTCCGGCAGAACCATCCAACGAAAGAGACGAGGCGTAATTGACGCCTCGTCTCTTTTTATTTTCTTCTCTTATTTTCTTCTTTTATTTTCTTCTCTTTCCCGTTTGGATGCTCCTGTTCTTTCGCCTGCTCCGCAGCCATCTCATCAATAATCCGCTCCATGATCTTCTTCTTCATATAGATATCGTATCCAAGCAAAGAGAGGAAATTCAGGTTCTTGATGTATTGATCATCTGCACCCGGAAAATCTCGTTCTGATAATTCAAATGTCTTCATAATGCTATTCTCTACCCGGAAATGCTGACGCTGTTCAAGCTTATAAAGACTTGCATAGATCTCTTCTAAGCTGTGTGCGGCCTCCGGATTCTCGAAATAATGATCAATCAGCGGTTTCAGCATAATCTGAATATCGTTGATTGAAACCACATTCTTCAGATAATAAATATAAATCAGCAAAATCAGATGTTCTTTCGTATACCGTTTCTTCTCCGGTGAAGGAAGCAGATTATTCTTCGTATAGTTGTTGATCATCGTCTTGGTCAGTGTCTTATCTTCCTCGTATCGCTTGTTCTGAGAAAGATATTTATCCATAAACGTCGTCACCTGATCCATATAAAGCTCAATGGAAGGAATATCCTCCGGTGCAATATAACCAAGCTGGGTCATTTCCCGTATTTGTTTTTTCAGGCTGTCCATTTCAATATCCATATAATATACGCTCCTAATGCGTATATTATATAGTATTGAAAACCATGTGTAAAGGTATAAATTAATGTGTTTTGTAATAGTTGATCAGACAACCTGCCAGAATGATATCTCTTTCGTCATCTGTCAGATCGCCCAGCTTCAACGATAATTCCTTCATATCCTTGTTCACAACATATGCCTTGATAACTTCATCCTTGTTGCGGATTGCCTGTGCAACGCCCGGAATGAATACATAATCATCCACATCAAAGTCGTAATCTTCATCCATAACAAACGGAAGCATACCCCAGTTGATCAGGTTTGAACGATAACGCTTTGTCGCATACTCTTTGGCAATATTAGCCCAGCCGCCAAGTACCTTCTGGCAGGAAGCTGCCTGTTCACGTGCAGATCCATCGCCCGGCTTCACTGCAAAGATTGTACTTCCGACGCCGGTATTCGAACCACATGCATCCGGGAACACCTCCTTTACCTTGTGCATAGCTGTCTTCATGTTCGGATCTGCTTCACCCATGCACTCGCCAGCTTCACGCACACGCTCGACCTTCTGGATTGCCTTGGCTCTGCCTACATATTCCGGATCCTTACGGGACAATGTAAACTCCGCAAGTCCGAGTGGATTCGAACGATAAGAAGATGTCTCACCGGAAGGGATCAGCTCATCCGTCGTTGTAACCGGATCATGAATCACGGAAGCGACCTTGAGCATCAGATTGTCTGTCAGTGCCACCATCTCCGGCCAATCCTTAATGTTTGGTCCAAACTTAATCTCCTGCTCCGGCTGTGGATGTCCCCATCCATTATAGACACGGTTATCGTAGATCTTCTTGTCGAAGAAATATTTCTGTCCCTTGTACTCTACATCCAGATCGGTTGCAGCTGTTAAGAAGCCCTTGTTTGCGGCTGTCGCTGCGATCGAACGTGCATCCATCAGTGCAACAGAAGCAATCTGTCCATTCTGGATCTTCGAACCTTCACGGTTCGGGAAGTTTCTTGTAGAGTGACGAATCGAGAACGCATTGTTTGCCGGTGTATCTCCAGCACCAAAGCATGGTCCGCAGAATGCTGTCTTCACGATTGCGCCGGTCTCAATCAGATCGGAGAGTACGCCATTTTTAGCAAGCTCCATATAAATCGGTGTCGATGCCGGATATACAGAAAGTGTAAATTCGTCCGCGCCAATGTATTTTCCACGGATCAGGTCTGCTGCCTGACAGATATTCTCGAATCCACCGCCGGCACAGCCCGCGATGATTCCCTGCTCCACATAGAGCTTTCCGTCAACGACCTTATCTTTCAGTGTAAAGTCGATCTTGCCATCCAAGGATACCTGTGCGCGCTTTTCTACATCGTCCAAAACATCCATCAGATTTGCCTTCACGTCCTCGATTGTATAAACATTGCTTGGATGGAACGGCATAGCAATCATTGGTTTTACCTTAGAGAGATCTACATAAACAACACCATCATAGTATGCTACCGCACCCGGATTTAATTCCTTGTAGCACTCCGGTCTGTAGTGTGTCTCATACCACTCTTCAATCTTCTCATCCGTCTTCCAGATAGAGGAAAGACAGGTTGTCTCGGTTGTCATAACATCGACACCGATACGGAAGTCCGCAGAAAGCTTGTCCACACCAGGTCCTACGAACTCCATAACCTTGTTCTTAACATAACCACAGCCAAAGGTTGCACCGATAATTGCAAGTGCAACGTCCTGTGGGCCAACGCCCTTTTGTACTTCGCCATCTAAGTAGATTGCTACCACGCCCGGCTTTGCCACATCGTATGTACGCTTCAGAAGCTGCTTGGCGAGCTCGCCGCCACCTTCGCCGATTGCCATCGTACCAAGGGCACCGTAACGTGTATGGCTGTCAGAGCCAAGAATCATAGCTCCACATTCTGCAAGCATCTCTCTTGCGAACTGATGGATAACCGCCTGATGAGGTGGTACATAGATTCCGCCGTATTTCTTTGCACAGGAAAGACCAAACACATGATCGTCCTCGTTGATTGTTCCACCAACTGCGCACAAAGAGTTGTGACAGTTTGTAAGTACATACGGGATTGGGAACTCTGTCAGTCCTGATGCTCTTGCTGTCTGGATAATACCGACAAATGTAATATCATGGCTTGTCATCTTATCAAACTTAATTTTAAGCTGTTCCATATTGCCCGAAGTGTTGTGTGCTTCGAGAATTCCATATGCCATTGTGTTTTTCGATGCATCCTCTTTGGATGTCTGTACACCCTTTGAGGCAAGTACTGCCTGTGCCTGTCCATCATCCGGAACCAGCTCGGAACCATTTAACAAATATGCACCTGTTTCATAAAGTTTTACCATAATTTCCTCCACACTCTCGTTATTCTTTATTTTGATAAGCTAAAATATAGCTTTCGCTGTCCTTTAATTCTGCTGTTTCGAAATCTTTCACGCCTTTATTCAGAGCAGTGGCAAGCGTATCGCTCTGCTGTGACAGATACTCCGTCTCATCCACAGCCTGTTCATTTACATAATACGTTCCATCCACGTTCTGCACATATGGTCCATCCGTCAGCACACCATCCTCATACCGTTTCAGGCAATATTCATCCCCGGAAGTCCGTGTCGATAGCCAAGGAAATGCGACAAAGCTGCTGTCACTGCAGAAACTCCGCACCTTCGCATAACCGATATACTGGCATGCGCCGTCGCGATATGTGAATATAAAGCAGCTGACATAGGTGTCATTACGTTCCATATTGTTATAGAAGAACGCCTCCGGTACGCCATCCTGATCTATATCATATAGCAGCATGCTGTCCGGTTTGATATTCTTATATTGATTATCCAGAATCTGAACACCATCCTCTGTCTCGGCAAGAGCCTTCTGAATTTCGGTATCCGCATTTTCCGCAAGCTTCACATATGCTTTCTGCCAATCCTCCGCCATCTGAAGCTTGAATTTCTGAAGGTTCATATCATCCGAATAATACTTTTCAAGCTTCGCCAGCAAATTAAGCGCATTCTGGTTGTCCCCGATCTCGATATAATTATCCAACAGGGAATCATAATAATTCATACCCGTTGTATATGCCAGCCGGTACAGGGAATAGTATTTATCTATGTAGCCCTGATCCAGCGGATCTAACTGCACTGCCTGACAGATACTGATTGCAGTCAGGTAATCTCCCGTATCATATGCGCTCTGTGCTGTATCGTATAGCTGTCTGTAGCCTTGCACAACCTGTGTGTTATTCTCGATCACAGCTGCATAGTCCTTAATATCTGCCGCCAGATTGTTGATGATCGCCAGATAGCTGTTCATTGCTTCCTGGGTAATCTCCTGTGCGAGATACTGCTGATATTTCTCGTTCAATACCTCAAGAACAACTTCCTTCTTCGTGTCCGCGTCAAGACGGAGATTGATATTATTGATTGTTTCTTTCGCCCGTACGGTGCCCTCGCTATTGTAATTCTGGTTTGCATCGTAGATTTCCTCAATCGCATCCCGGTACTCCATCCGGTTTACAATCGTGTTGTATTTTGTACATATGCTCTTCGTCGCGTCGATACTGTTGATTGCATCAAATGCAGCAACGGTATAAATATAATCCTTCTCTCCGGTCTGATATTCCAGACACACATGCTTTGCGTATGCCGGAAGCATCTCCTGTACCGCCTTCTGACGGCTGCTGTCCAGAGATTCGTAATTTCTCTGCACTTGCGTCCACTGTCCTGCTTCAATACCATCAAACACCTTATATTCATTGTAATATGGCATCAGAAAAATAATGGTTCCACAGGCAACCGCAGCAAGCAGAACAACACAAATAATAATCAATCGATTCCATGTCTTCTTCATTGGTCTGTCACCTCCTGCGTTTCCTCATCCGACGGCACAGCGGTTCCATCCATATCCTGCGTCTGTGCGTCTGTAGAAGTTGCGGGTGTAAATGGCTGTTCTACCCATGTATCAATCAGATCAGAAGGTGTTGCAATCCCCTGCAAAGCAGCCTCCTGTCCTTCATACCTGGAAGTATCGCTGTCCGTAACCAGTCCATCCACCTGAATATTCTTTTCCTTCTCTCCAACCTGCGCATACGACGGTGCAAATACCAGCCTGTATACAATCAGCGATGCCGATCCAATGCCGGCAATCAGGACAAGCAGCATCAGCACGCCAAAGAACTTACGTGCACCTCCTGCTTTCATGCTCTCGAATGTCTCATCATCCACATCCGCATATCTGGCGCGCTTCTTCTCCTGCTTCGCGCGTTCCTTTTCTTCCCGGATCCGGTTCTTTCTCTCCCATTTATTTTCCTCTGCAACATATTCCCCAAACAGCGCAGAAGACTCGCTCTCCGGTTCCTGTTCCGGTGCTTCCGTATCTTGCTCCGGCACTTCCGTATCTTGCTTCGAAGCTTCCGTATCCTGTTCCGGCGCTTCCGTATCTTTCTCCGGTGCTTCCGTATTTTCCTCCGGTGCCTCTGTGTCTTGCTCCAGTGTCTCCGTATCTGCGGTTTCTTCTATATTATCTTCCACATCCTGTGGCACCGTGCCTTCCGCATCTTCCGTCTCTTCGAACGCTTCAACCGGAATAAGCGCAATGTCATTTTCTTCTTTTTTCTTTCTTCGCATAACAAAACTCCTTTGTTTTTGTTGTGTAAACGCTTAACATGCTGATTATATCAATTTCGACCAAATTATTCAAGAAAGATTGTTATTTGCCAGCAATTCTGCCAGCAATTTCCTCTGTAGTCTTTACATTTTCCCTTAGAATGGTATAATTATTGTGTTTTTTACTGTATTTATGAGAAATGGAGTGCAATATATGAAGAAGAACATCGAGATCAGATGGCACGGACGTGGAGGTCAAGGTGCCAAAACCGCAGCACTTCTGCTTGCGGACGTTGCTTTCAACACAGGTATGCACGTTCAGGGATTTCCGGAGTATGGTCCGGAACGTATGGGCGCACCGATCACAGCCTACAACCGGATCGGCGAATCCGAAATCCGGGTACATTCCAACATTTACCATCCGGACTATGTGGTTGTCGTGGACGAGACACTGCTTCATTCCGTAGATGTCACAAACGGTCTGAAGGAAGATGGTGCTATCGTAATCAACACCCCGCGTCCGAAGGAGGAGATTCTTCCTTTGCTAAACGGATACAAGGGAAATGTTTACACCATTGATGCACACAAGGTATCAATGGAAACACTCGGGAAATATTTCCCTAACTCCCCGATGCTTGCTGCTATCGTGAAGGTTGCAGACATCATGGATAAAGACGTGTTCTTATCCCAAATGCAGGCATCTTATGAACACAAATTCGCAAAGAAGCCGGAAGTAATCGACGGCAATATGCGCGCACTGAAAATGGCGTTCGAGGAGGTAAAATAAATGTCAAAAGCAACGGATATTTCAAAGATCAACGAGCATAGTCCTTATTATGATATGACACCGGGTAACCAGATCTACGGCGGCGGTGGTTCCCGCAAGTTCTGTACCGGTGAATGGAGAACAAAAACTCCTGTAATCGACTGGGAAAAATGTACACAATGTCTGCTCTGCACACCGGTCTGCCCGGATAGCTGCATCCCGGTCAAGGACGGAAAAAGAGAAGACTTCGACTTAGACCACTGCAAGGGCTGCGGTATCTGCGAGCGCGTCTGCAGTTTCGGAGCAATCACAATGAAGGAGGGAATCTAATATGGCAATTCGTGAAAGAATGTCGGGTAACGAGGCTGTTGCACATGCAATCAAGCAGATCAATCCTGACGTAATGGCTGCATTTCCAATTACACCATCGACAGAGATTCCTCAGATGGTATCGACCTTCATTGCAAATGGTGATATCGACACGGAGTTTATCCCTGTCGAATCTGAGCATAGCTCCATGAGTGCCACCATGGGCGCATGCGCTGCCGGTGCAAGAGCGATCACAGCGACTTCATCCTGTGGTCTCGCCTACATGTGGGAAGTTCTGTATGTTGCCGCTTCCGATCGTCTTCCGATCGTTATGGCGGTTGTAAACCGTGCATTAACCGGCCCGATCAACATCAACTGCGACCACTCTGACAGTATGGGGGCCAGAGATGCCGGCTGGATCCAGATCTATGCGGAGAACAATCAGGAAGCCTACGACAATTATATCCAGGCATTCCGCATTGCCGAGCATCCGGATGTCAAGCTTCCATTTATGGCTTGTCAGGACGGTTTCATCACAAGCCACGCGGTCGAGAACATCTCACTGATCGAGACAGAGAAAGTAAAAGAATTCGTAGGAAGCTATGAACCGGAAAACTTCCTGTTAAATGCAGATATGCCTATGGCAGTTGGTCCTTATGCGAACTCCCCATTCTATATGGAGACAAAGATGAACCAGCGTATCGCCATGAAGAATGCCAAGAAGGTTATCTTGGAGGTCGCAGAGGAATTCGAGAAGATCTCCGGAAGAAAGTACGGACTTTTCGAGGAGTATCGCATGGACGATGCCGAGTATGTGATCGTCATCATGGGGTCTGCCGCCGGAACAACGAAGGAAGCCGTTGACGAACTTCGTGACCAGGGCATCAAAGCAGGAATGATCAAAGTTCGTGTATTCCGTCCATTCCCAGGCGCCGAATTAGCTGCTGCCCTTGAAAATGCAAAGGGCATCGCCATTATGGATCGTGCTGAGAGCTTCTCCGGATGCGGCGGTCCGCTTGGTTCTGAACTGAAGGCTGCTTTATACGACGCAAAGAACGAATCTACAACGGTCAACTATTTCTACGGTCTTGCCGGAAGAGATTACACAGTAGAAACAGCCTGCGGTATCTATCAGGATCTGATGGATTATGTATCCGGCAAGCAGGAAGCAGAACAGTTCAAGTATATCGGACTTAGAAAGTAACGGAGGGAATCGAGATGGCATTTAATTTTAAAGAAGTAATGAGCAAACCGGAACGTCTCGCTCCGGGACATAGAATGTGTGCAGGCTGCGGCGGAACAATCGCTGTTCGTACAGTCCTGCGTGCCCTGCATGAGGGGGATAAGGCGGTTATCGGAAATGCAACCGGCTGTCTGGAAGTATCCAGCTTCATGTATCCATATACCGCATGGGAGGACAGCTACATGCACAATGCATTTGAAAATGCAGGTGCAACACTTTCCGGTATTGAAACTGCTTACCACGCATTAAAGAAGAAGGGAAAGATCTCCGCGAATTACAAGTTCATCACATTCGGTGGTGACGGCGGTACTTACGATATCGGTCTCCAGTCCCTGTCCGGTGCCATGGAGCGTAATCACGATATGGTATATGTCTGCTATGATAACGGCGCTTACATGAACACCGGTATCCAGCGTTCTTCTGCAACACCAATGTTCGCGGATACAACGACAACTCCAGTTGGTAAGTGTTCCAACGGTAAGATGCAGAACCGGAAGGATCTGGCATCTATCATCGCAAACCATGATATTCCATATGTTGCACAGTCTACCTTCATCGGAACAATGAAAGATCTGTATGAAAAGTCTGAGAAGGCAATCTACACACCGGGTGCAGCATTCTTAAATATCATGTCACCTTGTCCGCGTGGTTGGCGGTATGATACACCGGATATCATGAAGATCTGCAAGCTCGCAGTTGAGACATGCTACTGGCCACTGTTCGAGGTTGTGGAAGGCAAATGGATCTTGAACTACGAGCCTAAGAAGAAGCTTCCAATCGAAGACTTCCTTTGTCCACAGGGCAGATTCAAGCACCTGTTCAAGCCGGAAAACGAGAACCTCCTTGTACAATATCAGGAAGAGGTTGACCGCAGATGGGAAAATCTGCTGTATATGTGTTCGAAGTAGGATATATCAGTAAATTCATATAGAATAATGCAAAACCGCTTTCGGAAGATTGTTCCGAAAGCGGTTTTTAGGTCTGGCTATATTATTCTTCAACAGCTTCATTTGACCAGCTGATAATTTCCTGCTCTAATTTGCAATTGTTAGCCAGCATAAATTCCATAACCGTATCATAAAAATGAACCTGTAACAAAGAATTTGCTTTTGTCCGGTCATTCTTTTCAAGCGGCTTGCAATATTGCTTATATTTTACCAACTGCTGTACATCCATATACAATGGATTAAATGCGATGCCAGTCTTTTCAACCAGGTTTTTTAAAATATAATACCCATCCGGATCTATGTCTCCGAAATGGAACCACGAAACGTCACTATTATATTCTGCGATTTTCTTTAAGAATTTCTGTTTTGCAGAATTATGATATCCGCTTAGATAGATAAATGTCGAATGACTGTCTTTCATTCTATTATAGGAAGTAAGGTTTTCAACCGTCACGATTCGCTCCGACTTAACTTTTATGGTTTTTATATGTGCAATCGTCTCAGATAAAACAGCAATGGGTTTATCCGGTGTTACATGGATAAAACTTCCATCCATATAATGAATATCCACATCGCCCTTAAAAAAAATATAGGACGGATTTGAAAAAACGCAGTATTCCTCCAGAATTACAGTTTCCTTTTCTTTTTTATCCAGCACAGAGATATCCAAATCCAACACTCCATAAGCTTCTATTATACTGCAAATCCGTGACTGATAGCTTTTTTTGAAAAGCTTTGTGTCTCCAAGCACTGCTACAGATAACTCGCGTTCCATAATATCACCATCATGCTTCAGGATAAATTTCAGCAATTCCAAAATATTTATCGCTATATCCGACTCATACTTCGCATCTTTGTAATCCGTAAGGCGCTCGATCTGGCTCTTGCAAAATGCATCTATAATATCATGCGTACCTAAATAGTTCGAATACATCGCAATTTCCTGATTACGCTTTGCTGTGATATCCTGCCTCTTCAATACAGAATATATCGCATGGATCGAATCCGTATTCAGTTTGATTCTGGATATGACAGGAATCCCTCTTTCATACTCCAAAATCACAAACTCTGATTTCTCCAGGTACTGCATGTCCCGATTGAATTGATCCACCTCATCCTGATCCGTATAATCTCCATTATAATCCCTAAATACTTTTTCCGGTTTTATCGCAAAGCTTTGATTCCTGACATTTTGTCCTTTATATGTAACGCTGTTTTCATACACATCCAAAAGCAGGTTTAACGCGTCTGTCTGTGTTTTAGTCAAGCTTAAACTCATCCATTTTCACCAGCCCTTCAACCGCCCATGTATATTTTCCTTTCATGCACAGGCTTATCGTTGAGTTAATATGGGAACCAATACTGTCGATTTTTTCCGGCGGTGCTGCATATATTACCTGGAACTTATTATCCTCGAAGAATTTAACCATCTGCTCAATCCTTTCCCTCGAAAGCGCCGAAAAAGCCTCATCGATAAATGCGAGTCTTGCGCAGGACACATTTTTCGGATAGCATTGCAACAGACTGGCTGCGAGAATAATAAAGTACGGTGTCTGTTTTTCTCCGTTACTTGCCGATCCCTGCTTCTTCGATAAGTCTGCCGCGATTTCCTCTCCATCCTGTCTCGATAATATACGCATATCATATTTGAAATACTTTCGATAATCTGTAAACTCTTCTTCGTTTTCCTCCTCTAATATCGTATCCATAAATTGCCGGATGTTGTATTCCATTTCCTCATCATCCTGATTCATAGCCCGATATACTTCCACAGAATTCATGTAACTCTCGAGCTTTTTACATAGATTGAAGAATATTATCCGATCCGGTTTTTCAAGCATCTTAAACTGATATGTGTCCTTTCCAAACGGAATATCCTTCAGCGCTTTATTTATATCATCGATCTCCTCCTTCGCTTCCCGGATCGCCTCATTGATTTCCGCTACAAAATCAACCATAAATGCATTCTCCAGCACCTTCTGCTGCTCATCTAATTTTTGTTTTGCTTCCTCGATTTTCACATTCGCCAGATCTCTGTACTGTTCTCTGAACAAAGGAATATACCCCACGCCGTATTTTTCGTCACTCTGCCCGATCGTACGCCAGTATTTTCGTTGTTCATTTTCCAGATTTCTTATCGCATTTTCCTTCTCTCCACGAACCTTCTCGACACTTTTATCTTGCATAACACGTGCACTATCACTCTTGGCACGCAGCTTGTCATATAATTCAACCATTTCCTTTCTCAATTCCAGTCTCTGTAAAATGGCGTTATCATATTCTCTCTTTGCCTGTTCAATCTGTTGTTCCGTCTCCGCGTACTTCTTCTCATTATTGCCAATACTATCTGTACATGATTGAATATTATTATTTACCTTAATAAATCGATCATCAACTTCTGTATACTCCCTGTCTGCATTTTGCTTTTCCTGTAATGCCGCTGCAAATCCCGGCGTATTTTGTATGTTTTTCAATTCAATCTTTTTATCATGAAGTTCTGTTTTCTTCTCATCCATGCATTTTTGAACATCAAATATATAGTCGTTCTCATTCCAATCTACAGCCTCTATATCCTCTATATATCTGCCGATACGTTTTTCCTGCTTGATGAAATCTTTTTCTTCCTCCTCACAAGCCTTCTTGTCTGCTTTTGCTTTTTCGAGTTGCTGCTTAATCGCGTCATGTCCCATAAATATCTGTGTTTTCTCCATATTCATGCAGCTCATCGTAAAGCTCTTCGCCAGCGTACCGTCGATCATCAATCCACCCTTCGGATACTGATGCAATTCTTGAATATCCTTGCACAAGTGGATTCCGTTCAAAAGATAATTCGCATAACGTCTTCCATCTTCATTCGGAATATCAAGCATCTCAGCCGCAGAACCCGGTATAATATCTGTCTTTGGTAATTTATCTGTGATCACAACTTTGATATCCCGCATCTGATAATCGTGTACAATCTCCATCACTTGTTCACAATACCTTCCGTCTACGACAATATCAAACCGCTTTCTCCCTAAGAATGTCTCGATTGCTAACTGCCAGTCTTTATCCACATGCTGCACCAGTTCTGCAAGCAGTCTTACATCTGTCTGTATATTCCGCTTCGCGAGTTCTGATTTTATAATCTGTTTCGCTCTCTCATATTTTTTGTCAAATGGAAGAACATCCGACTCCAGTCTGGATATTTTCTCCCGCAGCTCTTCCAGTTCTTTTTTTATCTCTTGGATTCTATCCGTGATATGGACTTTATCTACCTGATAAGCTGCTTTCTGTTCATCTGCCAGAGTCTTTAACTTTATAAATGCTGCAATCTTTTCGTCAACATGGAATGTGACTGCCCCTATATCTTCAATAATCGCAATTTCTTTTTCGGTCAATCTGCCATCCGTGGGAAGCCAGTCCATAATTCCACGAATTTTTGTTTCCAGCAAACGTATTTCCTCTAATGCTTTTTCATATCGTTCTATTTCTTTCTCAATTACAGAAATTCCGTTTTCTAATGACTTAGTTATCTCTTCAATACTGCATAGGAGTTCATTTTTTTCCGCATTTATTTTTCTCTCCAGCGCCTGTTTTCTCTTCACAGTCAAATCTTCTAACAAGCTCTGCAGCTGCTGTTTTCTTGCTCTGTCAACATTGATTTTCTCTTCCAAATGAAGCCTGTGTTCCTGATGCCATTTCATTTCCTGATATAGCAAGAGAATCCGACGTATCTCATACTTTCGCTCAGAAGCTTCATAATCAGCGGTTTTAGCCTGTACGACCTCTAACTGAAGCTTTCCGTTCGCCAATTCTTCATATACTTTTTTTGCATCCGCATAGTGATTCCGGTGCTCTCGTATATCACTCATTGCCCGGATCGGATGTTCATCCAACACACACTCCTGAATAAACCGGTCAATATTATTTTCCGGGTTAAATGCCATCATTTTCACAAGCTTCGCTCTGTATTTTTCAACTCCGCATCGAAGCCCCAGTGCTCTTAATACCTGTTCCGTTCCTTTGTCCCGGTTCATATACTCACCTGCCGGAACCTTCTTTCCCTTTACAGTCAATTCATGCCGCGGATATACCGTTACTTCCTTCTCCTTCACTGTATAAAATCTGCAATCTTCAATCCTGGTATCTTTGAACACAAACCATTTTTTCGTATTGCTGGTCTCATTGACATACTCTATACAAACACCGACTACTAAATATTGCTTTTCCAGTGGAGAAAAAAACTCCATCGCAATGTAAGATGTTACTTCCCCTTCCCGAATAAATCTGTTTTTCCCTTCGCTCTTCGTATCTCCACGGACATATGAGATGACATTTCTATCTCTGTCTAATGCGGCCTTATTAAACTGCGTATTCCCCGTCAGCATGTAGGTCATCGCATCCAATATCGTAGACTTACCGCTTCCGTTCACACCCGTAAACAAGGTGGACCCTTCCAACGCAATCGTGACATTCGAAAAGCGCGACCAGTTAACCAATACGAGCTTCGTTGCAGTTTTTCGACTATTTTCATTCAGCATTGTCGGTTGGCTCATCTGTATCCTCCTCCAAGCTATCTTTTCCTTCCAATACAACCTTTACTACTTCTGTTACAAACCGTTCAAATTCATCCGTATCTAAAGCAAACTGTAACGATGGGTATAACACAAGCTTACAATCGATATCACCAACATTTCCATCCACATCGATTAAACTGTAATTTTTGAGTGTCTTAAAGATATTTCCCAATGCAGTCTTGTTCACCATATCTCTGGCATCATACTTTTCCAATTCATAAATCAAGTCAGATACGCCGATCACTATAACTGAAGACAACGTTCCTTCTCTTATTCTCGACATATAAATCAACCACAGGCAGCACAGCACAATCGTCTCCTCTTTCGTAAAACGATACCTGTTTGACTGCAGCTTCTCCTTATCGCCGGTTCCCGAACAATTGTCAAGCATGACAACCCCATTATCTTTATCACACTTCACTTCAAATCCCATAAAAGAAAAATAATTCATAAACGTATCTATATGATTGACAACAAAAAAATAATGTTTCCTATCTTCCTGCTTGTCCCGAACCAGAAATGTCCTTCGTAATATCTTTCTGCAGCAGTTTTGAAACATTAACTTTTCCGAAGATGTAAAATCATCCCAGGCTTCTATCACATTCATCTTACGCCTCCACAATCCGAAACGATTTTAAAATCATTTCTCCAGCCTCATAATAACCGTCTTTCAATTCCACCTTAAATCCATTTTCTTCCGCGTATGCCACAGCCGACAGAATCATCAGCAAATCTTCTTTTGTTTCAAGAGGAACGTCTTCCCTTGAT